>Ga0256839_1005713_pt1 | contig 11327 bp, 8 predicted proteins | sample 354166metaG_FD_185968 | JGI IMG/M metagenome (GOLD analysis project Ga0256839, IMG submission 185968) | Hydrothermal vent microbial communities from Mid Atlantic Ridge, Atlantic Ocean - 354-166 | ecosystem: Environmental > Aquatic > Marine > Hydrothermal vents | place: Atlantic Ocean: Mid... | reverse complement strand
CCGATCCGGGTGGACTTGAAGAGAAAACTGCCGGAGCCGTTGATGGTGCCGGCAACCACTTCATCGCCCGGCCCCTTGGCCACCGGCAGGGGCTCGCCGGTGAGCATCGATTCGTCGATGCTGGAGGTCCCTTCGAGAATCACCCCGTCCACCGGAATCCGCTCGCCGGGCCGCACCCGCACCGTCTCCTCCAGCCCCACCTGCTCGATGGGCACGTCCTGCTCCTGGCCGTTGCGCAGCACCCGGGCGGTGCGCGGCTGCAGGCCGATCAGCTTGCGGATGGCCTCGGAGGTGCGGCCCCGGGCCCGCAACTCCAGGGCCGAGCCGAAGTTGACGAAGGCGATGATGATGGCCGCCGCCTCGAAATAGGCATGGCGCGCCAGCGAGGGCACCGCCTCCGGCCACAGCAGCACGGCCATGGAGTAGAGCCAGGCCGAGCCGGTGCCCAGGGCGATGAGGGTGTCCATGCTGGCGCCGTGATGAAGGAAGGCCTTCCAGGCGCCGGTGAAGAAATGGCCGCCGGCATGGATCAGCACGCCCAGGGTGGCCAGCCCCGCCAGCAACCAGAACCCCCGACCGCGCTCGATGTCAGGCAGCCAGCCCAGCATGCCGGCCACGAACAGGGGCAGACCCACCGCGGCGGCCACCGCCGCCTGGCGCAACAGCCGGTGGTACTGGGCCCGTTCGGCCGCCTCCCGCTCGCTGCCGTCGTCGATGCCGCGCAGTTCGGCGGCGTCGTAGCCGGCGTCGCGCACGGCCTTCACCAGCGCCTGCGCCGCAACGTCGCCACGGATCACCGCCGTGTGCTCGGCGAAGTTGACGCTGGCCGAAGCCACGCCCGGCACGGCCTGCAGCGCCTTTTCCACCGAGGCCACGCAGCCGGCACAGCTCATCCCGGCGATGGAGAGCCGGATTTCGTTTTGCACCTTCTGATCCATGTTTCGAGATTTCCCCTGCAGGATGCTGAAAATTCTGGTAATTGTGAAAAATTGTGACGCCGTTCCGGTTTCCGGGCTGCACCGCCGCCGCCCTGGGAATATACTGAAAACCCATGGACCACCATGCACTTCCGGAGGTTCCCCCGGCCTGCGCATGAACAGGGAAGAGACCCATGCCCCCATCGCCCCGCGATCTCGTCCACGAAAACCTGGAACTGGTCTCCCTGCCGGAGATCGTGACCCGCATCAACGGCATGATCGAGGATCCGGAATCCACCGCGGTGGACATCGCCGAGGTCATCGCCGAGGATGCGGCGCTCACCGCCCGCCTGCTGAAGCTGGTCAACAGCCCCTTCTACAACTTCCCCTCGCAGGTGGACACGCTCTCCATGGCCATCACCATCGTCGGCACCCGGCAATTGCGGGATCTGGCCATGGCCGCGGCCATCACCGGCCGCTTCCGCCGCATGCCGGAAGGACTGCCAGATTCCGATGCCTTCTGGCATCACAATCTGGCCTGCGCCACGGCAGCCCGCCGGATCGCGCAGGCAGCGGGCCTGCGCCAGCAGGAACAGTTGTTCGTGGCCGGCCTGCTGCACGATATCGGCAAGCTGGTGATGTATCTCACCGCCCCGGCACAATCCCGGGAGGTGCTGGATCGCCTGCAGAAACCCGACACGGATCCGGCCACCGTCGAAGCGCGGGTATTCGGCTTCGATCATGCCGAACTGGGTGCCGAACTCCTGCGCCAGTGGCGCCTGCCCGACTCCCTCGTTCAGCCGGTGCGCTGGCATCACGCGCCGGCAGTGGCCTCCAACTTCCACCCGGAAGCCGCAGTGCTGCACCTGGCCGAGGCCATCGCCAACACCGTGGCCCCGCCACTTTCGGCCGACGACGACCGGCCCATCGACCTGCAGGTGTGGAATACCCTGGCGCTGGATCCGGAACGGCTGGAGACCCTGATCCGGGACACCGAGCGCCACTTTCCGGGCATCGTCGCCATCATCTACGAGGCGGCCTGATCCGGATCAAGGCACGGCGGGCGACTGCCGGGCAGCATGGTAACATGCGCATTTTGCCCGACGGACAATTCCTTGGAGCTGACCCTTTTCAGCGTCTTCATGGTGGGGCTGTTCAGTACCCTGCACTGTGTCGGCATGTGCGGCGGCATCATCGGCGCCCTGACCTTCAGCCTGCCGCCGACGGTGCGTGCCGACCGCCGCCGGCTCGGTGGTTTCGTGACCGCCTACAACCTCGGTCGCCTCGCCAGCTACAGCCTGGCCGGCGCCCTGGCCGGCGGCTTGGGCGATCGTCTGCTCGCGTGGATCAGCCCCGAACACGGCCGCCTCGCCCTGCTGCTGCTGGCCAGTGCCTTCATGGTGGGCATCGGGCTCTATCTGGCGGGCTGGTTTCCCCGCTTCGCCGCCATCGAACGGCTCGGCACGCCCCTGTGGCGGCGGCTCGAACCCCTCGGCCAGCGCCTGCTGCCGGTCACCTCGCCCTGGCAGGCCCTGCTGTTCGGCGCCATCTGGGGCTGGCTGCCCTGCGGCCTGGTCTATTCGGTGCTGCTGTGGGCCATCACCACCGGCAGCGCCACGGACGGCGCCCTGTTCATGCTGGCCTTCGGCCTCGGCACCTTGCCCGGCGTCATGGCCACGGGCATGCTGACCGGCTGGATGACCCGGTTTTCCCGCACCCGGGGATTGCGCCAGGGCATCGGCCTGCTGCTGATCGGCCTGGCCCTGATCAGTCTGTGGCTGAACTTCGAACATGCAGACCATGTGCCGTCCCTGTCAACCGGAGTCTCGAACCATGAGCATCGACACTGAGTCCTCCGTCCTCGAACAGATGCTGGGCGAATCCCCGGCCTTCCGCGCCGTACTGCGGGCCGCCGCCATCACCGCCGTGACCGACGCCACCACCCTCATCCAGGGGGAGAGCGGCACCGGCAAGGAACTCCTGGCCCGGGCGATCCACCAGCAGAGCCGGCGCGCCGCCGGCCCCTTCGTCACCATCAACTGCGCCGCCCTGCCGGAGAACCTGGCCGAGTCGGAACTCTTCGGCCATCGCCGGGGCGCCTTCACCGGCGCCACCGCCGATCAGCGTGGACGCATCCAGGCCGCCCACGGCGGCACCCTGTTCCTCGACGAGGTGGGCGAACTGCCGCTCGGCATCCAGGCCAAGCTGCTGCGCTTCCTCGAGGGCGGCGAGGTCCAGCCCGTCGGCCAGCCCCGGCCGGAGCGGGTCGACGTGCGGGTGGTGGCGGCCACCAACCGGGATCTGTTCGCCGAGGTGCAGGCCGGCCGTTTCCGCGAGGATCTCTTCTACCGCCTCAACGTGGTGCCCCTGCTGCTGCCGCCCCTGCGCGAACGCGGCCGCGATCTGGAACTGCTGGTGCAACGTCTCACCGCCCGCCTGGCCATGTCCCACCGCCTCGACGCGCCCCGCTACAGCCTCGGCGCCCTGGAGGCCCTGCAGCGCTACCGCTGGCCCGGCAACGTGCGCGAGCTGCGCAACGTCTGCGAACGCATGGTGATCCTGTTCCCGGGGCGCACCATCCAGGCCGAGAACCTGCCGGGGGAAATCCGCCACAGCCAGCCCGGCGTGCAGGAAGGCGACTTCGTCCTGCCCGAGGCCGGCGTGCATCTCGACAGCCTGGAGCGGGATCTCATCCGCCAGGCCCTCGAACGCACCCACGGCAATCAGAGCAGGGCCGCCCGCCTGCTCGGCCTGACCCGCGGCACGCTCATCTACCGGATGAAGAAATACGCCATCGAATGAAGGGCCGCCGCCCGCCGGAAGGCGGGCAACGGCCCCGGCAGGCTCAGAAGCGGTATGCCGCCTGCAGAATCAGCTTCTGCACGTCGTTCGACTTGGGGTTGCCCGCATCGTCACTGGCCTTGAAGTCGGCGAACTTGGCCAGCAGGCTGACCTGCTTGCCGAGCTTCTTCGCCACCACCAGATCCAGCTCCGTGCCATAATCGTTGAAGGTGCTGTCGTCGTCCGGCGTGAACTTGTGGTAACTGGCCACGAACTTCACGCCTGCGAAACGAAACACCCCGGTCACGTACAGATCCTTGAGCCCTGCTGCCGGCGTCGCCAGGAACTGATCCGCGAAGCCGTTGAACTTGTGGTTGGTGCCGAAGTCGGCCTGTACCGCATACTGGCCGTCGTCGGAGCCGAGGAACTCGTAACCGACCAGCAGCTTCGCAGCGCCGAACTTCATGCCGCCGATGAGGTGCCAGTAACTGGCGCTGCCGTCATTGCCCGCGCCCTTGGCATCCTCGCGTTTCTGGGTGGCGTATTCCAGACGGTATTCGAACGGCCCCGGCGTGCCCGAAAGGCTGGCGCCCAGGGTGTTGGTGCGCTTCACGGTCGCGCCATTGGGCCGATCGAATTCGTAGGAGTAGGCAAAGCCCACCAGCTTGCCGAAGTCGAAACCGTATGCGGCGTTGAGGAAGTAGCTGCCGTCGAAGTCGTCGCCATCGTAGTAGGCATCGCCGTTGTAGGCACCTCCCACGTTGGCGACGTGATAGCGGGAGAAGAGATAGGCCGCATGATAGGCAACACCGCCGGCCTGGCCGTCGATCTTCACGCTGTCGAAGGTCTGGTGGTTCTGCCGCCAGCCGATGTTGCCCACCCAGCGCGAGTTGTCGTAGATGATTTCATCGCGCCCCACGCCGGCCTCGAACCCGTCGCCCCTGTGGAAGAGGAACAGCCGGTTGAAATGGCCGCCCACGGGATCGGCCACCACGGGATACACCGACTTGCCGTTCTGGGTGGAATTGTAACTGTCCGCGCCCAACGCGCCGATCACTTCCAGCTCGGCGCGCACCTGCAGGCCCTGCCAGGCGCCCGTGGTGTACTGGAAGGCCGCGCGCAGGGTCAGCGCCTTGGCCTGCTCGGACAGGTTTTCCTGATCCACGTATTCGAAGCGGGGACGCAGCACGCCCTTGAATTCCCCGCCCGTGATGGCCTCGTTGAAACCGAGCGCCTGGGCCGGCGAAGTCGCGGTCAAGAGCATGCCGGCGACGAGTGATGACAACGGTGTCAAGTAAAACGCCTTGCGTACCATGACAAGATCCTCCTGCAAAATGAAGATGAACCCCCGGAGGGGCGACCCGAAATTGCCGTTTGCTGACACACCTGACCGCCGTTCCCGGATTTGAGATTCCGGGTTGAGAAAAAACCGTTGTCGTCCAACCTGCAACCAACACGAAGGCCATGCATTGACTTGCATCAACGGCCATCTGGAACCGGTACAAGCCGACGCTGCACACAAAAAAAGACCGGCGTTTTCGCCGGTCAGAAAGGGCAAACTGCTTGGCTCATCGTTTCGGTCAACGCGGCACCGGCGCCGGACGATCTCTCCCTGCTTCAGACGCTGACCGTCAGGCGAACCCAATAGCTGCGGCCGGGCGCATTGACCTGGTTGGCGCCGGGATCGTAGGCGTTGGGCTTGTTGAGATGTTCGGCGTAGAGACGATCGAAGACGTTGTCGATGCCGAACTTCAGTTCCGTGCGCTTCGCCACTTGCCAGCGTCCATAGACATTCCACACCGCAAAGCCCGGCGTCTGGCCGGCGTCGAGACCGCTGTCCACGGCGGGATCGTCCTCCACCCGGGTCTGCTTCAGAGTGGCCCGCACCATCACGCCCAGCAGCCAGCGTGCCTGCGCGTAGTCCAGCGAGGCAGTGCCTTCCGGCGCCGGCGTCTGGGCGATGGGTCGGTCGTCGGTGGTGTTGGTGGCGTTGACGTAGGCCAGGGTGAAGCGGCTGCGCCAGCGGGCCGACCACTGCCGGGTGGCCTCGGCGTCGAAACCGTAGAGGCGGGCGTCCACGTTGCGGTAGATGGCGGCGTTGTCACTGCTCAGCACACCGTCCTGGCCATGGGCGCGATCCCGCAGGATATAGTTGCGCACCCTGTCGTAATACAACGAGACGGACGCCCGCGTGTGCCGCCGCTGCCAGTTGGCGCCCACGTCGAGCTGATGATGGACTTCCGGATCGAGTTCCGGATTGCCGATCCAGCGCTTCATGGTGATCATGTTGTTGCCGGCCATGTAGCGTTCGGTGGCGTCGGCAGTGCGCACGGTACGCGAAATCCCCCAGAAGACCGTGGTCCGGGCGCTCAGATCATGCACCATGCGAAACAGGGCACCCACGTTGTGTTCGGTCTGCTTTTCCGCCGTAACCCCGTAGTAGGTGGAATAAAGCATGTTGGGGCTCATGCCCGATGCCGGCGTCTCGCTTGCACGCGTGGCGTCGGCGGTCACGTGGTCGTAGCGCAGCGAGGCAGTATAGCGGCTGGCCTCGCCCAGCTCGCCGTTGTATTCGGCGAACAGCCCCGTCTGATCGATCTGCGTGCCCGGCCACAGGAACGACTGGGTCTGGGCCGCGGTGGGCACCATGCCCATCATGTTGCTGTAGCGGGTTGAATCCCGATCCGTGTTCTGCACGTCCAGTCCCAGGGTGAGCATGCCCTCGCCCAGCGCCAGATCGCCGATCAGACGGCCACCGGTGGTGTCCGAATCGGACTCAACCCGCATCCACATGCTGCTGGCGGGCGTGCGCAAGCTGTAGTTGTCCATTTCATGGTAGACATTGTTCCGATAGACCTCGGCCCGCAGGTTTTCGAAGGCGCCGGCCGTCGGCATGTCCATCCGCAACTTGTAGAGATTGGCTTCTTCGATCGGCGCATCCATGGGCGCGCCGGCATAGAGGGTGTCGCGGCCACGGGTTGCGTCGATGTCGAAACGGAGCAGGGTGTCCTTTTCGGTTCGGATTCCCAGGGTCAGGGCGCCGGTACGGGTCTTGTAGCCCGAGTGAACCTCGTTGCCGTCACCATCCTTGTAGGGTTTGGCCTCGCGGGCGGAGACGATGCCGCGCGCGAACGCCCTGTCGCTGCCGGTGGCGAGATCGACGAAGGCATCCCGGGCCTCGCCATTGGCACGGTAACCGCCGCCGGCCTCGCCCTTGAATCGCCGCCCGTCCTCAAAGGCCGGTTCGTCCCGCTCGAACAGCACGGTACCGCCGCTGCCGCCGCTGCCGTAGAGCAGGCTCTGCACGCCCTTGATCACGGTCACCGAATCGTAGCCGGCGGCATCGGCCCAGGCGGTGGGCGGATCCATGCGGTTGGCACAACCGCCGTAGACGAAGGCCCCGTCCAGCAGCACGTTCAGCTGGTTGTACTTCTGGCCGCGGATCACCGGATCGATGCCCTTGGCCCCCATGCGGATCCCCGACACGCCCGGCACATCGAGAATCCATTCCCCGCCATCGGCGGGTGCCGGCCGCCAGGTATTCCCCTCCGCAAGGGTGGCCGAAGCGGCATCCACCGGCAAGGCGGCTTCCACCTCGATCACCGGCAGGGCCTCTTCGGCGCCGGCCGGCAGTGCCACACACAACACGGCCCACAGGATTTTCTTGTTCATGCAACGACTCCGGTAGTGAAAATGACAGGTGTCGTTGCATGGCAAGATGCGTGCCGCCATGACAGGCCCGCCTGGCGGGCGTTTTCGTTCGCCGGCCGCGAAAAACCTGTCGCAAATGCGACACCCTGACGCATCTGCGACAACAGACGATCCAAATCAAGCAATCCCGATTTCGCGCTTGCCCGATCTCCGCCATCTGCCGATACTGACCGGGTCGTATCCCAGCCGCTCGCGCCGTTTCCGCATGTTGCCTGCATTGCGTATTCAAGCCATCCATCTGGCCGCCCTGGCCTCCGTGCTCGTGCACACGGCAGTACTGGTCGACCTCGGCCACCAGTACACGGCACTGGGAAAACACCGCGAAGCGCCGGTGGTTACCTTCCAGGCCGTCATCGCGCCCCCCCACGCCCGGCCGCCGGCCCCCACGCCGCCCCCGGTGCCGGAAACGATGACGAAACAGCCGGCCGCGCCGCCGGTGCGGCCGCCGCCCCACCCCGTTCCCGTGCGCCGCGCCGAAACCAAACCCGAACCTGCGCCCGAACCGCTTCGGCCTGCACCACCCCCGCCGCCGGCAGTTGCCAGGGCCGGGCCGGAGACCGCCCCGCCCGTGGCGATCGCCGCCGTGGCGTCGGTGGTCCGCCGGCAACAGGATTACACGCAGCAGATCCTGCAGCGGATCGAACAGCACAAACGCTATCCCTCCGCGGCCCGGCGCCGGCGCCTCACCGGCACCGTGACCCTCGCCCTGCGGGTTGCCGCCGATGGCCGGCTCGAGGCCGTCCGCTGTCTCAAGGGCACACCGATCCTGTGCCGGGCGGCGGCCCGGGCGGCCCAGGCCGCCGCGCCCTTCCCGCCCCTGCCGGCAGGCACCGGCCATCTGGCCTTCGAATACCGGATGCGCTTCCGGCTGCATTGAGCCCGCATCGTCCGACATGCGAATGCGTCGTTCACTCCATGCCCACAACCGCATCCCGCAAACGAAAGCGGATGGGCACCATCAGCCGGCCCTCCACGGCCATGCCGGCCAGACGGGCGGGCTCGAATCGCCACTGGCGCACCGTCTCCAGCGCCGCCTCGTCGAGCAACCGGTAGCCGGAACTGCGTGCAATGCGGATCGACCGCACACTGCCGTCGATCGCCACCGTCACCTGCAGTTCCACCCGGCCTTCCATGCCCCGGCGGCGCGCCATGCGCGGATACCAGGGCCTGGGATTGTGGAACCGGGCGGCAGTCCGTGGCGGTAGCGGTTGCGGCGCAGCGGTCACCACCGGCACCGGCTGCCTGGCACTTTCCGGTTTCGACAAGGGCACTGCCTGCGACGCGGGAGCAGAGGCCGGTTCGGGCGGCTGCCACTTTCCAACGGGTGACGGCACGGGATTCGGCTGCCGGGTTCGGCGCACCGGGGCGGACGGTGGGGGCGGTTTCTCGATGGGGGCCGGCGCCACCGGGGCGTGTGGCTTGCGCTCGGCGCGCGCCGGCCTGACGGGGGGCGCGGACTGGATCACCACCTCGAAGCGCGAGGGCGGCTCGGGCGGGCGTTGCGCGAGGCGCTGCAGCCACCAGCCGCTGAACAGCACATGCAGACCGATGGACAGGATCAGGGCCCGGCGCATGGCCCGCACGCCATCGCCACCTGCCCCTGGCCTCGCGATCACAGCCACTTCACCCTCCACCAGCGCCACAGGCCCGTCGCCGCCAGCAACAGGGCCAGCACGGCGATCAGATCATTGATCCATTTCCACTGGGGATGGATCAGCATCCCGCTGTGCAGGCCTTCGATCACGTAATACCAGGGGACGTAGCCGAGTTCCGGCACCGGCGTATCCAGGGGGCGATCGCCCTTCGCTGTGCTCAGGCGCAAGCCTGTCCGGGTCATCCACAACAGCCGCCCTCGGCTGTCCCGGGTCACGTCGGTCGGCATGTGGACGCCGGGCGTCTGCGGCAACCAGCGTTCGCCGCTGCGGACATGATTGGGGCCACCCATGCCGCCCAGCACCCACACCCCCTCGTCCTGCCGGGCCATCCACACGAACACCGCCCGCCCCTCGGCCAGCGGCTCGCGATGGAGGCGCTCCCCCGTGATCGTGAACAGGCCCAGACGGGTGCCCAGAGACAGCCGTTCGGGCTGTCCGGGCCAGCCGAGCACGGCCCGGATCTCGCCCCGCCAGGCGGGCAGGTCGTACACGGGGGGCAGCGCCGTGCGGGACAGCTGCACCGATTTCATCCAGGGCCGCAGGGCTTCGGCATGATCGAGCAGGATACCGGTGATCGAGAGATACGCCAGCGGCACCAGCACCAGCAGGCCAACGGTGGGGGCATGCGCGCGGTAGAGCCAGCGGATCCACGAACGCCGCCGGGAACCGGAAACCGGCCGCCCGGCACGCCGCTGCGCCCTGAAGCGCCGCGGCAACCACCAGTAGAGCATTCCGCCAAGCGGCAGCAGGATCCAGCCGATGGCGGTCGCATCGCTCCACAGCAGGGACCACGGCGCCGCGAACACGCCACGACCGAAATGCAAATCATGCACCCAGCGGGAGAGATCGATGGTCGGGGGCAATATGGCCTCCGGCACCGCCGGCAGCGTCACGGGCCGGAATTCGCCCGTGCGCCGATCCACGCTCATCACCCGGCTGCGATCGACCACCGCCCACAGGCGCGCGGGATCCCGGGGGGCAATCGCCGTCACCCTCTGGCCCGCCAGTCCCCAGGGTGTGGCCAGACGCTCGGCAAGCCGCAGTTTCCACAGGCCATCGGCGGTAGCCAGCAGCCATCCTTCCTCCGTTCGCAAGAGTTGGTAAACCGGCGGCAGCGACTCGCCATCGGGCGTGCGCACCGCTTGCCAGTGCGCCCCGCCGTTCTCGCTCAACCAAAGTCCAGTCGGGCCTGCGGCCAGGCGCCGCTGCCCGTCGAGAAGGCGGTACAGCCGCACGTGCCCCAGGGCGGCCGGTGCGGCAATCCGGGCCGGCACCCAGGCCGGGGACGGGCCCGATTGCCACAGCCATGCCCACTCCCGGTGATCCAGCACGAAGCCGGTGCTCCCCAGCACCGCCAGCCACAGACCAGCCCCCAGGCCGGCCCAGCGATGCACCCGATGCGCCGTCCAGTGTCGGACCCCCATCACCGAAAGCGATAGACGAGCCCGGCGTACAGCGTGCGGGGCATGCCCGGCGCATATTCGAACTTCTCGGGCGTCCAGCCGGCCGGCGAATAACTGGCGTTGGTGGCATAGCGCTCGTCAGCCAGATTCATGAGCCGCGCATGCCATTCCAGTTGCGCCGACACCGGCCAGTTGACCCGCAGGTTGAGCAAGTCGTGTCCGGCATATTTGTAGGTGTTGGCGGCATCCATCCAGTACGCGCCCAGCTTGACCCACTCGAGTTCGATGCGCCCCCCCTCGAGCCAAGCCGGTCGCCAGGCCAGACGGGTGTTGGCGATCAGACGCGGCGCGCGCTCCATTTCGTTACCGTCGTAGCGTACGCCCGTGCGCGGTGCCCACGATTCATAGGTATGTTTGGCATAGGAAGCGGCCACCTCCAGAGTCCAGCGCCTGGCGGGTGTGCCACCGGCGCCGATCTCGATCCCCCGATGCCGGGTCTCCCCGGCATTGGTAACGTAGCGATCGCCGGTGGTGGTGTCCCGGTAGGTGAGAATGTCGTCGTGCAGACGCATCAGGTAGAGCGAGACGCGGTAATGGAACGCCTTGCCTGCCTGGCGCAGACCCAGCTCGTAGCTCTCGGCTTTCACCGGCTGCAACGAGACCGACCGGATGTTGCGCCCGGCCCGGAACAACTGGCCCTCGGACGGGGCGCGGAAACCTTCCCGGTAGGAAACGAAACCGCTCAGCCGTTCACTGAAGGCCCAGGTGGCCCCGAGCTTCGGCGTCAGATCGCTGAAGTCCACCCTGGTGCTGGCCGGCCGGATATGGGCACCGGTGGTCAACGTCCCCAGCTTGTTGCG
>Ga0256839_1005712_pt1 | contig 11330 bp, 8 predicted proteins | sample 354166metaG_FD_185968 | JGI IMG/M metagenome (GOLD analysis project Ga0256839, IMG submission 185968) | Hydrothermal vent microbial communities from Mid Atlantic Ridge, Atlantic Ocean - 354-166 | ecosystem: Environmental > Aquatic > Marine > Hydrothermal vents | place: Atlantic Ocean: Mid... | reverse complement strand
CGCAGCCCACGCCGCGAATGAACAGGACCGCGTGTTCGTCGATCTCAAGCGCCGGATCGTTCAGCGCTGCGTGGTAGTGCTCTGGCCCTTCGAACACCACGGCCCGGCCAACCATCACGTTCTCCGAGCCGGGCTTGCTCAGGTATTTTTCGCGAAACTCATCGGAAATGACCGACGTTTTCATCAGCGCCGAGTCAAACAGGTTGCCGCTGAGCACCAGAAACCCGGCGTTGTCGCGCAACGGCTTTTCGACGGTCGCTATGACATCGTGATCCTTGCTGCCCGCGCCGTCCAGAACCCTGGCCAAAGGCGCGCCCGAAACGGTCATCGCGTCGCCGTGCAGCAGACCCGCCCGCAGCAATTCGCCGATCACCGCCGGCACGCCGCCGGCCCGGTGAAAGCTCTCGCCCAGGTATTTGCCGGCCGGCTGCATGTTCACCAGAAGCGGCAGGTCATAGCCGTGGTCCTGCCAATCCTGAATGCTCAGTTCCACGCCGATATGGCGCGCGATGGCCTGCAGATGCGGCGGCGCGTTGGTCGAGCCGCCGATCGCCGTATTCACCCGGATCGCGTTTTCGAACGCCTTGCGGGTCATGATGTCCGAGGGGCGCAGTTCTTCGCGCACCATCGCCACGATCCGCTTGCCGGTTTCGTAGGCCATCGTCATGCGCTCGCGAAACGGCGCCGGTATGGCCGCGCAGCCGGGCAGAGACATGCCCAGGGCCTCGGCCAGCGCGTTCATCGTGCTGGCCGTGCCCATGGTGTTGCAATGTCCCAGAGACGGGGCAGACGCGCAGACCCGGTCCATGAACTCGTCATAGTCGATCTTGCCTTCGGCCAGCAGCCGCCGGCTTTCCCAGACCATCATGCCCGAACCGGCAGGTTTGCCGTTCCACCATCCATCCAGCATCGGCCCGCCCGACAGCACGATCGCCGGCAGGTCCAGCGTCGCGGCACCCATCAGCATCGCCGGCGTGGTCTTGTCGCAACCGGTGGTCAGGACAACCCCGTCGATCGGGTAGCCGTGCAGCACTTCGACCAGGCTCAGATAGGTCAGGTTCCGGTCAAGCGCCGCCGTCGGCCGTTTGCCGGTTTCCTGGATCGGGTGCACCGGGAACTCCATCGGGATGCCGCCGGCCTCGCGGATACCGGCCTTCACCCTGTCGGCCAGAAAGACGTGAATCTTGTTGCAGGGCACAAGGTCCGACCCGGTCTGTGCGATCCCGATGACAGGCCGGCCCGATTGCAGTTCTTCGCGGGTGTATGTGTGGTTCTGATACCGCTCGACATACAGCGCGGTCATCGCCGGGTTGTCCGGATTGTCGAACCATTCCTGCGAGCGGAACCGCTTTTTCCCGGCGTTGTTGTCATCGTTCATGGTCGGCAGCCCCCTGCGCTGATCAGGCGTCTGTGCCCGGCTCGGCCAGTATGGTCGAGATATTCCTGATCGCTGTTTTCAAGTGTTTTTCCAATGCTCTGGATGTCCGTTTCCGGTCGCGGTTGCGCAATCCCTCAAGAATGTTGCCATGTTCGGCAAGCGTCAGGGAACGCTTCTTGACCCGGCGGCGCGACGACAGGTAGCGGGCGCGCCACAGCCGGGAATTGTATTGCGCATGGGTCTTGATCAGCGGGGCATTCTTGGTGGCCGCGACAATGGCCTGATGAAAGGCCATGTCGACCTGGAAAAAGTCGATCGATTCCGTCGAATCGGCCTGCGCAACCATCTGCCCGTGCAACTCTTCGATATGGCCGATTTCCTCCTCGGTGATCGTGTCGCAGGCGCAGTCCCCGGCCAGCGCCTCAAGCGCGCTCTGAACGATCAGCAGGTCCACCACCTCTTTTGGCGACGGGTTCGCCACAATCGGGCTGCGCGCCGGCGCCATGGTTACCAGCCCCTCGCTTTCAAGGATCAACAGCGCCTCGCGCAGCGGCGTGCGGCTGACACCAAGCGCCAGAGAGGTCTCGCGCTCGGGGATGCGACTGCCGGGCGCCAGCTCTCCCACGACGATCTGCTTGCGCAGAACATCGGCAATCTGGTCCCCCAGCCTCTGACGCGACAGGGATGGAATTTCGCTTACATCAATCAGACTTGCCGGCATTCAGCACCTGTCATTGGGGATCGGTCATATTCGGTTTACCCAATTCATCGACCCTTGGCCATTCATAATTTGGTATACCAAATAATCTTGAACTGTATGACAGGCTGATATAGGGATTCAGGAACACACAGCCAGACGCCCGGCCAAAACGGGCGCAAGATCATGACAACAGCGGAGGAAACCATGAATTTCGGAACCCTGACTCTGGCCGCAACGGCCATTGGCGCGCTTGTGGCAAACAGTGCCTACAGCGCCGAATACACCCTGCGAATCCAGACCCACCACTCGCCGGAAACAGTGTCCGGCAAGGCGGTGCAGAAATACGTCGACGACGTCGAAACCATGAGCGGCGGACGCGTCGACATCGAACTGTTCTGGTCGGCTTCGGTCGTGCCCTCGGTCGAAACCTTCGACGCCGCCGCCTCGGGCATCCTGGACGGCGACTTCACGGGCGGCAGCTACCAGACCGGCAAGAACCCGGCCTTCCAGTTCGTCGGTGACCCGATGGGGGGCTACGACACGCCCTGGCAGCTTTACAACTTCTTCTACAACGGCGGCGGCCAGGAGGCAGCCAACGCCCTTTACGAGCCCTATAACATGCATCTGGTCAGCTGGTTCATCCCGGGCCAGGAATCGCTGTCTTCGGCCAAACCCATTCGTGGCTTCGAAGATCTGAAAGACTGGAAGTTCCGCTCACCTCCCGGCCTCGAGACCGAGATTTTCGCGGGCCTTGGCGCCAAACCGATCGTGATGGACTTCACCGAGATCTTTACGGCTCTTGAAACCGGCATCATTGACGGTGCCGACGCATCTTCGCTGGCCAACAACGTCGGTCTTGGCCTGTATGACATCGTCAAACACGCCACCTACCCGGGGTTCCATTCAATGCCGGCGGACCATATCGCGATCAACCTTGATGTCTGGAACGGACTGCCGCCCGACATCCAGCGCATCTTTGAAGTCGCGGGCGAAGCGATGGCGTTCAACTTCACGCTGAACACCGAGCTGGCCAACGAAGAGGCCGCGGTCAAGCTGGTGGCAGACGGGGTCACGCTGCATGACTGGAGCACCGAAGACCGGGCAAAATTCCGCGAAATCGCGCAGAAAGCCTGGGACGGCTGGGCGGCCAAGACACCCGAAGCGGCTGCGCTGGTCGATTCGCACCGCGAATTTCAGCGGCGCCTGGGTCTGATTCAGTGATCTGATGTGACGGCCTGTCATCATGTGGTGAACCCTTGCGGGTTCGCCACTTTTTCTGTCAACTCTCGGGCATGGGTGGTCTGCAAACATGAAGGCCGGTGAAAAGGACAGCCTCTGGCTGGGTCAACGGGGCCGCGCGGTCGTTCGCCGCGCCATGTGGCTGAGCATCCTGGTTTTCGTGGCCCTTTCGGCCTGGGTCGTGCTGGGCCAGCTGATCTTCGGCCTCGGCATCGAACTGCGGACAATCCTTGTGCCGTCGTCCAACATCCACGTTTTTCTGGCGCTGACATCCGGCGCGGTCGCCGTGCTGCTGGCCGCGCTGTATTTTTCGGACTTCCAGGGCATGATAGAGCCGGAACCCGACGGTTTTTTCGATATTTTCAGCCTTGTAGTGTCGCGCCTGACGATGATTGCCATCGTCGCCATCCTGTGCGTCATGCTGTTCGAAGTGGTGATGCGCTATGTGTTCTCCAAGCCGACGCTCTGGGCCAACGAGCTGTCGCTCTGGATCGCTGGCTTCGTGTTCATGCTCGCCGGGCTCTACGCCATGCAGCAGCGCAGCCATATCCGGATATTCATCGTCTATGACATGCTTCCCAGGTGGGCCCGCAAGGCGTCCGACACGCTTTCGGTCGCCCTGATCTGGGTGTTCACCGTTGCCCTCATCTGGGGCAGTTACAATGAAGCCAAGGCCAAGTATCTGCGCTGGGAAACCTTTGGCACCGCATGGGATCCACCGTTGCCGGCGACGATCAAGCCGGCAATCCTTCTGTTCATGGTGCTTGTCGCCATTCAGGCGCTGTCAAACCTGATTGCCGACTGGAACAAGGCGCCCGAGTCGCATTCGCCGGTCGACGATATCGACGAAGCGGAAATCGAGCAGATCCGCAAAGCCGTAGGGAACTGAAAACATGGTCGATATCGGAACGCTCTCGATCCTGTTGCTGCTTGGCCTGTTTTTCCTGCTGGCCATCGGCATGCCGCTGGGGTTTGCCTCGGCCACGCTGGCGGTTGGCGTCCTGGTGCTGAAATTCGGCCCCGAAGTCACCTTCGGAAACTTTGGCCGCGGACCCCTTGGGGTGCTGTCGCAGGCGATTTACCGCCAGCTCACGAATTATGTGCTGATATCGGTCCCGCTGTTCATCCTCATGGCGGCCCTGCTGGAGCGAACCGGGATCGCCCGGGACATGTATACCTCGCTCAACGCCTGGCTGTCGCGCACCCGCGGCGGGATTGCCATTGTCACATCGGTGATGGCGGTCATCATGGCGGCCATGTCGGGCATCATCGGCGGCGAGGTCGTGCTGCTTGGCCTGATCGCCCTGCCCCAGATGCTGCGGCTGGGCTACAACCAGAACCTCGCCATCGGCACGATCTGCGCCAGCGGCTCGCTTGGCACCATGATCCCGCCATCCATCGTGCTGATCTTTTACGGGCTGATCACCGAAACCTCTATCAAGGCTCTGTTCACCGCAGCCTTCATCCCCGGCTTAATCCTTGCCGCGATGTTCATTGTCTACATTGTCCTGCGCACGCGCCTGCGCCCGCACGAAGCCCCCCTGCCCGAACCTGACCCGGACGACCCGCCCGGCCGGGAAAAAGCCATCCTGTTTGCCGCTCTCCTTGCGATCCTGGGGGCCGGTGTCAGCGCGGTTCTGTTCCTGCGCGCGCTGTTTTTCACCGTGATCGGGGCGAACGAGGTTCTCGAAGGGGTCGAGGCGATCCCGCTGGGGATGGTCTCGGACCTGTGGCCGCTTGGCAGTGTCACCCTGGTGTCCCTGGCGCTGATCTTCCTGGTGTTTCGCCGCGAGCGCACCGCGACCGCATGGCATATGGGCAAAGGCCTGGTGCCGCCGCTTCTGGTGATCGGCGTCGTGCTCGGCTCGATCTACGGCGGGGTGACGGGCATCACCGAAGCCGCCGGCATGGGGGTGATCACGGTGTTCCTGATCTCGGTGCTGCGCCGCGAGATGACCTTTGACATCGTGTGGGATTCGCTGATGCGCACCCTGCGCTCCACCGGCACGATCATCTGGGTGACGCTCGGCGCCGCCTCGTTGGCGGCCGCCTATACGCTGGCCGGCGGCCCTTCCTATATCGCCAATCTCATCGTGGGACCGCAGATGCCCACCATGGTGATCATTCTTGTGATGATGGTGATTTTTCTGATCATGGGCATGTTCATGGACTGGGTCGGCATCGTCTTGCTGATCATGCCGGTCTTTCTGCCGATCGTGCGCCAGTTGCCGATCGAGGAAATCGGCTTTTTCGGCCGGATAGAGCCACAATATGTCGCCATCTGGTTTGGCGTGGTGTTCACCATGAACATGCAGGTCAGCTTTCTGTCGCCGCCGTTTGGCCCGGCCGCCTTTTACCTCAAATCCGTGGCACCGCCCCAGATTTCCCTGACCGACATTTTCCGCGGTTTCCTGCCGTTCATTGCCATTCAGCTTCTGGCTCTGGCCCTGCTTCTGGCCTGGCCCGGGCTGGTTTCGATCCTGCTTTAGCGGCCCTGCCCCCGACGGTGCCAGTTCAACCATGCACTCGCCGATGGACAGAAAGGCGGGCCGGGCCGTCACGAAGCGTGGCCCCATCGCATATACCGGTAACTTATTGGAATCATGGCGTTTACCTCATTTTTCCCGGTCTGCGCAAAAGTTGACAGCTGTCAACTCTCACGCCGCGGCCTTGTCTGCGCTCAGCAAGGCCATGATCATTGGCCCGGGTGAAAATGCCCCATCCCCGGCCCGCCGCGTCAGGGCGCGCAGATAGCCGCCCGGTGACCTGATCTGTTCGATACGCTGCAGAATACCGGCCACGGTGATCGCCGCCGTTTCCGGCCCCATGACAGCTTTCGCCTCTTCCCAGGCATCGGGGCTGATCCCCATCATGCCCCGCACGAACCCTGCAAGCGCCACCAGCTCATGCCAGTGGCGGGGCTTGTCGGGCGCGTAGGGCAGGATATCGGGGCAGGCCTTCAGAACCAGGGCCAGCGGCAGGGTTGGCTCGGGCCCTTGCGATTGTCTGTCCGGTTCAGAACTGTCCGAAACCTCGCCTTTTGCCTTTTCTTGGCAAAGTTCAGAATCATGAGAGTCTGGGTTTGAATTAGAATAGTGCCGCTCATTTTCGCGGGCATTGCCGCTCATTTCTTCTGTTTGCATGAGCGCATGACGTATGTCCGGCAACATCTGGTTGAGCGTTTCCTCAAGTCCCTTCAGCGTGTCGTAGTCCATCTTCCGGCGCATCTGCCGGTGAATGTTCAGCAGCGCGGCCTCAAAGGGGCTCCAGAGCGGGCCGGGCGCCGTCTCCTGCCCGTATTGCACCAGCTTGAGGGCATCGCGCTTGAGCAGCGTCACAGCCTCTCTGAGGCGCTTCATACGTTCCTGCGCGGCGCGGGTTTCGGCGGCGGCACGGGTGATGTCACGCGCCTGCACCAGAAGCGGGCGCAGGTCAAAGCCGAAGGCGCGCGAAATCTCGCCATCGGCCCCACGCGCGGCGTAGCGCTTGCCGTTGGGGCTGTCGTGGCGCTGGATCAGCCCGGCCGCCCCCAGGGCCGCCAGGTGCCGGCGCAACGTGCTTTCGGCCATGCCATGCGCGCGTTCCGACAGCGCCTTGTTCGACGGGAACACGATCAGGTTGCCGTTGTCCGACAGGTTGGTGTCCTGGTGAAACGACAACAGCGCGTTGAGCACCGTCAGATCGCGGTCGCTGATGCCAAAGGCGGCGCGCGCGACACAGAGTTCGCGAAACAGCTCCCACTTGTTGAAATGACTGGCGCTGACCGGCCCTTGCGCGGCGCGGGCCCGTTCGATCAGCGCAGCCGTTACCGGCCGCTGCCCAAAGGGCGTCGTTGTGATGGTTTCCATTCTTGTATCACGAGACAAAACTTTTCCGCCCGCCGCGAACGACGCCTGTTGACAGCTGTCAACACCCTGCCTAGATTCGGAAGTGCGAATAACGAACCAAAGGCCTCTCGGGATCATTTCCTGGGGGGCTTTTTCTTACTCCGTCCTGTCTTTTCGTGCCTCCTGTTGTTGCTGCTCCTCGTTGTCGCCCGTGGGTCGGGCTAGCCGCCGTGCCGGTCTTTCCAGCTTCGGTGGATCTCGGTCAGGTTCTCGACAAGCCAGTCGTCGAAGCCTGCGGATGTCTTGCTGTCCAGGGTCAGTATGAGCTTTTCGCCCTTGCGGGTGGCGGTGGCGATCTCCGCGCCCCCTGCCCCGCGCAACGGTTTGGCCCTGGGCGCGGGGCTGCGGCGGGCCGGCTGTTTCAGCGCCGCCATCACCGCTTCGAACCGGGCATCCGACGTCTCGCCGCTGGCAAAACCCGTGGCATCCGCCGAGGTCCTTTCCACCAGCGCCGCAAGCTCCAGCCAGCGGTCGCGCCCGATCGAGGGCGCCGAGCCGATCGCCTCGATCAGCGCATCGGGGATGCGGTCAGCGACACTGAGCATGCGTGAAATCAACGTCTTGTCCATGTGCAGCGCGGCGCAGATCACCTTGCGGTCATAGCCGGCATCGCGCATCTGGCGGGCAAAATTGGCCTTTTCGATAAAGCTCAGGTCGCGCCGGGCGCTGTTTTCCTGGCCCTGGGCGATCACCAGTTCGCGGTCATCGAGCACGCGCACCATCGCCTTGACCGGCTGGCCAAGCGCCTTGAGCGCGGCGACGCGCCGGCGGCCATAGACCACCTCGTAGCGTTCCGCATCATTCGGGTTTGGCCGCAGCAGCACCGGCACCTGCTGGCCATAGTCGCGGATCGACTCCGCAAGCGCCGCAAGGTCGGCGTCTTCGTCCAGCCGGTCGCGCATGCCGGCATTGTCGATCATCCGCGGATCGACCTCGACCACCGAGCGCCGCTTGAGCTCGGCAATCGACTGGCTGACCGCGCCGATCGCCCCGGTCGTATAGCGCGGCTTCGCGGTATCGACACGCGACGGGGCAGGGGGGGTGTCGCCCCCGGCCCCTTCCATCAGCCCCTTCAACACATTCTTACGCGCCATGTTCACGCCCCCATGCTTGCTGGATCAGGCCCTCGATCTCACCGTTGACCGCGTTCAGGCTTTCCATCGCGCGCTCATAGGTCGTGCGGGTGAACTGGGCCTTTTCCACCTCGTATAGTGTCTGTTTCGTCAGCCCTGCGTCGGAAATCGCGGTGGATTTCAGCACCGGATGGTTCAGCACGTTTTCGCCAAACATCGAGCGCATGAAACTGACCATCTGGTTTTGCGGCCCGTCGCCCGGCTCGTAGCGGGTGATGACATAGCGCATCCAGTCATAAGACATGTCGCCCCCGGCCTCGGCCACGACCCCCAAAAGGTTCGAGGTCATCAGCAGGAACTGGCACATGCTCATCACATCCAGCATCTGCGGGTGCACCGTGACCAGCACCGAGGTCGCCGCCGACAGCGCCGACATGGTGAGAAACCCGAGCTGGGGCGGACAATCGACCACGACCACGTCATATTCCCCTTCCACATCCGCCAGCGCATCGCCGACTCTTGTGAAAAACAGGTTGCCATCGCGTTGCGCCAGCGCGCGGGGGGTGTCGTGCTCGAACTCCATCAGGTCGAGATTGCCGGGGATCAGGTCGAGATTGGTGAAATAGGTCTTCTGAATGACGTTTTTCAGCGGAACAGGGTCTTCATAGCGGATGGCGTCATAGAGCGTGCCGCCGTCCAGCAGGTCAAATTCGGGCTGAAACCCGTGCAACGCCGACAGGCTGGCCTGCGGGTCCAGGTCGATGCCCAGCACGCGGTAACCGTCAAGCGCCAGCTTCTGCGCCAAGTGCGCGGCGGTGGTGGTCTTGCCGGAGCCGCCCTTGAAGTTGATCACGGTGATCACCTGCAGGTGGTCACCCTCGCGGCGGCCGGGCAGGTAGGTGCCGGGGCTCTTGGCGCCCACTTCCAGATAGTCGCGCAGCGCCTGGATGTCTTCGGGCGAATAATAGCGCCGGCCCCCGGTGCGGATCTCGGGAGAGGGGCCCTTGCCGTCAAGATGCAGCTTGCGCAGATAGGCATCCTTGACGCCCAGCAGATCGGCCACTTCACCGGATGTGAACTTGCGCAGGGTGCGCTTTGCATCGGGTGGGAAAAGCTGCGCGCGATGCGCCTGCAACCGTTCGGAAAGGTTCTGCGCATGCTCCCCGATCAGGATGTCGATGCGCGTCTTGTCGTTCGCCATGTGTCTGTGCCCGTCTCTGCCCGTATTCGCCAACCGTTTGTTACGGTGTTTCGCGTTTTATTCTGTTTATTCCGTAACAAACTGGCAGGGTCAAGAGATTCGGGCAAGGGCTTTGTCACAGCATCTTGTGGCCCCGCGCGCATCAGACACAAGGAAAACTTGCCCTCCAACCTGTTTCCTGCCATTTCATTGAGGAAATCCGCCGCCCCCGGCCGGCAGGGCGGGGGGCAAGGCTGCCGCCAATCGGCGAAAAATGGCAAATTGCCCGTGTCAGACACTGTTTCTGGGCAAGCAGCAGCATTCCACAGCCTTGTGGCCTCGAAATTTAACCTTGCATTTCTTCCACATTGTGTGAGATATACACGGTTATGTTTCCCAGGCTTGCGAAAACCCGAATCGAAACCGCGCTGGAAAGGCAGCCCGCCGTTGTCCTTTTGGGGCCGCGCCAGGTGGGCAAGACCACGTTGGCGCTTGAAATCGCGGCCGGGCGCGACGCCGTTCACCTTGATCTGGAGCGCCACCAGGACCGGCAGATCCTGCAGGAAGCCGACCTGTATCTGGCCGAACAGGCCGGGCGGCTGGTGGTGATCGACGAGGTGCAGCTGATGCCGGGCCTGTTTGCCACCCTGCGTGGCCAGATCGACGCGCGCCGCCGGGCCGGACACCGCACCGGGCAGTTCCTGCTGCTCGGGTCGGCCAGCAACACCCTGCTGCACCAGTCGGCGGAATCGCTGGCCGGGCGGGTATCTTACCAGGAGCTGGGCGTACTCAACCTGGTCGAGGTGGGGCAGGGGGCGCTGAACACGCTCTGGCTGCGCGGCGGCTTTCCCGATGCGTTTCAGGCCGGCGACGACAGCGCAAGCCTGTCCTGGCGGCGCGATTTCATCCGCACCTACCTGGAACGCGACATTCCGCAATTCGGCCCGCGCATCCCGGCCGAGACCCTGCGCCGGTTCTGGACGATGCTGGCCCACGAACAGGGTGGCTTGCTGAATGCGGCGCGCCTTGCCGCCGGGCTGGGGGTTTCAGGCCAGACCATCACGCGCTACCTCGACCTGATGGTCGACCTGATGCTGGTGCGCCGCCTGCCGCCCTGGCACCGCAACGCCGGCAAGCGGCTGGTCCGGTCGCCGAAAGTCTATGTGCGCGACAGCGGATTGGTGCATTCCCTGCTGAATATCCCAACGTTAGAGACGCTTTTGGCCCATCCCGTGATCGGCGGCAGCTGGGAGGGGCTGATCATCGAAAACCTGCTGAGCGTCGCCCCCCAGGGCACCGAGGCCAGCTTTTACCGGACCAGCGCCGGGGCCGAGATCGACCTTGTCCTTGACGTGCCGGGCCGCGGCATCTGGGCGATCGAGATCAAGCGCAGCACCGCGCCCAAGGTCAGCCGTGGTCTTCACACTGCCGCCGCGGATATCGGTGCGCAGCGTCGCTTCCTCGTCTATGCCGGCGAGCGCGAGGTGCCGATGAACGGCGACATCCGCGCCCTGCCGCTGCCGGCGATGATGGCGCGGCTAACCGAGTAGATCGGCGGCCGGATTGTCGGCGATCTCCACGTCGTCGTAATATTTCTGCGCCTGCGCCAGCGAGCGGTGCAGCGAAAGGCGCATGGCCGCCTGGATCGGCGCGCCATCGAGCGCGGCCTGGGTCAGAAACCCCGAGCGCAGCCCGTGCGGCGTGGCAAACCCGGCCGGGTAGCCCGCCGCCTCAAGGCGCTTTTGCACGATCTGATAGATGCCGTCGGGGGAAAGCGCGCGCTCCAGCGGATCGTCGTTGACGGTGACGGGGCGAAACAACGGGCCATCCTCGATCAGCGCGGTTTCGATCCAGAAGGCCAGCGCCTGCGCCG
>Ga0256839_1005711_pt1 | contig 11332 bp, 12 predicted proteins | sample 354166metaG_FD_185968 | JGI IMG/M metagenome (GOLD analysis project Ga0256839, IMG submission 185968) | Hydrothermal vent microbial communities from Mid Atlantic Ridge, Atlantic Ocean - 354-166 | ecosystem: Environmental > Aquatic > Marine > Hydrothermal vents | place: Atlantic Ocean: Mid... | reverse complement strand
AAGTTAAACAATAGACCTAGGAAATGTCTTAAGGGCAGAACCCCTAATGAGGTATTCTTTGCTGGAAATAGGATTGCACTTGCGAGTTGAATTCACGCCTCCCCCTTTTTTCGATGTTTTGTATGTAAAAAAGTCGAACTAATAAAGTGAGATTATGTAGGCGTGTAAATATGGCGTACTCTTTAGAGTGCGTAAGACATATAAAACGGGGATAATTAATAACGGTTTATTGTTTTTACTAATATTGCTTGTAAAGAACCCCTCTATTTTATTTGAGTTGTAAAACTAAGAAGCATAAGTACAAAAAAGCCCGTTGCTCTATAAAGAACTACGGGCTTTTTTGTACTTATGCCTCTTAGTTTGTATCTAAATATAAACTTTTGGCTAGCTAGCAGTGGTTAGTAAAGATCGGGGATGTCATCAGTAAATGTACCGATAACTTTCTTTTCAATTTCTTCCATTTCACTGTCTGCATCTGCAACAACATTAACTTTTACTGTTGCCTCAACTCCACCGTGTAGATGGATAATAATTTCATATTCACCGATATTACGGATAGCTCCGTCTGGCATACGAACTTCACGGCGTTCAACATCAACGCCTTTTGAGCTGATAAGTTCAGCAATTTCATTGTTAGAAACAGAGCCAAATAGCTTTCCGCCAACGCCTGCTCTTACTTCAATTTCTAAATCCCCAACACCATTGATAGCTACGCGGCGATCTTCTGCTGCTTTGGTAACGCCAGCTGCTTTCTTTTCGAGATCCGAGCGAAGTGATTCAAACTCTTCAACGTTTGTTTTGGTTGCAATTTTTGCTTTTTGCTGTGGTACTAAAAAGTTACGTGCAAAACCAGACTTAACATCAACGATGTCGCCTAGAGCACCTAAATTTTCGATTCTTTCCATTAAAATTACTTGCATGGTATTCACCTTAATTGACCCAAAGGTCGTTTAATATTTATCTAATTTTTATTTACAACCCTACGGCGGAAGTCAGCAAAATTATCGACTAAACCAAAGGTTGCAAGCAGTACAATCATCTGTATGAGTAACAAAAACATCAAAACGTAAAGCCCGATTAACCAACGAATACTCATTCCACGTTGTTTTACGATGCTATGCGCTAACGATAGGCCTTGAAACATAAAAACGGCAACCCCAATCATTATTAATTCGATAATTAACTGGTTTGCGGTTATTACAGCAAGTGTTATGCCGACAAGAAAAGCAATAGATGCCTGCTTGCCAATGGCTATCTGGCGGAACTCTTCTCCAAAACCACCTGGGTTGTAGAGTCTAGCTTGCCAGTTACGAGCAATAATTAACGAGAGTATCGTAATGATTGCAAGTGCTGCTGCAAATGTCCCTGTCATCCAAGCTGCTGCATTGTTGATGGTTTCATCAAGTTTGCTATCACTTAGTTGGTAGGCTTGTTGAAGCATGGGTTTCATTTTTTGTAACACAGGCTCCCAAAATGCGGCTGCATCTGGGTGCATGAGGTGAAAAAATAAAACTCCTGCGACACTTATTAACAAGGTTAGCTGTAGGGTTTTGCTCCATGATTTTGTCATGGCTAAGGCACTGGCTATCAGTACCACAGGTAACCAAGTTGCTAAACCTGCTACAAACCCACTGCTAGCTTGCTGTTTTAGTAATAAGCTTACTATCACTAGCGTTATCGTTGCCAGCAGTGCGTATAAGATTCCTTGTTGCCAACCTTTGCGAAGTGTTATCAGTGCAATCGCTGCATTGCTAAAAACAACTAGCGGTGGTAGTAGTAAAGAAATCAGGGTGGATAAAACAACAAATATTGCTGCTTGTATCCGGCCTGCCATAATAAAGCTGACCATTGTTTTTGTACTCTATACTTTTTCTAAAAAACTAATCTAAGAACTTACTTATGCTGGTCTGTGTAAGGAATCAAAGCAAGGAAACGAGCGCGTTTGATAGCAGTTGCTAGCTGACGCTGATATTTTGCTTTTGTGCCTGTAACACGACTCGGTACAATTTTACCGGTCTCAGTGATGAAAGCTTTTAGTGTATCTAAATCTTTGTAGTCGATTTCTTTAACACCTTCAGCGGTAAAGCGACAAAATTTTTGACGACGGAAACGATGTGACATGGTTGTTCTCCTATTCTCTTTGCAGAATTAACTGTAAATTATCTGCGCTGCTGTTTTCTTTCTGCTTTCTTTTCGGCTTCTTTGCTTAGCATTGAAGGCTTAGTGTCTGCTTCTTCACGGCGTATAACCATGTTACGAAGTACAGCATCGTTAAAGCGGAATAGGTCTTCCAACTCACTTAAGGTATTTGTATCACACTCGATATTCATTAGCACGTAATGCGCTTTGTGTAATTTTACAATTGGATAAGCTAGTGGACGACGACCCCAGTCTTCAAGACGGTGGATTGATCCTTTGTTACCTTCAATCAATTTGCGGTAACGATCTAGCATGTCAGGTAGTTGTTCACTTTGATCTGGGTGTACCAGAACGACAACTTCATAATGTCTCATAGTATCTCCTTATGGACAGTTTGGCCGTATTTTTAATAACTTTTGCGTCGCAAAAATATGGCAAGGAGGGGTCAAAGACCCACGGAACGGCGCATTATTATAGAACATCCAATAAAAGTCAAGAAACTGGTAGCGGTATAAATGAATTGATCCGGAAAAAATCCACATTGTGTCCTACACTAGGGTCTAAAGGAGGAGCATCCAGTGAGTTTTTCACTACTGTTGGTTCAAGATAAGCGTATATCAGCTGATATGCTATCCCTTCTTGCGGGAAAAATTCCTAACGCAAATACCAATGAAATATCACTATCCCAGTTGCAGCGTGGAGAAGCTGATATTGGTGATTATGAACTTTTGATTACTAATATTGATTTAGTCAAAAGGAATTACGGCCATGAAGATATTGAGGTAATTGTATGGAGAACTCTGTCGGACTTATCAGTAAGTATTGACGTATTTTTACAGCTAAGACGCTACCTTGCAAAATATCCTCTAACATTACCAAATTGGGTGATAACTGAAGTTCTTCATGAGAGTGATGAGGCGGTGATATATAAGGCAGAGGGCTTGCAAAATAAGCAGGCAAGCATAAAGCGATTCAAATTTAAGCCCAGTAGTTTATCAAAGAATACGGTACAGCAATTCTTGTCTCACATTAAAAAGCAATGTAGTTTACGATCAAAAGGTTTGATACATTTTTATGAGGGGGGAGTTAGTGATCACGCATTTTACCTGGTGATGGAATATATGCAGTACGGTACATTGAGACAATCACTAAATAGTTGTGGTGATGTTTTGCCGCAAACCCATGCACTTGAGTGGTTTTATGAAATTGTTTTAGCGCTAGATGTTGTACATAAAGCAGGCTTAGTCCATCGTGATCTTAAAATAGATAATATTATGTTGCGCGGTGATGGTAGTTTGGCACTTATGGATTATGGTGTTTCTAAGCGAATATTATTAGATTCAGGTTTTGTTATTGAGAGCGAATTACACTGTTCTCCACACTATGTAAGCCCCGAACAAATCAGTGGTGATGCATGTACGCAATCTTCTGATATTTATAGCTTGGGTGTTATTTTTTATGAATTACTTACAGGGCATAAACCTTATTTTTCAACTCAAACTCATGAATTGATGATGCATCATGTTATGGCACCTGTACCTGTTTTTCCTAATGAGCTTAAAGAGTATCAGCCTATACTAGATAAGTTAATGGCAAAAAACCCATCCGAGCGTTTTACAAATGTGATTGATGTTATTGGTGTCTTGCCAATTGCTGCATAGAGAGTTTAGCTCCCAGTTATCATAAATATTGCCCTGTTTATAACAACCAATGTAACTAATGATAGTCAACGTACTATTACTTTGTATAATCGCATCCCCAATATTTAGTATGTTGTATTCAATTCATGAGAATTTCCAATAAAAAAAATGGCAATGCCAGTGTGCTTTTTGGCTTTTTAATTATTTCTTTGTTTTTTTTAGAGGTTCTCTCTGCCGAAACACGGTATCGCGTAAAATCATCGGATAATCTTAATACCATTGTAGAACGCTTCTATAAAGATTCTGAATTGACCAAAGCTCAGTTATTGGTAGGAATTCTTGCGGAAAACCCAAGGGCATTTAAAGGAGGGAATGTTAATTTTCTACTTCGCGGGAAACGTTTAATATTACCTGATGAGAGTGAATTTCAACAAGTTTCGCCAGAAAGTGCGAGTGAGATATTGTCTGAGCACGCTCGATTCTTTCGCCATGGGATTACTGGTGATTTTCCTTTGCTCAGTTTGGCAGAGTTGGCTATTAATCAAGAGAGTACAGTAGAGCCGAGTGATATTTTAGCAAAGCAAAAAGTGCAGACTCAAAAAATAGAGCAGTTAGAGCGAGAAAGCCAAGATCTAAAAAAACAATTAGAAGCGTTAGTAAATGAAAAGTCTGATAGAGATCAGCGTTTAGTGGAATTAGAAGAGTCACTGAGGCAGGCCCTAGGTATTGCAAAAAATGCAAAACCAGTAGTGGATTCTGTAAAAAAGCAGGCATTAGAAAGATCAAATAAACAATTACAAAAAGAATTGAATATTACAAAAAGTGAGTTAGTAGAGAACTCAAAATCAACTACAGAACTTGAGAGGAAAGTTGATGGTTTAAATGAGATTCTAAATAAAGAAAAGAATATGGAGCAAGCTATTGATCCACGCACAGGTGTTTTCCCCAATCTATATTGGCTTTTTCCTTTAGCCTTATTAATGGGTTTTCTCTTTTACCTTTTTAGAAAAAAGAAGAAACTTGCAATAAACTCTGATGAAAAAATTGAGCTTAGTGAGTCAGGCTATATTGAACCATATGAAGAAAGAGTGATTGATAGCGGGGAGATAGTAGCAGAGGAAGAACCTTTGGAAACAAGTGTTAAACTTGATGTTGCACGTGCTTATATCGAAGCAGAAGATACACAATCTGCACTGAATATTCTTGGCGAGATTATTGAGGAAGGCACTGATGAACAAAGAAAAGTAGCGCATGAACTCTTGGATAGAATCTCACCGAATTGAGTTTTGTTGAATACTGCGCTACTTATCCAATAAATGTATCCAATGAATGACGGGTACATCACTGATTTCTTGCAAGTGTGTTTGACAGCCTATATTTCCCGTTACAATCATATTTGGATTATTTTGTTGCAAGTTGGATATTTTGTTTGATTGAAGCTGTTTTGATATTTCGGGTTGTAAAATAGAATAAGTTCCTGCGGATCCACAACATAAGTGTTGATCCATTACAGGTAATAACTCATAACCACATGTTGTTAGAATTCTTTCAACCACACCTTTGATCTTTTGTCCATGTTGTAAAGTACAGGGAGGGTGCCAGCTGATTTTTTCTTTTCCTGTTATGGATAACTTGCTCAAGTCTTCATTTACAATGATTTCAGAAATATCTTTGCATAATTCAGATACCTTTTTTGCTTTTTCAGCATAATCAGAGTCATTGCGTAGAAGGTGGGCATAGTCCTTAACCATTGCGCCACAGCCACTGGCTGTCATTACAATCGCTTCTACACCGCTCTCAATCTCAGGCCACCATGCATCAATATTTTTTTTCATAAATACCAGTGCTTCATCTTCAGCAGAGAGATGCTGGCTCACCGCGCCACAGCATCCTGCTTTTTTTTGTGTAATTAATGAAATCCCTAACTTGTGTAGAACTCGTGCAGTAGCCGTATTAATATCAGGAGAAAGAGCAGGTTGCACACAGCCATCAAGTACTAACATTCTGCGTGTGTGCTCTGTTATTGGTAGCTTTCCTTTTGCTACATTTCTAGGGATTTTACTTTTTATTTGGGCTGGTAAAATGGGTTTGAATACGCGTCCAATTGCAAGTAATGGCGTAAAACGATTTTTATACGGTAATACTGTTCTTAGTAGTTTTCTTGTGGCTTTTTCTTTGAGGCTACGTTCAGCCTTTTGTTCAACGATGTTTCTGCCAATATCTAAAAGTTTGGCATAAGGTACACCAGCAGGGCAGGTTGTTTCGCAGTTACGGCACGTTAGACAACGATCAAGGTGTTTGCGTGTTGCATTGGTAACGGGATTGCCTTCCAATACTTGCTTGATGAGGTAAATGCGCCCGCGTGGACCATCATTTTCTTCGCCCAGTAGTTGATATGTAGGGCAGGTGGCGTTACACATACCGCAATGAACGCATGAGCTTAATGCATCTGCGGCTACTTCATAGTCAGCAGGATTTAAGAGAGAGGTACTCAGTTCGGCTTTCATCTAAAGACCTCGATAGATACGATTAGGGTTAAATATTCCTTGCGGATCCATTTGACTTTTTAGACTCTGGTGTAATGTCAATAATGCTGGCTCAAGCGCGGGAAAAATATCCATGTTAGATAGATTATTGTGTGTTTCAATTCGTGAATTACTGTTAAATAAAGTGGCATAGCCGTTATGAGGCTTGGCAATATCTTGAATTATATTGGCAGGCGTATTGCTATGTACCCAGCGTTGTGCGCCATCCCATTCAAGTAGCTGAGCATCATCAAGTGGGATTACACTAGACGAGGCAGGGGGTAATGAAAAACGCCATAAAGGTCTATTTTTGTTAAAAAACTCATGAGTATGATCACGTAGTCCTTGCCAAAAATCTCCCCCATTGGTGATTTCATCACCTTTGATTTTGCTTTTGCAGGACTTTAATACCTGCTCAGATGCAGAAACTCGAATCAAGCCTTGGTCGTTAAGCCATGCCGTTGCAGTGATGGGTAAATTGGTTTTGCGCAGTTCTTGAAAGTAGCTCAATGCTTCGGTTTGTGATGCATCAAATGCTAATGTCATATTCTGTTCAGGCTGAGGTATAACTCGAACCGAAACACTTAAAATAACCCCCAGCGTTCCTTGCGAGCGAACCATCATGCGAGACAAGTCATATCCTGCTACATTTTTCATTACCTCGCCACCAAAGTTGGCAATTTCACCTGTCCCGTTAATCATTTTCACGCCTAGTATAGCGTCACGTACTGAGCCAGTATAAGCACGTCTAGGGCCCGCAATACCTGTTGCTATTGCTCCGCCTATTGTAGCTGTGTCTTGATTGTTTGTACCACTGGGGTAGTGGGGTGGTTCGAAGGCGAGTATTTGATTATTTTGTGCAAGCAATGCTTCTAACTCAGACAACTTAGTGCCTGCTTGTACGGTTGCACATAATTCAGTGGGGTCGTAATTGATAATCCCTGTGTGGGAACTCAAATCTAATGGCTTGGCATTTGTGTTTTCATCAACAGAGTGCCCATAAAACCGTTTGCTATTACCAGCCTGAATAGATAGAGGGGTATTGCTACTAATAGCTTGTTTAACCTGATCTTGAAGTGCGGTCGTGATGTCATTTTGTGTAATATTGGTCATATATTATGTATTTATGTTGTTTTAGCCGATAAATTAGGAGCTAAATAAGCTTTTTATATGACCACCCCCCCTGTTTTTCGCTGTTTTGTATGCCCTAGCGTTAAAAGGTATATCGCTACACCTTCCGAAGGAGGTGTCGATGCTGGTTGAAGCATCGTTTTTATTACAAAACAGCGAAAAACAGGGGGGGTGGCTTAATTTTAAATGTTAATTCCTTGGTTTTTTAGAATCGAGGCAGCTCAGGGTGTGGTAATTCGCCATTATGCACGTGCATCCCACCTAATTCTGCACAGCGGTGTAAAGTAGGAATCGCCTTGCCAGGGTTGAGTAAAGAATCAGCATCAAAAGCACGTTTAACAGCAAAAAACTGAGTAAGTTCTGCATCATTAAATTGCACACACATTTGATCAATTTTTTCATAGCCAACACCGTGCTCGCCCGTGATTGTGCCACCTACCTCAACGCATAGCTCTAAAATATCTCCGCCAAACTTCTCGGTAGTTTCTAGCTCGCCTTCTATACCTGCATCGTACAATATTAATGGGTGTAAATTGCCATCACCAGCATGGAATACATTGACTACGCGCAAACCGTATTTTTCAGAGAGTTCGGTGATCCGTTTTAAAACGTAGGCGATTTGTTTGCGGGGAATCGTACCATCCATACAATAATAGTCAGCAGAAATTCTACCTGCGGCAGAAAATGCGGCTTTTCTACCGGCCCAAAGTCTAGCTTGTTCTTCAGGGCTATCAGCGATTTCAACGGCTACCGCTTTTTTCTCTTTGAGTAATGTATCAACTTTTTCAACTTGTTCGGCAAGTTGAATATCATCACCGTCTAACTCACACAGTAAGATAGCTGCAACATCAAGCGGGTAATTTGCGTGTACAAAGTCTTCAGCTGCATGTATGGCTGCTTTGTCCATCAATTCTAATCCAGCAGGAATAATACCATCGGCGATAATTGCCGCGACTGCGTGTCCAGCATCTTCAATGCTATCAAAAGATGCCATTAATACTTTTACGGACTCGGCTTTGGGTAATAATTTAACGACTATTTCAACAATAATCCCCAGCATGCCTTCTGACCCTGTGATTAATGCTAATAGGTCATAACCGGGGGTGTCGAGTGTTTCTGAGCCAAGTGTGATTAACTCGCCATCTATTGTCACAATTTTGACTTGCATGACATTATGAACGGTTTGACCGTATTTTAATGAGTGCACACCACCAGAATTTTCGGCAACATTACCCCCAATAGAACAGGCAAGCTGTGAAGAAGGGTCGGGTGCATAATAAAGCCCATAGGGTGATGCAGCTTCGCTTATCGCTAAATTACGAACACCAGGTTGCACAACCGCAGTAAGATTTTCGCTATCAATACTAACGATTTTATTAAATCGAGATAAGCCAAGTACAATGCCACCTTCGTGGGGGAGTGCGCCAGCAGAAAGCCCAGTGCCTGCACCACGTGCAACAACGGGGACTTGTAGCTGCGAGCAAATTTTCACAATTTGTTGCACTTGTTCAATGCTGTCTGGTAAAGCAACAGCAACAGGTAAGCGTTTATAAGCGGCTAAGCCATCGCATTCATAAGGGCGTAATTCTTCTTTAGTTGTTAGCAGAAAGTTCTCTGGTAATACTTCAGCAAGCTGAAATATTAATTTATTGCGTGTTGCGGCTTCAATAGTCATTTCTTCATTCTATATTGTCTTGTGTTGATATACACTATTGTATTAGTGTTTTAAGGGCTTTTTAGAGAATATTTTGTCACTATCATTTCCACAAGTTTTTGTCATAATGCTCGGCGGTTCGTTGGGAGCGTTAATGCGCTTTATTATTTCCAGTAGTGTTACAGCAAAACTAGGTAGTAACTTTCCCTATGGAACATTAACGGTAAATGCGATTGGCTCGTTTTTCATGGGTTTTTTAGCGATGTTTTTAGTCGAGAGAATGGGGCTTGATCCATTGTTACGATTAGGTATATTCGTAGGTTTTTTAGGTGCATTTACAACCTTTTCAACCTTCTCGATGGAGACATTGAATTTATTTGAGCAAGGCGAGAGTCTACAAGCATTAGTGAATATTTTTGTGAATGTACTACTGAGCGTTTTAGCTGTGTGGTTGGGCGTTCTTTTAGGGAAGCAAATAGGATAAATTGGTAGAGTAAAATGTTAGATATAAAATTATTAAGAAACGACCTAACAGGCGTTGCAGAACAATTAAAAAAACGTAACTTTGTACTGGATACAGCACAATTCCAAGCATTGGAAGATAAACGTAAAACTCTGCAAACAGCGACACAAGATTTACAAAATGAGCGAAACACACGATCAAAATCAATAGGGCAAGCAAAAGCAAAAGGTGAAGATATTCAGCCATTGCTGGCAGAAGTTGCTGATCTTGGTGATAAGCTAAAAACGGCAGAACAAGACTTATCAGCATTACAAAGTGAGATTGACGAGATTGTGATGGGAATCCCAAATCTATTACAAGACACCGTACCAGCAGGCAAGAGCGAAGATGATAATGTAGAAATCAGTACATGGGGCGAGAAAACAGCGTTTGATTTTGAACCAAAGGATCACGTTGACTTAGGGGCTCAAAATGGCTGGATGGATTTTGAATCTGCCAGTAAGCTCACAGGATCACGTTTTGTGGTGATGCGTGATGGCATGGCACGAATGCATCGCGCACTCATTCAATTTATGCTAGACACGCACACGACAGAGCATGGTTACAAAGAAGTCTACGTGCCGTACATGGTGAATGAAGATAGCCTTTATGGAACAGGGCAGTTGCCAAAGTTCGCAGAAGATTTATTTAAACTTGAAGGTGAGCAAAACTATTATTTAATCCCTACTGCTGAAGTACCAGTCACCAATCTTGTGCGTGATGAAATATTAAATGCAGATCAACTGCCAATGCGTTATACAGCACATACGCCTTGTTTTAGATCAGAAGCGGGTTCTTACGGGCGTGATACGCGAGGATTAATTCGCCAGCACCAGTTTGAAAAAGTTGAGTTACTTCATTTTGTAAAACCAGAAGAATCAGAAGAAGCTTTAGAAACTCTGAAGCGCCATGCTGAAATAATTTTAGAGAAACTAAAACTACCCTATCGTACAGTAGTCTTATGTGCAGGAGATACAGGCTTCTCAGCAACAAAAACGTATGATTTAGAAGTATGGCTACCTGGTCAACAGGCTTATCGAGAGATTTCATCTTGCTCAAATATGAAAGACTTTCAAGCGCGCCGTATGCAAGCACGCTTTAGAAATGAGCAAGGCAAGCCAGAGTTGCTACATACACTTAATGGTTCTGGTCTGGCGGTAGGTCGCACACTAGTCGCTGTTATCGAAAACTACCAACTAGAAGACGGCAGTATTCGCGTGCCAGATGTTTTGCAACCCTATATGGGCGGATGCACCAAGCTTGCCTGAGAATTATAGGGCTTGATTAGACTCCTATTCAATTCCTTGCCAGCGCCATGCTGGCAGTTGCCGTCCCTACCAGTATAGTCGTGAGTTTCTCAGCTCGGTGCTTACCTCCTGTAAACAAAAACCAAAAAAACGACTTTGAAACCTCACTTTCAAAGTCGTTTTTTAGTACAAATCATCGAAAAAGAGGGGGGGTGGGTAAATAAAACCCCATGTTTATCTGATTTTAGACTCCTAAAACATCAAAATATCAATATATTGATGTTTCGTAGTAACTCTATACTGATTTATATTACCTCCCTCTGAAAGAACACGTCATGCCGGCGAATGCCGGTATCCATCTCAAATAACGGCACATAGCTACTCACATGGATTCTGGCATCCGCCAGAATGACGAGGTTTTAATACATTTACCCTAGGGGTGGGTCTATGAAAACCCATATTTATCTGGTTTTAAGCTCCTAAAACTCACTAGT
>Ga0256839_1005710_pt1 | contig 11333 bp, 9 predicted proteins | sample 354166metaG_FD_185968 | JGI IMG/M metagenome (GOLD analysis project Ga0256839, IMG submission 185968) | Hydrothermal vent microbial communities from Mid Atlantic Ridge, Atlantic Ocean - 354-166 | ecosystem: Environmental > Aquatic > Marine > Hydrothermal vents | place: Atlantic Ocean: Mid... | reverse complement strand
GTTCGAACAAGGAATCAACGTGCAGCCCATTCTCTATCCGGCCGTCGAGGAGGAAGCGGCTCGCCTGCGGTTCTTCATCACCTCCACTCACACGGCCGAGCAGATCGAAGAGACCGTTCGCGCTTTGACTCGCACCTTGGCCGACATCGATCCTCAATTCACGCCTCGAAGCACCGATCATTCGCTGGCCAGGACGAAGAACCGGGATTGAGCCGGCCGCATCGAAAAGGAAACGACCGGCAAAGGGTGGCAGCGGATGCGGCTCGCAGGGGAGTCGTATGGGGTGATGCAGGACATCCCCGACGGTGAAACGGCAGGGTGTGCTCTCATCCGGCAATGGGACGGATGGGAAACAGGACTGGCGGGACCGATAAGACGAATGGGACGACAGCAGGGATGTCATCCGGCGGCAGCCGAAGATGGCGTGGTGCCAGGTATCCGGCATGCCCTTGGTCGAGCGGGTGGAGGTTCAGCCCAGTGCCGCGTCTTCTCTTCCGCACGCCCCGTTGGGGCCTTCCCCTGTCCGCTCGGGGCAGAGCGTAGCGGCGCAGCCGCCAAGCGCCGACCCGGGTAGGCTTCTCCCTCGCTCCCCCATTTTCCGTCTTTCGTTGGATTCCTCTTGCTCCCAGTGGCCCGTTTTCTTAGAAACCGCTCCGGCGTCGTGCAAAAAACCGGTCTTGTCGCACTACCCACGTTTCGGCTTGTTGTGCCATGCGACTGTTGCTCGTGATTTCGCAAAGCGACTACTTTTGGAGCCACCGGGCAACACTTGCGCGCTATGCTCGCCGGGCCGGATTCGAAGTCCACGTGGCAACGCGACCGGTTGGCGATCTGCACCCGTTCGCGCGAATTGGGCTGCCGGTCCACGCGATACGTCTGCCGCGAGGCATGCGGGCGCCTTGGAGGCAACTGAGGGCGGTTGGTGAATTGGCGGCGCTTTATCGCCGGTTGCGTCCCGACGTCGTGCATCATCTCAGTGTGCAGGCGGTTGTTCTGGGAGGGCTGGCGGCGAGACTTGCGAGACCGCCGTGCGTGATTCACGGCTTCACCGGTCTGGGGGCGTTGGCAACCCGCTCGAATACAGCGTCCCGGAACCGAGTCACCTGGTCTCTGTTGCGGCTGGCTCACGGCTGCCGACATTTTTCGGTGTTCCAGAACCCCGACGATCTGGCGGATTGCGTGCGGCGCCGAGTCGTTCCGCGGGAGCGAACGGCACTGATTCGGGGTTCGGGTGTCGACGTTCGCCGCTTCACGCCCGAGCCTCCTTCGCCGGAACCGATTGTCCTGTTGGCAGGGCGGCTGATCTGGCCGAAGGGCATTGCCCAGTTCGTCGAAGCATCGCGGCTGCTTCGCCGCCGGTATCCAGAGGCTCGATTCGTCGTGGTCGGCGAACCGGACCCGCTGAGTTCCCAGTCCTGTTCGGTGGAGTGGTTGCAACAGCAGGTTCGCAGCGGGCTCATCGAGTGGTGGGGACGGCGCGACGACATGGGCGACGTCTACGGTCGCGCCTCGATCGTGGTGGCCCCCACCTGGTACGGCGAAGGAGTCCCCAAGGTCTTGTTGGAAGCGGCGGCCTGCGGGCGCCCGATGGTCGCGACTCGGGTTCGCGGTTGCCGGGAAATCGTCGTCCACGGACGCACCGGATTCTGTGTCGCGCCGCAGCGGGTGGAACAATTGGCAGACGCCATCGAGCGTCTATTGCGCGATGACGAATTGCGGGAACAGATGGGACGGCGGGCTCGAGCGCTGGCCGTTTCCCGGTTCGACGACCGCAGGATCGCTCGGCAAACGGTCGACCTGTATCTCGAGCGTCTGGGAGCCCTGGACGATCGAACCATGAAGCGATGGAACCGGCAACCAGCCCATGTTGCCGGGGCCTCACTTGCCGTTCCCTCCCCTGCTCTGCCCTTTGACGATGTCGCTTAACACGGAATCTCCGATCGATCCGATTCCCTTTGCTCGCCCTTGCATCGGTGAGGACGAAGTGGAGGCCGTCGTGCGGGTGATGCGTGGCGGCTGGCTCACGACGGGAGAGGAAACTCGGAAGTTTGAAAGCGAATTCGCCAACGCCGTCTCGTCGCCTCACGCTGTCGCCGTCAATTCGGCGACCGCCGGCCTCCACCTGGCGCTCGAAGCGCTTGGCATCGGGCCCGGTGACCGCGTACTCGTTCCGACCTGGACGTTTACGGCCACGGCGGAGGTCGTGCATCACCTGGGGGCCACGGTCGAGTTGGTCGATGTCGACGAGTCGGCGATGCTGCTCGATCTGGAGGTAGTGGAACGGCGAATCCGCCAGGAAGTATCGATACGGGCCGTGGTGCCCGTTCACTTTGCGGGACAGGCGTGCGACATGGAGCGACTCTTGGCCGTGGCTCACCGTCACGGAGTCGCCGTGATCGAGGATGCGGCTCACGCGTTCCCCGCCACCTGCCGAGGTCGCCCCATCGGATCACTGGGGGACCTCACCGTCTTCAGCTTCTACGCCACCAAGACGATTACCACCGGTGAAGGCGGCATGATCACGACGGCCGACGCACAACTGGCCGAGAGGATGCGGACGATGCGTCTGCACGGGATCAGCCGCGACGTGTTCGACCGCTACCGGGCGCCCGGCGCATCGTGGAAGTATGATGTGGTGGCGGCCGGGTTCAAATACAACCTCACCGATCTGGCTGCCGCGATCGGGCGGGTGCAGTTGGCTCGAGCCGAAGAGCTGCGAGCAGCCCGGCAGCAGATTGCCGAATACTACTACGAGCAACTAACCGGGCTTCCCATCGGCTTGCCCGTGGTTCGCGACACTCGTGATCTCCACGCGTGGCACTTGTTCCCGATCCGGCTGGAAGACGACGCCCCCTGTACCCGGGATCAGCTCGTGGCAAGCCTGGCTGAACAGGGAATCGGCACGAGTGTGCACTTCATTCCGCTTCACCGCCATCCATTTTGGAAGAGTCGCCCTTCCATCCGCGGGCGCCGATTCCCCAATGCCGACGCCGCCTTTTCCCGCTCGCTCAGTCTGCCGCTGTATGCCTCGCTCACGCATCGCGACTGCCGGCGCGTGGTGGCCGCACTTCGGCGTCTGCTGACCCCATCCCCTTCGCGATCGCTGGTGGGAGTTCACCTCGATGAACCGATTCGCAGTTGACGCCCTGCTGAAACGAGGAGTCGACATCGTCGCCAGCGGAGCCGGATTGCTGTTGTTGGCTCCGCTGGGAGTGCTGGTCGCTGCGGCGATCAAGTTGGAATCGCCCGGACCGGTCCTGTTCGGTCAATGGCGCGTCGGTCGAGGAGGCAGGCGATTTCGGCTTTGGAAGTTCCGCTCGATGGTGGTCGACGCGGAGACTCGAGGGGCCAACATCACGTCGGCCGGTGACACCCGTGTGACACGAGTCGGGCGGTGGCTGCGACGTTGGAAGCTGGATGAACTGCCCCAGTTGTGGAATGTGCTCGTCGGCGAGATGTCGCTGGTGGGGCCGCGTCCCGAAGTCCCCGAGTGGGTGGAGCACTGGCCCGACTGCTGGAAGCCGATACTGCTGGCGGTGCGCCCCGGCCTGACCGATGTGGTGAGCCTGGAACTGCGGGACGAAGAGGCACTCCTGGCGAAGCAGGAAGATCCGGTGACGTACTACCGGGACGTGCTGCTGTACCGAAAAGCACGCCGGTGCGCCGCCTACTTGAGGCGACGAACACCGGCGAGCGATTGGGGGGTTCTGTGGCGTACGGCGTGGGCGGTCTGCCGACGATCGGGCTCAACGCGGTTCGATCAGTCCTGAACGACCTCGAGCGTTTGTTCGAAAAACGGATTGATGATGACTTCGCCTCGAGCCGTCACCGTGTCTTTGGGTGCGGGCTTCTTTCTGGGGGCAACGGCCGGAGTCCGCTTCACAAACGGGTTGGTGATCACCGTCGGCTTGATGCGGTGGGATTCGACCGGCGCCGACCGATAAGCGAACGGACTCAAGCCGTACGGTCGGGCCACCTGCTCGCTATAGTAGACGGGTGGATGGAGCGCGAAGTAAGGTGGAACGGGGATGCGCCCCAGGCCGTACAGCGTGCCACTGAATCCGTAACCGTACAGCGCCGGAAGCCCGCTGAACGTGTCACATCCACCGCCGGCTCGAGCTACCGAGTCGCCGGAAACCAAGAACAGAGAGAATACGCCGAGAAAAACTGCCAGTCGCATGGTGCCCTACCTTCTCAGTTCGATCGATGAGGAAAAGAGTGGGTATCGCCACACCGTGAGCGACACCCGGCGTCCGCCGCAACCGGCGTCGACCGTACTTCTTCTTTTACGCTAATTGGACGATGCCTCCATTTCAAGCAAAATCCGGCTCATGACACTCGTCGACTCACTGCGAACCGAGGCCCATGATCTCGGCTTCGACGCGGTCGGTATCTGCCGCGCCGAGGAGACCCGCTACTGGGAGGCCTTCCTCGAGTGGCTCGAGCGAGGCTACGCCGGCGCAATGCAGTACATCCCCAGGCGGCGCGAAGCCTACCGTCACCCGGCGGGCGTGTTGCAGGGTTGTCATACCGTCGTGATGTTGGCGCTCGGATATTCGTCGGGAACGGACGTTCCGCCCGCTCCGGGAAGAGGCCGCGTGGCTCGTTATGCTCGAGGACGCCGCGATTATCACGACGTGGTGCGAGAAAAACTGCGGCGATTGACGGACTGGATGCGCCGGCGGGAACCGGAAGCTCGCGTGCGGGGCGTGGTCGACACGGCCCCCCTGTTCGAGAGAGAATTCGCCGAACGAGCCGGACTGGGATGGATCGGGAAACACACGCTGCTGCTGGACCGCCGGCGAGGGAGTTGGTTCTTCTTGGCGGCACTGCTGACCGATTTGATTCTCCCCGTCGACGAACAACCATCGCTCCAACACTGCGGCACGTGCACGGCCTGCCTGGAGTCTTGTCCCACCGACGCGTTTCCTGCCCCGTACCAACTCGATGCCCGCAAGTGCATCAGCTACCTCACCATCGAGCATCGCGGTCCGATCCCACTTCAGTTGCGCGACGGAATCGGCGATTGGGTCTTCGGCTGCGACGTCTGCCAAGAGGTATGTCCTTGGAACCGGAAGGCTCCAGCGGGAACCGAACCCGATTTCCTTCCGCAACCGGAACTCTCGCCGCTCGACCTGCGTTCTCTGTTCGAATTGGATGACGCTTCCTTCAAACGGCGGTTCGCTCATACTCCGCTGAGCCGGCCCGGCCGCGCCGGTTTGCTGCGCAACGCAGCCATCGTGCTGGGGAATCAGCGAGCGGTCGAGTGCGAGCCGCAGTTATGCCGGGCACTCGAGGACGACGATCCGTGTGTGCGCGGCGCGGTGGCATGGGCACTGGGAAAACTGGGAACGGCGCGGGGACGTCAGGCTCTTTTGGCACGGCGGTCGGTCGAGTCGGATCCGGATGTGCTCGAGGAGATCACGGCGGCTCTGCAAGAGGGGAAGTGGGAAGGGTGAAGGGTGAAGGGTGAAGGGTGAAGGGTGGAGGGGAATGGCACGAGGTGCATGCACCGGTAGACCGCCCTCTGCGCTCTCGGCGCCTCTGCGTGATGCCCACGCCACGAGTATTCGGTAACGACACTCTGTCAGCTCTGATAACTTGGGCCGGTCGCACCAATTCTTCGGACGGTTCCGGTGGCGAGCTGTCCGGTCGTACCGATCGTAACTCGCATAGCAAAGACCATGATGATGGCGATGGCAACCGTCGAAGAATGAAGTAGCCATCGGTTTGTTTTGGTTGTGCCGAATAGGGGAGTTCCCGATGCTTGCGTCCTATGGCCGTTTTTTTTTCTTTTGCGTTCTGGTGGGCGCTCTGCTGTTGAGTTGTCCTTTCATCTCCCAGCGAGCCGCCGCGCAAGACGACACTTGGCGTGAGGCCTATCCGGCGTGGTACGAGGCCGAACCGCCTCACTCGGAAGAAGCAACGGGAACGAATACCTATTGGCATGATCCGAACTTGCCATGGCGCAACAAAGGGGCCTGCTACGCGTTCGCGCCGGCGGAGGCGGGCTGCCCGCCGCTGTGGATGGTCCAGGCCGAAGGATTGTTTCTCTTCCGCGATCCGGCGGATAGTCGGCCGATGGCGGCGCTGGGGCCGAGCGGGCCCACGGTCCTGGGTACCAACGACTTCGATTCGGAGTTCGAGGGTGGCATCCGAGCCACCATCGGCCGCGCGTTGGGGGACTGGTACCGACTCGAGGCGACCTTCATGGGCGGCTATTCCTGGAACGACACGGTCGCCATTCGCAATCTCGATCCCAACGGCAGCGGCGGAAACGGCAATCTGTTTTCTCCGTTTACCGACTTCGGCAATCCGGCGGGAGTGAACGGCCTGGACTTCAACGACTTCGTCTCGATTCGGTTCGGTTCGCAGCTATCGAGTGTGGAATTGAATGTCCGCCGCCGACTGCTGTCCCGACCGGGACGTTGGGAAAGTTCGTTCCTCGTGGGCATCCGCTACGTCAACCTGCAAGAGTCGTTCGGGTACCGCACGACCAGCACCACACCGGGGCCCGGCACCGCCGGCGTCGATTACACGACGCAGACCGACAACGAGATGGTGGGAGCGCAGCTCGGTTTCACCACGCAGTTCCTCGTCCGGCCGCGGCTGTGGATCGACTTCGACATGAAAGGAGCCATCTTGGCCAATGGGGCATCGATGAGCTACACCTTGACGCAAGTCGACGCCCTGGGAGCGACCAGCAATTTCGCCGGAAGTGACAACCGGGATCGAACGACATTCCTCGGTGAGCTGTCGCTCGATATGCACTACCAGTTCGCCCCGCGATGGACGTTCCTGGTCGGCTACAACGCCTATTGGCTGACCGGCGTGGCATTGGCGGAGGACAATTTCAATACCGACATCAACCTGCTGCAACTGGGGCCGGCTCAAGTGGCCCACAAAGGCGAGATCGTGTATCACGGACCGCACATCGGCCTGACCTGGACCTATTGATCGCACTGCGGTTCGACACCCGGCTCGTCCCGGTCATACCATTTCTGCAAAACATCGGCGTAGTCGCCTCGCGAACGGACACGCACCATGTCCTGGCGCACCTCGGGATGCCGTGGATGAAGCCGAGCGTACTTGATGCCGAACTTGCGCATCAGCACGGGAGTCCGCTTTTCGCCATAAATCGACTCGGCGCGGCAATAGTGCTCCCACATCACCTCACGTTGTTCCCGCAGTGTCGGCGGAGCCGGCAACGGCTTGCCTCGGAGCAGCGCCAACGTTCGAGCGAAAATCCAGGGGTTGCCGATGGCACCGCGCGCCACGGTGACGCCGTCGACACCGGTTTGCTCGATCATGCGGAGACAGTCGCCGGGCGCGAACAAGTCGCCACTGCCCAGCATGGTCCGGTTTCCCAAGAACTGTTTGACTTCGGCCAGGAACCGCCAGTCGCTCTCTCCATCGTAGCGCTGCACGACCGTCCGGCCGTGGACGGTAACGGCCTCGATGCCCGCGTCGAAGGCTCCTTCCAGAATGCGGAAGAAATCGTCGCGACTCTTCGCCGACTCGTCGATGCCTCGGCGCATCTTCAGCGTAACGGGAATGTGAGCCGGCACGGCGTCGCGCGTACGGCGCACGATTTCGAGCGCCACCTCGGGTTGACCGAGGTGGTACCCGCCGCGGCACTTCCCCAGCACCTTCTTGACCGGGCAACCGAAGTTGATATCGATCACATCGAACCCGGCGGCCACCAACCGCTTGGCTCCGGCGGTAAACAACTCCGGCTCGGCACCCATCAACTGGCCGCCGACGGGGCGCTCGTCGTCGGTCAAGTAGAGCAAATGGCGATTGCGCCGGCGGTCCTTGATCTGCACCAAGAACTGGTCGAGCATCACCTCGCAGACGGTATAGGAGGCTCCGTGCCGGCGGGCAATGAAGCGCATCGGCCAGTCGCTGTATCCGGAGAGGGCGGCCTGGGTGATACTCGAATCGAGGCGCCGCGAGCCGATCGTGAGAGACGACCGACAGGGGATCCGCTCGTCGTCGCATGCGTTGGCGAGTGGCGTGATGGATGACATCGACTTTTTCCTTTGGGCAGACAATCCGGACGCTTTCCAACCGGAACGACTCTCCCAACGGTCTGTGCAAGCGAAGGACCAATGTGAGGTAGGCAGGGCGTCCGATCTCTACCCTGTGATGGATAGTTCCTTTGCACTGATCGTGGCTGCCGCGGGAACGGCCGCGGCGTGGCAGGCTCGTCGCTGGCGACACGGCCGGCGACCGAGACGACGACTGCGCCAATCGCTGCTCAAACCGGGCGACCGCTACTTCTACAGCGTCCTGAAGGAGGCTGCCGGTGACTTTAGCATTCAGGTGGCGGTCGACGCCAGTCGAGTTCTCTGCGGGGATTCCCGTGGCGGACGGCGCGGCAGGGCCGGGTCGGAGTCGGTGATCGACTTTCTGCTGTGCGACCCGGAAACGCTGCAGCCCACGGCCGCCGTCCTGCTGAGCCGCTCCGGCGGCGAAGGGACGAGCGCAGGGGCCGATGCCGCCCGGCAGAGACTCCGGCGGCAACTGACGGCGGCCGGGTTGTCCTGCTTTCTGTTCGACGGCGAAACCGAATACGAAGTTGAGGCGGTCTCGGAAGAATTGGCCGAACTCGTCGAAGCCGAATAGCGGTCGATCTCATGCAGCTCTAATGCAAAACCGGGCACACGTCGAACCACTGCCGTCCTTGAGCGGCCAGCCAGTCGGCCGATTCGATCGGGCCCCAGTTGCCTTTCGGATAGAGGTAAAGCGGCGGCGCGGCGGGTGACCGCCAGGCAGCCAAGATCGGGTCGATGAACGCCCAGGAAAGTTCGACTTCGTCGCTGCGGGCAAACAGACTGGCGTCGCCGTGCAGAACGTCCAACAACAGCCGCTGGTAGGCATCGGGCATTCCGGCCGGGAATTCGCGATCGAAGCGGAAGTCGAGATCGGTCAGTCTGAGCTGCATCCCGGCGTCGGGGACTTTCGTGAGAAAGTGGAGTTGGATCCCTTCGGCGGGCTGGATTTGCACGACCAGCCGGTTGGCATCGAGCGGACTCCCCTGCTCTGTTTGAAACAGTCGATGGGGCACGTCTCGAAACTGGATAACGATCTGGGTACTGCGGCAGGACAGAGCCTTGCCGCTGCGAAGATAGAACGGCACATCCTTCCATCGCCAGTTGTCGAGGCAGCAACGCACCACCGCAAACGTCTCGGTCTGACTGTCGGCAGCCACGCCTTCGTGATCACGGTAACCCTCATACTGGCCGCGCACGGTCGCCTCGCCGATCTCGGACGTCGAAATGGGGCGCAGCGCCTGGAGCACCTTGACCTTCTCGTCCCGCACCAGGTCCGCCTCGAACCGCACGGGCGCTTCCATGGCGGTGATCATCATCAGTTGCAGCAGGTGGTTCTGGAACATGTCCCGCAACACGCCCGATTGATCGTAGTAGCGTCCTCGCGATCCCACATCGAGCGATTCGGCGACGGTGATCTGCACATGGTCGACGTAGTGCCGGTTCCAGAGCGGTTCGAAGATGCTGTTGGCGAAGCGGAGCACCAGCAGGTTTTGAACGGTTTCCTTCCCCAAATAGTGGTCGATGCGAAAGACCTGATTCTCGGCGAACACCTGGTGGATGATGGTGTTGAGATCCTGAGCGGAACTCAGATCGCGACCGAACGGTTTTTCCACCACCAATCGGCGCGCTCCCGATGCCTCGCCGGCCATATTCCACTCGCCCATGTGGCGCACCGCCGTTTCGTACAACTGGGGAAGCGTCGCCAGGTAGTAGACGCGAGTGGACGGTTCCCCGGCTTCCAGTTGTTCGAGTCTCCGGCAAAGTCGCCCCATCGAGTCGGACTCTCCCAAGTCGCCCGGCTGGTAGAAGATGTGGTCGGCAAACTCGTCCCATGTCGCTTTGTCGAACAACGCCCCGCTGTGCGTGTGCGTGGTTTCGCGGAGGAGGTCGCGAAACTCGTCATCCGTCATCGCCGTGCGGGAAAACCCGACGATTCGAGTGGGATCGGGCAGCCGCTGCTTGCGAAACAGTTGGTAGAGCGCCGGTATGAGCTTCCTGCGAGTCAGATCGCCCGAAGCGCCGAAGATCGCGATCGTGTGAGACATGGGCAACTGCGGTCAGGCTTCCGGGGGCGTGCGGCGTTCCGCGAGCCAGTCGGTATGAAAGTCGTCGTCCCCTTCCCGATCGAGACGCCGATAGCGGTGGGCACCGAAGTAGTCGCGTTGAGCTTGCAACAAGTTGGCCGGCAACCGTTCGCGGCGAATGCTGTCGTAGTAGCCCAGCGCCGCGGAAAAGGCGGGGACCGGGATTCCGGCGATCGAGGCGACCGAGACGACTCGGCGCCAGGCCTCTTGTCGCTGTACAACCGCCTCACGGAAGTAGGGTGCCAATAGCAGGTTCTCCAGGTCGGGAGTGCCGGCAAACGCCTCCATGATCGGTTCGAGGAACTGAGCGCGAATGATGCATCCGCCTCGCCACAGCGCCGCACACTTGCCCAGATCGAGTCCCCACTCGAACTCGTCCGATGCGGCTCGCAGTTGGACGAAGCCTTGCGCATAGCTGCAGATTTTCGACGCGTAGAGTGCGTCAGCGATGGCTTGGATCTGCTCATCTCGAGTCGCTCCCAGTTGCCCCGCGGTCTGCGACATTTGTTCGTCACTGGGGCCGGGGAGGATTTTCGAGGCGCGGACTCGAGCCTCTTTCATGGCGGAGAGGTACCGAGCGAACACGGCGGTGGTCACCAGCGTGCTGGGAACGCCCAGATCGAGCGCGTGCTGGCTCATCCACTTCCCCGTTCCCTTGGCACCGGCCGTGTCGAGGATCTTGTCGATCAACTCGCCCTCCCCTGCCAGACGATCGGGAACGCTGAAGATGTCTCGAGTGATCTCGATGAGGTAGCTGCGGAGGACGCCCCGGTTCCACTCGGCGAATACGTCGTACATTTCGGCGTTGGAAAGTCCCAGCCCCTCCTTCATCAGGTGGTAGGATTCGCAAATCAACTGCATGTCGCCGTATTCGATTCCATTGTGCACCATCTTGACGTAGTGACCGGCACCGCGCGGTCCCAACCAGTCGCAACAGGGAGTTTGATCGCTGCCGCAACGAGCCGCGATGGCTTGGAACATCTCCCGGATGAGCGGCCAGGCGGCCGGGCTGCCGCCGGGCATCAGGCTGGGACCCTTGAGAGCTCCTTCTTCGCCGCCGGAGACTCCGGTGCCGACATAGAGCAGGCCCCGCTCTTCCACCGCCCGCGTCCGCCGCTCCGTATCGGCGAAGTAGGTGTTGCCGCCGTCGATCAGGATGTCTCCTTCTTCCAGTAGCGGCAACAGCCGTTCG
>Ga0256839_1005709_pt1 | contig 11333 bp, 11 predicted proteins | sample 354166metaG_FD_185968 | JGI IMG/M metagenome (GOLD analysis project Ga0256839, IMG submission 185968) | Hydrothermal vent microbial communities from Mid Atlantic Ridge, Atlantic Ocean - 354-166 | ecosystem: Environmental > Aquatic > Marine > Hydrothermal vents | place: Atlantic Ocean: Mid... | reverse complement strand
AAACAGTCAAAGTCAACCACAAAAAACAGCTTCTTAAACAACGCCTAAAAACTGCTTCCTGTAGCCCCCTCTCGCAAAGGGAGGCGAAACTTAACGGCTAAAATAATAAGCGCAATAGTTTATTTTAATCGGATATAATTTGTTTATTTATAGCTAGCAAAAACCAACATCAACATGAAACCCAAACAGGACTCTTATTCACTTCTTGCTGGTTACTTGTTCAAGGCTAGGCCACTTAGAAAATGCAAAGACCCAAATCATCATTAGATTAACAACTGGAAGAAGGAGCAACGCTGCCCACCAGCGCGAATAGCCTGCTTTATTTAATATGCGACCATATATCCAAATTGAAATAAATATGAGTAGAACATTAATGATTAGCCAAATGCTGATACCCATTTCAACTATATCTCTTGCTCATCTGAATCTGCAACTAACTCTGTCGCTGGCCAGCGTGAGAATGCTAAAATAAGGCTAACCATCAAAAAGCCAATATATGGCAAAAATACAAACAAAGAAAGTACTGGGTTTTTTCCAGTCTTGCTATAAATCTTCCATAATGGAAAGAGTAAGAATGCACCAATAATGGTTTGATATATGAGACCAAGGGCTAATTCACTTTCCATCTCTCCTCCCTCTACAGCACATTGAGAAGCTTTATTTTAATGCCTGTAAACTATTTATTCATCCTTCCAAGCTGCCAAGAACTCAGCCAAATGCGGGCGTTGCTCGGCTTCTGATTCAAGATAGTTGCGCATACCAAGAATAGCACGGGCATACGCCCCTTCGGATAGTTCACCCTTAAACAGCATCCAGCGGAACATGATTAATGCCGTGGTACAGACATCCGTTTCACAATAATTGCGGATGGCATCAATTTCACCACCTTCAAACATGCCGCGCACATCATCGCCTGCTGTATCCAGTTTTCCAGGGATAGCAAATGCCGTGGCGACTTCATGCATGGAGCAGCGGGCGGATGCGCCAAAATCGGATAACACTTCGAGTAAGTCGAGGTGGTAGTTGTGCGAATATCGGGTTTCGTAATTGTTCCACTTATCGCCTTCTTTGAACCATCTTGGACAGGACAAACCATGCGCCATGGCGCGGTATTTGAGCACTGGCATATCAAAACCTCTGCCATTAAAGCTGACCAGTTGCGGAGCACGGGTTTCGATGATGTTAAAGAAACCTTGCAACATCTCTTCTTCACTGGATTCGACCGTACCACCTGTGGCAATGCGTTTGATGGCAAGCTCTGTACCTTCTTCACCAATTTCTCGCGTAAGGTGCACATAACTGATGGCAACAACCTGGTGAAAGGGCTGCCTAGGAAAATCATTTTTACCACCTGTTTTTTCTAAAAAATAAGCGGATAAAGCATCACGAGCTTCAAAGTCATCCATGTCTTGCTTGCCCAATAAACGGCGGGCGGCATCGGCATCGGGTATGGTTTCAATATCATAAACAAAGATTTCGCGTTGCATGGCTGACTCCCCTTCGCATTATTCAATATATCAAACTAAGCTTTGGATTGTAAACGCTCTTTTTTGGCACGGACACGCGCTTTTTTGTCGTCACCAGCGTGTACGCTTCGGGGCTTGCGAGGCAAAGCACGATATATTTCAATGCGTTCACCCTCATGAACTTCTGCATCAAGCTTGGTCAACTTCGCATAAATACCCACTTTATTGACTGCCAAGTCAATGTCGGGAAACTTAATCAACACTTGTGACATTTGAATCACTTGCTCAACCGTGGATGACTCTGGTACATCAAGCTCTTCAACAAACTGTTGATCGGGTAAAGCGTACACCACTGACACATGCATGACTAACGCCTTGCACCCTTCAAAGCCAAAGCTCGCTTCTCAAAGGTTTTCACCATGGTTTTACACGCAGCACCAAACAATGGTGATGCCACCATATCCAGCATCATACTCTTAAACTCAAATTCAATTGAGAAGTGTACCTTACAACTTCCACTATCCAGTTGTTCAAATGTCCATACACTTTCCAAAAACTTAAAAGGACCTGTAAGCAAACGAATTTCTACCAACTTATGTGGCATAAAGTAGTCAACCGTTTGAAACTTGTATGTGGTACCTGCCAAATCCATGGTCAACTCCGCACTTAGCTCATTATCTTTCACCTCCAGCAGCTTCGCATCACACAGCCACGGCACAAACACAGGGTATGTTTCAATGTCCATCACCAAATCATACATTTCTTTGGCGCTGATAGGCAAAACTTTGGTCTCTTCAAAACAGTGCATCAGCTACGCTTTCTTTTCTTTTCTTGATGTCGCTTTTCATTGGCAGTCTTGGCTTTGCCCTTGACTTTTGCTTCATATGGGTTGTCGGATTTAGCAAATTGAATACGCACTGGAACACCTGGAAGCTTGAAGTGTTGGCGAAAACTCTTTTCCAAATAATGTTTGTAAGAGGCTCGAATCGCTTGAGGGCGATTACTGAATATTTTAATGGTTGGTGGTGTTGTGCTGATTTGCGTCGCATACTTCAAGCGAACAACAGCCCCGCTATCACTGGGCGCATATTGTTTTTTTTCTGCGTCTGCCATCCAGCGATTTAATGCACCTGTACCCACCTCAAACGCATTGGCCTGCGCTGCCTTTACCGCATATTGCAACAGGTTTTTTACACCTTTTTTGTATTTCGCCGCTATGCGAAACACAGGAATATCTGGTAGCCCTCGCATTCTAAAATCCAACCGTTCTGCGTAATACTTCCATGCTTCCTCAGATAATACATCGACTTTATTCACCGCAACAATCAATGCGCAACCTTCTTCCTGCGCCAAGTGCATCAAACGCATGTCTTGCTCTACAATACCCTCTGCACCATCAAGCACCATCACTGCAACATCCGCCCGCCGAAACGCTTGCACCGCCTTAACCCGTGCTACAAACTCAATCACATCATTGATGCGCCCAGCCTTGCGCTGTCCCGCAGTATCCACCAAGCGAATAAACCCATCATGATATGGCATATCTGTGTCAATCGCATCACGGGTTGTCCCTGCAATGGGGCTAACCACCATTCTCTCTTTACCTAACCAAGCATTGATTAAGGTTGATTTACCAACATTGGGGCGACCAATCACCGTCACACTGGCCAACGGCTCTTCATGACTGGTTTCATCTTGAATATCATACTTGGGAATCGTGTTGGCAACCAGGGTACACAAGCCAGCCATGCCATGCCCATGTTCCGCAGATATAGGTTGTGGCTCACCGATGCCCAAAGCAAAGAACTCAGATGCGAGGTTTGCGTTCTCAGCTTTGTTGACCACCAAAATCACAGGCAAACCTGCCTTTCGTAGCTTATTTGCCAAAGCATGATCCACCGGTGTTGCTCCTACCAAGGCATCCACGACAAACATCACTGCATCCGCAATATCCAACGCAGCTTCAACTTGGCTATCAATCGCAGCCTGCATTTCCCCATGCTGCGACTCACCAATGCCGCCAGTATCCACCAATACACACGCCTCTCCACCAATCACACACTCTGTTTCTAAGCGATCCACTGTAACACCTGGGCGATCACCCACAATGGCCTTGCGTTTCTTAATCATGCGATTGAAAAGCGTTGACTTTCCAACATTAGGGCGACCAACTATCGCAACAACAGGAAGTCTGGAAGCCATTATTTCACCAATGCCAAAACACCACGGTCTGTGCGCACCAGCAAGCCTTGATCTGTAACAATAGGTACGCGGCTGATATGACCCAGCATAGGTTTAGAGGCTTCTACCTCTCCATCCCAACGCACACGAAATACCTTGCCCTGACTGTCTGCAAGCCATAGCGCATCACCAAACACTACTGGCCCCAACAAAGCATACGATGAAACTTTTTTGCTCCACACACGATTGCCTTTCGAGATATTATAAAGGTGTAAAAACCCCAAACCATCCGCTATGTACAGATTATCCCCTTTCCTCAGAGGTGAAGACTTCATCGATATAGGCAAGTCAAAAAACTGTGCGCCGTCCATCGCAGACAAGACCACCAGCTCACCTTGGAATATAGGTATGAGCAAGGCATTGTAAACTTGTTCACCCTCAAGATTAAGCTCAGGCAACAAAACAGGCTGTGCCAACGGCGCCTTGATATCAGATACATTTGCCGCAATATGCGATAATATAGTCTGCCGCTTCCACAAGACATCACCAGTATAAGCTTTTAATGCAACCACATCACCATTATTGAATGCGGCATACACAATATCATCCTGAATCAAGGGCTCTGCGCCAAAATATAAACCCAATGTGCTTTTAGCGCCTGAAAAGCTCCAACGCTTTGCGCCTGATACTGAAAAACAATACAGTTCATTATCACCTGTCTGAATCAAAAAGTCCTCACCCAAGGCTTGCGGTGGAATGGTGAATGATGAAGCTAGGCTTTTTTGCCAAACGATTTTACCTTCAGTGGGATCAACGGCATACATGTTCCCCCGAATATCACCCAACACAACCTGCCCATTCCATAGTGCAAGTGCACCCGAGTCGGAAGGCTCACCTAGAAAAAACCTGCGTACTTGTCTGCCTGAAGCCAAATCATAGACATGCACCCAACGATCTCGCCCCGCTAACACAACCCAAGACCCTTGGTCGCGTGTCACCACAGCGGGGCTACTTAAAGCCAGGGGGGAGTTTGGCAGCCTTTGATCCACATGAACTGACCAAACCGTTTGAATGTGAGGCTCAGCGCAGCTTGCAGCAGGGATAATCAAACCTGCAACAAACACAAGCAATGCACAGGTAAACGGGTTCATTTATCTTGACGCTTTTAATCGAGCAAGTTCAGCCTCAAGCCTTGCTTGCAAATCATGATCATGTGATTCCGCAGCTAGTGCTTTCTGTATCCATTCGATCTTTTCATTCATATCCGTAGTCATATTTGCCAACATGGCAAAACGCGCTTGCTCATAGTGCTTGCCCAACCGAGATTCCAGTAATGCTTTAGCTTTGGTAATATCACCTTCAGTGAAGTAAAGCTCTGCCAAGTCCAACTTGGCCTGCCAAACAAACTCTGGCGCACCTTTATGATTCATCAAAGCTTGCAATGCAGCCTTCCGTGTTTCTACATCTTGCGCAGCACTTTTTTGCAGGTATGCCAGTATAGCATATCCAGAATCAGGGTATGACTTGATCACGCTATCCAGCAAGGCAAACCGCTCATCATCATTAGCGGTGTTGCTAGCTTGTATATACATCAATGCCGCAGATTCTTTCTGGCTTTGTTGCTGCTCTTGCCACAACGCATACCCCACCAAAGCCAATACCACAACTATACCCGCTGCAATCAGTTGTTGCTGATTATACTGCAACCATGCAATCACTTTCGCACTTTGCATATCGCGTTTGAGTTCAACAAAATCTGTAGCGTCAATCATGCCTTCAACAGGGGCTGTTTTGTGTTTCGTTTTGCTCACAGTCTTTCACCTTTCACACATATTTATTCAAGCTACATGCGGCACGCTAGAGGGCGTATGACAGGTGTCAATTATTCAGCCCAAACCTGTTAGCCCAAACCCATATTGGCACCACTTATGCTTTATCATTGAGCAACCACAAAACATTGCAAAAGGTCACTTGTAAACAGGAATCTCATATATGGTCAAACAAAGCAACAAAGGTACACTTGTGCAAGGTTTGCTCCAAAACCAACCTGGAGCCAAGCTTGTGCAAATTTTACTTCACACTTCCACGCTTTCACTCAGTCACCTTGAAAAAGCTATTCGTATACAGAAAAAGTTAGGCAACAAACAAGTTTTATCATCCATACTGATTGAACTCGGGTTTATCACAGAAGATGAAAAGCGAAGGGTATTGCACCAGCATGGTCGCGCCTTTTTGCTTGGCGAACTGATTTGTGAACTTGGTTATATCAGCCTGCAAGATCTCGAGAAGGCTGAAGAAAAACTCAAAGCACACCCTGGCTTACGTATGGGAGAGATGCTGATTCAACTCAACTTTATTAATGATCGGCAACTGGCACAAGCCTTGTCCGAGCAGCTTGGCTTTCCTCTGGCACATATTGATATTGATATGGTTGACCTCAGTTTGCTCGAACCCTTTTCCAAAAAGTTTTTGAAGCAACATTTGATTCTACCTTACGAAGCAGGCAAAACACATGTCTATATCCTTACCGCTGACCCTTTGAATCATGCCGCTATTATTGAAATTGAGCATAAACTCCAAAAACAATCTGAGATTTTTATTGCTGCGCAAAGCACTATGCTTAGTCTTATTGAAAAAGTAACCTCACATCGCATGCATGGAGAGCATGATGATGGCAACCACATTTCTGAGGTTGTGGACAGCATCTTTCTTGCTGCTATTCGTGACTCTGCCAGTGACATTCATCTCGAGCCCATGGCCGACCATATGCGCATACGCTTTCGCATGGATGGTGTATTGATTCATAAAATGGACTTACCTTTAGAAATTGCCAAACGCGTTTCTGCTCGCTTAAAAGTTCTCGGAGAAATGGATATTGCCGATACCCGAACACATCAAGACGGTCGAATTACACAACCTGTTGGTGATATTACCGTGGACTTTCGGATCTCCACTTATGTCACAACTTATGGTGAAAATATTGTCATGCGCGTGTTGCGCCGTGATGGCGGACTCAAAAGTATCGAACAAATCAATATGGACAGAGGCATCTTGGAACGCTTTAAACACGACGCTTTGGATGTACCGACAGGTGTGATTATCATCACGGGACCAACAGGCTCTGGTAAAACCACCACACTCTACGCTGCGGTGGACTACCTGAACCGACCGACAAGCAAAATCATCACCTTGGAAGACCCTGTGGAATATGTCATTGATGGTATTATGCAGTGTTCAGTGGATGATACTGTAGGGCGATCTTTCTCTCAGTCCTTAAAGTCTGTCGTTCGCCAGGATCCAGACATCATTGTTTTGGGTGAGATTCGTGATACACATTCAGCATCGGTTGCCGTTCAAGCCGCGCTTACAGGGCACAAGGTGCTTACAACCTTTCATACCGAAGATTCTATTGGTGGTTTGCTTCGCCTTATTGATATGGGCGTTGAAACATTCCTCATTTCATCAACAGTTGTCAGCATTTTGGCTCAGCGCCTAATCCGAACTATTTGCCCCGATTGCCGACAGCCCTATATGCCTAACAAGCGGATTGCCCGCCTTGTAGGTCTTGATGATGAAACCTTACGCAACCACACCTTCTATCGGGGTACAGGATGTGGCACATGTTATGGTACAGGCTACCATGGAAGAACCGCACTACATGAGCTATTGATCCTCAATGAAGAGGTTCGCTCCGCCATTATCAATCAAGAACCATCCCATGTTGTTCGTCAAATCAGTTGTGAAAGCACAGATTTGTTGTCCCTGATGGAAAATGGTCTTTATAAAGTACTGGAAGGAGCAACCACCATTGAAGAAGTCTATCGCATCGCGCCACGAGCCAACTCCAACCGTAGTGTTGCTGAAATTGTTAAACTAATGGGAGATGAAAATGAGTACTGATATTGCAGCATTTGCCGAAGTCATTCGCTTACGCTTTAGAAAAGGTGAGGTTAAACTCCCTTTATTACCCAAAAGCGTGTTGCAAATACAAAAAATTGTAAAAGATGAAAGCAAGGGAGCTTCAGATATTGCCAAGGTATTGGCAAACAGCACCACTTTTTCCGCAACAGTACTTCGTATTGCCAATAGCCCAGCTTTTAGAAGCAGCTCATACGAAATCCGTAGTCTACCTATGGCTGTACAACGGCTTGGTGGTCGACGCACTTTAGAATTGATGATTGCTATCTCATCAAAGCTACACCTCAATGTTAAAGATAAAGGGTTCCAAAACATGTTGCAACGCAGCAAAAAAGATGCCTTGTATGTTGCTGTGACTGCAAAAAGTCTTGCCCAGCTACTACGCAATGCTGACCCTGAAGAAGCATTCTTAGCGGGCATGCTACATGATGTGGGCGTTTTGGCCGTGATCTGCGCAGTACCAGACCTACTTGCTCCCCTTGCCCAACCAGACCAAATTCAAATCATAAGTATGTTGCATCATGAAATGGGGGGGCGCTTACTTCATTATTGGGAAATGCCTGATACATTTGAGAGCATTGCCTCTCACCACGGCATTGAATCTGATGATAGACCCCGGGATAAAATGATTGATATTGTCGATGCTGCTATTTTTCTTGTGCAACACTATGGACATGCAATGCTATTTGACACCAAAAAAGATATTGACCCCATGTTGTATCCACCTATCCAACGCATTGGTGCAACAACAACTCACCTTGCTGCTATTGAACTTGACTTGGATGAAGCCGTGCGGGAAATGGAGCTTGCCATGCAATAAATAAAAAACTCCTTTCTAGCGTTGTATAAGGTAATGCAACTTACGCCAAATGGACTCATGAAATACTTCTGTAACCAAGGCTTTTGTGCCCACTGGTGAACGCAGCACCGAGCGTCTCGCCCAGCATCCTTCATAAAAGCCCTGCCCTTCAATCTTGGTAATACTTAAATTGGATCGTGATAATGACAAACCTTGTTCAGACAACAAGTTTGCCAAAGGCTGCTTACCCTCTTCCAAGGCTGTCATAAGCGTTACTGGCAACACATGCAACGGCAACACAGATTCCGCATCAAACATGATTTCACCACGAGATAACAACGAAACTTTACGCCGTAGGCAACGCTCTTGTGCGCTCTCCTCTAAGAGGCTGGCTTCCATTTCATGAATTGTATCAACGCACTGATCATGCACATGCACATCCAGCTTCATGCCATACTTGCCTTCCAGCAAACGGGTCAAAGGTGTTACCACAGATAATACGCTGATGTGCACAGGGGTAAGTGTTGCACTATATTTGGTGCGCCAACTGCGTACATCCAACCATGCTTGCGTATGAAGGATCTGCTGAATCATGCTGTAATCGTATATGCCATAACCAGAGCATCTTCTCGTTGCCTGGTTTGATTTTGGCGATAATAATTGGGGCGCTGCCCAACAATCTCAAAACCCAGGTGCCGATAAAGTGATTGTGCTGCAACATTGGACACCCGTACTTCCAGCACCAATGCCTCCATACCTTGCTTGGCTGCAATCAACATATTCATCAGCTTGTTTGCAACCCCCTGCCGCCTGAAATCTTGGTGCACACACACTTGCATGATTTGTGTTTCCAACAACATATCTTGACTTAACACATAAGCAATCAATGTTTTGCCTTGATAACACACAAACAAATCATAACCAACCTGAAGCGATTGTAGCATCACATCTCTCGACCATGCCTCATCCAATACTGCGCTCCCCAATCGAAATACCGCCTCAATATCATCAATATTGCCAAGCCGATATAAAAAAGCCATCAATCAGGTGCTTGAATTTGCTCTTTCCAACTGCATGTTTCACTAGCACACACATGCTCTGTACCATTGCGTTTGGTCACTTTTTCCGTGATAAATGGCGCGCCACATTCAGGACATGGTCTATCCAATGGCTTATTCCACAAAGCATGTTTACACTTGGGATATTGCGAGCATGAATAAAAAACTTTGCCTCGACGCGACTTTTTCTCCAGGAATGTTCCTTTGTTGCATGTTGGGCACTTAACACCTGTATCCTTGGGCTTTTCCAAGGGCTGAATGTTTTTGCATTTCGGATATGCCGAACACCCCAAAAACTTACCATAGCGACCTGTTTTAACCACCATGGGTGATTGGCATTTTTCGCATTTCTCATCCGATGTTTCAACAGGTGCTTGCTCTGTATCCCCATGCAACGGCTTGCTCACCTTGCACGCAGGATAGCCTGTACATGCCAAAAACTTGCCATACTTCCCCAACTTGATAGCCATAGGTTTACCACATTCAGGACATACCTCATCGCTTGCTTCATGAGTTACATCCGAGCGTTTCACATGCTCTTGGGTATAGTCAATGCGCTCCTTAAATGGCTCCCAAAACTCTCGCAACAGAGGCTTCCACGACTGCTCACCTCGGGCTACAGCGTCCAGCTTGTTTTCAATATCTGCTGTAAAATTGGTATCCACAATATTGCCGAAATAGTCGGTCAAGAACTTGTTCACAATTTCACCCACATCCGTAGGCACAAATCGCTTTTTATCCATGGTCACATATTTTCGTTCTCGTAGCACATTCAGAATCGAAGCATAAGTGGATGGGCGACCAATGCCATGGGCTTCAAGCTCTTTCACCAATGTCGCTTCAGAAAAGCGAGGCTTGGGTTCTGTAAAATGCTGCTTAGGCGCAACGCTTGTAATATCAACAGCATCGCCAACTTCCAATGGTGGCAACATTTTTTCTTCACCCGCCTTGCTTGGCTCATCCTTGCCTTCTATGTATAAGGTACGAAACCCTGGAAACACCAAGGTTGAGCCATTGGCTCGAAGCACAACCTCACCCGATGATAAATCCACTCGCACCTGATCCAATACAGCAGCTTCCATTTGTGATGCCACTGCCCGTTTCCAAATCAATGTATAAAGCTTAAACTCATCAGCAGATAATGTACTTTGCAAACTTTCAGGTGTGCGAGCAAATGAAGTTGGGCGAATCGCCTCATGCGCTTCTTGTGCATTTTTACTTTTAGCTTTGAATACCCGTGGTTTACTGGGTAGAAACTCTGCACCAAATTGTGCTTTGATGTGCTCTCGTACTTCATCGATTGCTTCTTGGGATAAACTGGTGGAGTCTGTTCGCATATAGGTAATCAAACCGACACGCTCGCCACCCACTTCTTCGCCTTCATACAGTTTTTGCGCAAGCTGCATGGTTTTGCGTGCCGTAAACCCCAGTTTGCGTGAGGCTTCCATTTGCAGTGTTGAAGTAATAAAAGGTGGTGATGGCTGCTGCTTGCTCTTTTTCTTTTGCACATCACCAACAACAAAACCACCTGCTTCTACAACTTTGGCAGCTTGTTTCGCAAGCTGATTGTTGTTTAGGTCAAACTTGGTTAACTTTTTACCACTCAGCGCATATAACATCGCCTTGAATGTTGCTGAATCACCTTTTTGACATATGGCTTCAACTGTCCAATACTCTTTGGGCTTAAAGTTACGAATATGCTGCTCTCGCTCACAAATCAAACGCAATGCAACCGATTGCACCCGCCCAGCCGACAAACCACCACGAATCTTGCGCCATAATAAAGGAGAAAGCGTGAACCCCACGAGGTAGTCAAGTGCTGAGCGTGCTTGCTGCGCATCTACCAAAGGCATGTTCAACCCAGTCGGGTTTGCCACTGCATCTTGGATGGCTTTACGCGTAATTTGGTTA
>Ga0256839_1005708_pt1 | contig 11334 bp, 6 predicted proteins | sample 354166metaG_FD_185968 | JGI IMG/M metagenome (GOLD analysis project Ga0256839, IMG submission 185968) | Hydrothermal vent microbial communities from Mid Atlantic Ridge, Atlantic Ocean - 354-166 | ecosystem: Environmental > Aquatic > Marine > Hydrothermal vents | place: Atlantic Ocean: Mid... | reverse complement strand
CGTGATCGCACTCGAAGTGGGCGACTCCGATGCGTTCTTGCGCAACATCGCCTACACTTGCCAGCATCTCTATCCCAAGCCGAAGCTGCTGATTCTCAACTATCCCCACAATCCGTCCACGGTCACTGTCGAGGCGGAGTTCTACACCGAGGTGGTACGACTGGCCAAACGGTACGGTCTGATGGTGATCAGCGACTTCGCTTACGCCGACGTCGCCTTCGACGGCTATCATCCCCCCAGTTTTCTCGCCGCCGTGGGGGCTCGCGATGTGGGTGTGGAATTCACCACCATGAGCAAGGGATACAACATGGCCGGTTGGCGGGTCGGCTTCTGCGCCGGAAACGCCGAGATGATCCGGGGACTGGGGACCATCAAAGGCTATTACGATTACGGCATGTTCCGCGCCATCCAGGTCGCCGCCATCATGGCCCTGCGACATGGAGAGGCGCAAATCGAATCCCAGTCTCGAATCTACGCCAAACGTCGCGACGTGCTCGTCAGCGGACTGAGGCGTCTGGGCTGGGACGTGACGCCGCCTCGAGCCGGCATGTTCGTGTGGGCTCCCATTCCCGAGCCCTGGCGGTCGCAGATGTCGACCATGGACTTCGCCATGATGCTGCTGGAAAAAGGGGATGTGGCCGTCAGCCCCGGCAGTGGCTTCGGCCCGTCGGGCGAAGGATTCGTCCGCATGGCCCTGGTCGAAAACGAGAACCGCCTGCGGCAGGCCGTCCGCCACATCGGACGGTGCTTGAAATCATAGTGCGTCGTGCGGAACGCTGCGGTATAATATCGGGGCATCTGGGGAACCCAATCCGTTGCGCAAAGGATCGTCGCCATGCCCCGACGCCGACTTTTCTGTCCGATCGCTATTGCCACTCTGCTGCTGACTCCACCCCTGCTGGCCTGCATGTGGGACCATGACACGCTGATGATGGAACGTCAGCGGTTCCCTACGGCACTGGAGCTGATCACCGGAAAGTTCCTGCGGCACTCCCCGGCCTATTACCAGTGGCGAATCGAAGACCGCAAACGCAAACTGCAGACGACCCCGCGCAACCTTCGATACTACGACGATTTGGCCGTCGCCTACGACAAGCTGGAAAAGCACGACGAAGCGATCGAGACCATCCGCAAGAAAGACGCGATCCAACCGGGACTCTACGAGACCGAAGCCAATCTGGGGACGTTCCTGATCCACTCGGGACGTCTCGAGGAAGGCTTGGCCCACATCCGCGAAGCGATCAAGATCAACCCCGACGCCCATTTCGGGCGAGAGATCTACCAACAGTTGTTGGTCGAATACGTCCTCTCGCGAACGTCTGAACAGTCCCCCCTTTCCCTGCCTCTCAATCCGGCCTTCGACCCCGACAAGAACCACGCTTCCAAGCCGCGGGGGTTCGCTCGCTTCGTGTTGGATCGACAACTGGAAGACCGAACCGATGATTTCGATCCGCGCGAGGCGGAGTTGCGGCGCGCCATCAAGGGCGTCCTGGGGATGATGCGGTTCGGCAATTACGACTCGCCCGTGCTGCTCGAGGCACTGGGAGATCTGTTGTCAGCTCTTGATTGGACTCACGATGGTAAGCGATTGGCAGCGCGAGCCTACCTCAAGGCATCCTACGAAGCGAAAAGCGACGCAGCGCAGGCCGCCTACCGCCATCTGGCCAAAGTGGCGCTTCAGAGGCAAACCGTACACAAGCTCACATACGAACAACTGACGCTGGAGCGACTCGAGGCCACGTTCCAGAAGGAGCTGCAAGAGGCGCGCCGCTGGCACGAGCAGATCGTCGCCGACGAAAAGCAGTGGATCGCCGCCGGACTCGATGTCGACGCCGAATTCGCTCGCAAATACTACACGCCGCCGACCATCGAGTACCGCGATCCTGCGGCGGCCCGAGCCGACCTGGCAGCGCGCGCCCTGCCCTACGGCATCGGCCTGCTGTTTCTCTTGTTCCTCGCCGCGTTGGCAGCCAGCGGCTACGGACTCTATCGACTCCAACGCCGGTGGTTCACCCGCCCGCCCAACACGGCTGCCCCATCCGATACGACCACGGCCAGGGCATCCGCCGCTTCCCGCGCCGACGCATGAGCGGCACGATTCGGCCGCACGATCACTCGCCCTCGGGTCGGCCTCGCCGCCCGGCGCGTACGGTCCATTCCCACTTCCGGTAATCCCGTCGCAGTCGTTCGAAATCGGCCCTCCGAGTCGCTTTCAAGTCGTGCTTTTCTCCGATGTCGGCGGCGATGTCGAACAGGTACTCCTGCAGTCGGTCTCCCTTCCGCTTCGCCACGTACTTCAGGTTGCCGTCCCGAGCTGCCATCCAGACGGTGTCGCCGCGAGGCTTGCGCCAAAACAGTTTCCGCTTCACATCACCTCGGCCTTCCGCTACGTGCCGCACAATGTCCATGCCCTCCAGTGGAGTCTGAGGTGAGGGTGTGGCCCCGGCAGCGGCCACGATCGATGCGGTAAAATCGAAGGTAATGCAGACTTGATCCGATACGGTTCCGGCGGGAATCACGTCGGGCCAGCGAGCCATCGCGGGAACGCGGATGCCGCCTTCAAACGTCATCCCCTTGATGCCCGACAGCGGCTCGTTGCGAGCACTCCGCGTCCCGCCGTTGTCACTGGCGAAGATCACCAGTGTCTGCCGGCCCAGGCCCTCGCCGTCGATCAGTTTCAACAGGTCGCCGATCCGCCGGTCCATGTGTTCGATCATGGCGATATAGGTTTCAGGCGGAGCCTTCCCTTGGTTCCACAGCGGAGACTCAAGCGGCAACGGATCGCGCCGCCAATCGTCGGGCCCTTGAAACGGCGAGTGAGGAGACGTGTAGGGCAGATAGAGGAAGAAAGGCCGTGAACGGTCCCGGCTGCGAATGAAACGCATCGCCTCATCCGTCGCCAGATCGGTGAAGTATCCCTTGGCCGAAACGGGATTGCCATCGCGAAACAGGTTGTAGTAGGCCAGATTGTCGAGGTAATGAAAGTAGTCCATCCCGCCGCCGATGCAGTAGAACGTGTAGTCGAAGCCGTGCAGATGCGGAGCGAACTTGGGCTCGTAGCCCAAGTGCCATTTTCCGGTGATGGCCGTCTGGTATCCCGCATCTTTCAACATGCGAGGCAACGTGCGCAGGGAGGTGGGCAGTCCCAGATCATGACGATCCGAAAGCCGCTTGGCGTCGTCGTAGCGCCCCACGTTGCCGGTCCCGATCGCACATTCCAGTCCACCGACCCACTGCTGATAGCGCCCCGTCAAGAAGGCGGTGCGCGTCGGCGTGCATTCGGCGCCGTTGGCGTAGTGAGCGGTAAACCGAACCCCCTGGCGCGCGAGAGAATCCAGATTGGGCGTGCGGATATCCTTTCTGCCATAGCAGGCCAGGTCGCCGTACCCCAAGTCGTCGGCCAAAATGAACACGATGTTGGGCTTACTGGGAATCTCGGCCCGCGTTCGGCCTGTTACACCAAGCAGCAGTGTCGCAGCCAGCAACGCCAGCGCCGTGCGAGTCGATCGCCGAAGGCAGCCAGTACCGCCGACAACGAATGCCCGATCCACCGATTTCGTGTCCACTCGCCGTAACATGCGTCCAACCTCAATCCGTCTACTCGCTCAATTCGATGTAACCGGCGGCCGATCGTCCCGATGCCAATTCCTGCACTCTGACTTGCCACACACCGGTGCGGTCATTCGATGCGAAGTCGAAGTGGATCGCGGCGGCTCCACCGGCAGCGCCATAATAGCCACTGTACTCGGCAACCGCGCCTTCCGGATCGAGAATCGACACCCTTAGCGGTATCACCGCGTCCAGGGGACGTTGGCCATCGGTAACGGCAATCCGGATGTCTATAGCCTCGCCTCGCTTGGCCGCCTTCGGCATGTCGACCGTCACCTTGCGGATCGGGCGCTCGGTGATCATCCAGACCCGGCCCTCGCACGGTCCCAAATCGCAGGCAACCGACAAGCCACCCGGAGAAGTCGACACGTCGACCGCCCGCCGCTCGGTCAATGAGTAGACATACCCGCTGTTCCTCGCAACCCGAACGATGCCTTTCGCGGGCAGCCCGTCTTCCATCACCAGCCCATACTGGCCCACGTACGTCCCGAATCTCCGGCGGTCGTTCACGGCGAACACATAATCGGTCGTTGCGTACCTGCGGCAGCGCACCACAACGTCGGGATGATCGGAATCGACGTACGGCTGATACTTGCCGTGCAGCCACTCGCGAAGCCGAGCGGACCGTTGTTGCAACTCCCGCTTGTCTGCTGCCGCCTCCTTGGTGCGGGTATACCGCGGCAACGTATAGTCGAGATTGATCGCCGGACAAGTTTCCTCGTCACCAATCACGATTCCACCGGCCGACTGAAAGGCTCGAACCGCCTCCACCACCGAGCGGGGCAACACATCGCAATCCGGCATCACCAACACGCGCACTCCCGCCAAGCCGTCTGCCAGGAGCGATTCCTCGTACAACACTCGAGGCTGCAGTTTGGCGTACATCAGAATGTGGTACACGTCCCCCGCCCAGGAATGATTCCAACCGTAGGTTCCTCGTCCCGCGAACATCTGGGACGTGAAACTCTCGAGGAACGCCACATCGGAAGGTGGGTCGGGAACCTGCTTGAGTGTCGGGCCGAGCGGCTGGACCACCTGTCGAATCAGCCGCCGCAACTCGTCGCGAGTCCGGTCATTGGTCAAGCGGTAGGCGCTCTTCGATTCGGTGGGAACCAGCGACTGCCAGCCGTGGTACATGATGCCTTCGATCGGTCGGGCCAGTTTCCACCAGAGTGCCTCACGGAGGTGCATCGGCGCGATGGTGATGTAGGCGGCGTCCGGGTCGCGATCGACCCAAGGCGAGTCCCCGGTTTGAGGTGCTCGGCGCGGCGGGGCCGTTTGCGAGCGGTACCAGATGATCTGCGTCATCTTCATCACCCGCTGTCTTCGCCGGTTGACTCGCGCCATCTCGAACAGCTCATCCGTGCAAAGTCCGATCCGGATCGGATCGGGATAGGTGTAGGTCCAATGAGACAGCACGTCGACTCGGCCGCCGCTCCCCCCGATGCTGGGCACTCGCACGGCCGGATCATAGAACGTCCAAAAGTCATCGCGTGGTTTCATATTCTCCGTCAAGCCGGCAACCAGTTTGGTATGTAATCCATTCCAACCGTCTCCCTGCCGCCAGAACCAGCGGTAAAACTGCAAAATGGGATCATCGTCCGCAATGACCCGATCGGCAGGAAAATCCTTGAGCTTTCGATAGTCGACGCCTCGCTTGGAACGGACTTCCGACGGCACCTCCAACCCGGTCGCCTCGCGGAACGCCTTGAGCTCCAAGGAATGGAACGACACCTGCGAAGCGCCGCGCGTCTCGGTGTGAATCAACGACGCGGCGAATGCGGGATGATCTCCGTAGGCCCGAGCCATCGCGCGGCCGGTGTCGTAGCAAAACTGCTGGACTCGAGGAAACAGGCCGCTCACGTCGGCCCGAGCGTACGGCTTGCCTTCTCGGTCGATTCGCAAGAAGGGCTTTCCCGCTTCGGCCGACCGCAGCCAATGTCCTGGCGAAAGGCCGGCGATCACGCCGATGTTGTTTTCGAGTGCCACATCCAGCATGGCTCGAGCGGCCTGGATCTCCTCTTCTGTTCCCGGCATCGCCTGTTTTCCGTCTTTCCAGATTGCGAAATAGTCGGCTCGTAGTCCCAAGCAGTGCGTAAAGCCGATCTGCTTCAGGCGTGGAATCTCCCGCACCACATTCGCGACTCCACCGACACCCCACATGACGACCGGAAACGAGTGCGGTAGCGGACGAGCGGTGATCACGAGTGGAATCTCCTGGCGAGCCACGTAGTTGCTTCCCGGTTCCGGCCAGTCTTTCAAAGTCAAGCTGGCTTGGATCGGGTAACGCCCCGTCCTGAGATGACTGGGTACGGGCGTCTCCACATCAGCCGGTTCGCCCGGCCCGGCTGCCGGCAGGGAACGCTCCACCGTGATTCCACCGGGAAAGCGGATCGAAAGTCTGCGCGACGTGAGATGTTGTCCGGTTCGGTCGGCGATTCGCCAGCGTACGGGCCGGTCCGTTGTCATTCGCCGCATTACAATCGGCGATCGATCGGGTTCGATCACCACCGGCCGGAAATCGGTCGCGCCGGCAGTGATGCGTACTTCGTCGATCCAGCCGGGAAAGCCTCGGTAGAGCGAGCCCTGGCGGTCGCCGATGGTCAACCCGCGCGTGCCGCGCGCCATCGGCCCGGCGTTCTCGTGGTGGACCCGGCCGACGACCGATCCGTTGTGGTAGAACGTAACGGTGCCTCGAGCATCATAACTCCAGGCCAGATGCTGCCACTCTTGTGAAACGAGCCGAATCGGGTCGGAGTACCACGTCTGCGAGTGATCGCCCAGTCCGATTTCGACCACCAACTGACGGCGGCCCCCCGTTTCGCGCGAAAGAGACCACATCATGCCGGTGTGGTCGTAGGGGACGTATTTCGAGTCGATCAGCACCGGAGCGATCGCGGCAGGAAACGAATCGGGAGCCTTTGGTTTCACCCACATCTCGACGGAGAAAGGCGCCGCCGGATACAGGACCGTCGCGGGATGCACCCGAACAGAATGGCTGACGTTGGATACGGGATGGCCGGCGTCACTTTCCAGACAACCGCCGAAGCGGCCATTCGCCGACCATTTGGCTCCGGTCGGCCGAGTCCGGTGCCGGTGGCTCGAAGCGTCATCGACCCATCGCTCGCCGGAACCGTCGAAATTCCAGAACCCCAGCACGTGCGGACCCTTGGCATCGGCGCCTCGGTAGGACCTCCACCACCGGGCAGTCGGCGTCACGTCCGAAGGATGCTCGCCCGCCGGCGACCATCCGCACACAAGCAGCAGTGCGCATCCGATGGCTGCCGACTGCCAGAATCGGTCTGCCCTGCTGCGGAAAATCGACCGGTACATTGACGTGTGCAGAACGTTCTTTCCGTTCATGGTGCCTCTTCCTCCGTCGCGGATCTTACCGTACCATTTTTCGTCCTAAGAGGCTGTCACAGAACTTCAGGCCTCAAGCAACATATCCGAGCGTCGGCAGCGGTGCGGCGGGTTTTGTTACAGGCTCTAAAACTGATTGAGCGAGCGTGTCGGCGAGGCGACCGGTGCGGTCTCTCTTCCGCAGCGCCGGTGAACAGCTCTCGCGTCATCCCCTATACTGGTGCTCACGCACGACCAGCCCCCTACCATTCGCTGTGCGGATACTATCCTACCAGGAGGAACACGACCATGTTGAGACGTCAACGACGAAGCGGATTGATCATCGGGCTACTCCTGCCGTTGGCCACGATCGCGCAAGTCGACGCAGCCGACGATACGGGAACGGCCATCCGCCTGGCGGGCGGTGCGCTCACCATGAAGGCTCCCAAGTCGTGGAAGAAAAAGGATCCTCGGTTTCGCATCATCCAGTACGAGTTCGCGATCGCATCGAGCGATGGCAAGACGGCGCCGGCTCGCGTCACCATCATGGGTGCCGGCGGGTCGATCCGAGCGAACATCGATCGCTGGAAGTCTCAGTTCGCCAAGCTGTCGCGCAGCGGCGAGAGCGCTTTCAAAGTCGGCAAGGTCGCGGTAACGCTGGTCGATCTGGAAGGCACGTTTCGCGAACGGTCGGGCGGACCGTTTTCGGGGGCGCCGGAAAAGTTGCGAACCGACTACCAGATGCTGGGCGCCATCATCGTGACGCCCGACAAAGGGCAGTACTTTATCAAGATCATTGGCCCCAAAGCGACGCTGGCCAAGCAAGATGATGCACTCAAGAACATGCTGAAAGCCATGAAGTTCGGCGGCTGACGTCGCTGTCGAATCAGTCCGCCACTCCAAGTTTCTCACGCGCCAATTGTTGGACTTGCTTGAGATCGAGCTTGCCACTGCCCAATACGGGAATCTCCTCGACTTGCACGAACGAATCGGCCGAGGGGATGTAGAGGTTGGGCAGTCCCATTTCCGCTAATTTCGATCTCAGATCGTCAGGAGAAAAATCGATGGCCGTGTGAAGCACCACCAGTCGTTCACCCTTGCGCGGGTCGGGAACGGCCGTAACGGCGACTTGCGGAGTTTCTTCGTCTCCACCGAGGATGGCTGCCAGTTTCTCCTCGATCTCGATGTGCGGCACCATTTCACCGCCGATTTTCGAAAACCGACTTTGGCGCCCCGTGATATGGATGAACCCGTCGGAATCGATCATGGCAATGTCGCCGGTGGTGTACCAGCCGTCCTTGAGTACCTGTTCGGTGAGGTCGGGACGCTGGTAATAGCCCAGCATCACATTGGGTCCCTTGATCAGCAGCATGCCCGATTCGCCGGCATCGAGTTCTTCACCCGTGTCCAGATGAACCGTCTTGGCCGCCACACCCGGAATAGGGCGTCCAACGCTCCCTTCTTTGGCCGAGACGACGATGTCGCTCCAAGCGCGACTCGGTGGAACGTTGACCGAAACCAGCGGCGACAACTCGGTCGTGCCGTAGCCCTCCAATGGCCGAACGCCGAACTTCTCTTCGAACGCATCGGCCAAACTGGGCGGCAGTTTCTCGGCGCCGGTAATGACCACGTCGACGCTCGAGAAATCCTCCGGAGCGCACCGTCGCAGGAAGCCTCGCAAAAAGGTCGGAGTCGAAAGCACGACGGTGACGCGATGGTTACGCGCGAGCTGTCCGATTTGCCGAGCATCGAGGGGACTGAAATGATAGGCCCCCTTGACATCGAGACTGAGCGCCGTCCACAGCGTCACCGTATAGCCGAACGAATGAAAGAAGGGGAGAATCCCCAACAAGACGTCTTGCTTGTGCAGGTGCACCACTTGCTCAATAGCCTCCACGTTGGACGCGATATTGAGCTGACTGAGCATGACGCCCTTGGGCTCCCCGGTCGATCCGGAAGTAAAGATGATGGTCTGCAGGTCGTCGGGGCGAATGTGGTGCAATCCAAACCAGCGGTCGAGCAACCGAGAAGGAACGGCATAAGTGAACAGCGCGGCCACCACTTTGTCGGCGATGGTGGGCCGGTCCTTGAAGGACTCGAGATAGACGACGTTGGCATCGAGCTCGAATTCGAACTTCTCCATGAATTTCCGGCTGGTGAGCACCGTGCGGATGCCGGCCAGACGAATGCACGAATTCATGATCTCACTAGTGACCGTGTAGTTCAAATTGACCGGCACTCGGCGATCGAGCGCCAGTGAGGCATTGACGACGACCGCAGCGGCGCCGGGAGGAAGCAGCACTCCGACATGCCCCTCGTCGGGCTGAATGGTGTGACGCCGCAACAGACGCCTGAGGATCAGCGTGCGCATCAACAACATCCCGCCGCTCAAATCCGCTCCCAGCGTGTCGGCGATCTTGCTGCCGAATAGTCGACGCTTGCAGGCTCGCAAGAACGAGCGAGTCACCGGAACAAAACGATCGGCTCGGCGCATCACGGCAATGGCTCCCAATTCCTGTACGGCGTTTCGAATCTGATGCAGATGGCGGGGATGGCGTAGCGGTCGGCCAAAATGGATCGAAATCGGATATCTCCACTTCTTGGGCCGTTTCCAGAAAAACCGTCCACCCGAAAAACTGAAGATACTGCCCCACAGCTCGTCCAAGTAGACGGGAATCACCGGAGCGTCCGTCCCCTTGAGCAGCCAGATGGCTCCCGGCTTGAACCCCTGCAACTGTCCTGTCCGAGTGATCCCGCCTTCGGGGAAAATGCAGACCAGTTCACCGCGAGCCAGCGAGTCGCGAGCCTCGCCGAGAGCGGCCAACATTTCTTTGCGGCGCTTCGGCTGGATGAAAATCAGCCCCCACCGGGTGGCCCACGCGCGCAACCACCGCATCTGGAAGTTGCCGGACCAGGCGATGATCCGGACGGGACGCCGCACCAATAGCAGGATCAGCAATCCGTCCAGCCAGGAGACATGATTGCAGACCAACAACGCTCCGCCGCTGGCCGGAATGTTGTCCCGGTCCCAAATCCGGAACCGATAGAACAGATTGGCAACGATCCACACCGCAAGGCGGAGCAAGTGCTGCCTGAGCGTATATCGTCGAAGCTGCGTCCGTTCCGGCATCGCCGCTCCCCATATTCGAAGGCCGTCCGTTGTTCCCTGCTCGAACGATAGGGAATCGGCTCGCCCATGGCAACAGATGGACCGGCAAAACCGTTACAACAGGCGAATCGTGCGCAGGAAGGTTTCCATCAAGACCGAACGCCCGTCGGTTCGAAACGATGGATGAGGACCAATGCGCAGCAGACAGAAGAAGGAGCGATCTCGTGGAACTGAACCGCAATCACTTTTTCCTGATCGGGCTGATTCTTCTCTTTCTCGGACTCCAGTTCCGCATGGTCGATAGCATCGTCCTCAATGGCAAGACCAGCCAGTTCATCGCCAAGCGACTGAATAAAACCTCCGGACAGGCCTCGGCCGATTTCACTCCCTCGTTGATGACCAGTCCGCCGCCCGTCTCGCGCCGCACCATCCGACCGCCGAGCTGGCTCGGCTGGATGCTGATCTCCGTCGGCTCGGTGCTGGTCCTGCATGCCCTGGCCATGCCCAAGCCCCAGTGACCGGTCTGCGGTGAAACCGGTGCCTCGCCGGCGCGGTCACCCCCCCGTCCGCTCGCCGGCAAAGAACGGGGACCCGGTCACCCGCGCTTGCTCGTCCCGCGTCGGGCTGATGGGACGGGTGCGAATAAAATCGCGGCTGGCCGTGAACGTCCCGTGCCCCGGGATGGTCACCGTCACCACGACCAACCCGGACGCCTTCCAACTGCGGTCCCACTGCGGATGGTTGGCCTGGAAGGGGAGTCGCCACTGAGCCCCGTTGGTCATTTGCTCGGCGGAAAACGCGCGAGTCCAACGGCCGATCGTCGCGACGGGCGAGCGTTGTCGTCGCGCTCCCGACCGGGCAGTGCGATACCGGACTCCCATCAGTCGTACTTCCATGTTGCCCGCCACCGGCAGGGATCGCCCGGCCACGTCGTAGATTCGCAGTCGCACTACCAGACCGTCTGATGCGGCATCCTCATCCCAATTGGCCAATCCGGCGTCGAATTCGATTCCGGCGACGCGAGGCTGTGCTGCCAACAGACGGTCGGCCTGATCCGCCATGCTGGGGTCGCCGGTCGCCAGAGGGATCTGAACGCGCTGAGGGCGATCGGGAGCCCGCGTTGCCGAACTCAATGCTTCGTCCTTCGTAATCGCGCGACCGCTTTGCTCGATCCTCGTCACCGCCGACCAGGCAATGGGTCGCCAGATCCGGGAGGCACCGTGGTCGAAGCGAAGCCACAGCGTCTGCTGGTCACTGCGAATGTCAACCTCTCC
>Ga0256839_1005707_pt1 | contig 11334 bp, 7 predicted proteins | sample 354166metaG_FD_185968 | JGI IMG/M metagenome (GOLD analysis project Ga0256839, IMG submission 185968) | Hydrothermal vent microbial communities from Mid Atlantic Ridge, Atlantic Ocean - 354-166 | ecosystem: Environmental > Aquatic > Marine > Hydrothermal vents | place: Atlantic Ocean: Mid... | reverse complement strand
CCTGGGCGTGGGGCATCATTGCAATGGGCCTTGCGGGCTGGAAAATCGGTGGCTGGAAGTTGGGCATGCTGGCTGCGGTCCTGACCGGGTTCATAGCAGCCAGCGGTCTTTGGGGCAAAGCCATGGTGACGGTCTACCTATGCGGAACGTCGGTTCTGATCGCCAGCGCCATCGGTATTCCTCTGGGGATTTGGGCCGGCCAGAGCGACCGGGCCAATTCGATCATCGGGACCATCATCGACACGCTCCAGACCTTGCCCAGCTTCGTTTACCTGATCCCCGTGGTGATGCTGTTCAGGGTCGGCGATTTTTCGGCAATGATCGCAGTTGTCCTCTATGCCCTGGCACCGGCGGTGCGCTATGCCGCGCATGGCCTGCGCTCGATAGATCCGCAGATGATTGAAGCCGGGAAAGTCGCCGGCTGCACCGAATGGCAGTTGTTATGGCGCGTAAAGCTGCCGCTGGCCACGCCGTCACTGCTTTTGGGGTTGAACCAAACGGTCATGCTGGCGCTGTCCATGCTGGTCATCACCGCGCTGGTAGGCACACGAGATCTTGGGCAGGAAGTCTATATTGCCCTGACCAAGGCCAACACGGGCCAAGGCATTGTCGCGGGCCTTTCGGTGGCCTTCATTGCAATCATTGTTGATCGGATCGTCGCGGCACTGGCGCGACGGTCACGCGAAAGACTGGGGCTGGAGGCATGATGGACGATCCGGCAGAAAACGCGATTGAACTGGCGCTTGGCTTGCCCTGTTGGCAAGACCCGGACCGGGCCGAGTTGCTGGGCGGCGGCATCACCAATTTCAATGTGCGACTGCGCGATGGCGGCAAGGAGTATGTCGTGCGTATCGGTGAAGACATTCCGCACCACGGGGTGATGCGTTTCAATGAACTGGCAATAAGCCGTGCTGCGCATGCAGCCGGGCTGTCACCCGCGGTGCATTTTGCCCAGCCCGGGGCGATGGTGCTTGATTTTGTCGATGCCGCGCCGCTTGCGGGTGGCGACTTGCGCAAACCCGAAACGCTCGAGCAGGTCGTGGAAATTGTTGCACGCTGCCATCGGGATGTCGCCCAACACCTGCGCGGCCCGGTGCTGGCCTTTTGGGTTTTCCACGTCCTTCGGGATTACGCGGCTCGGCTCAGGGCCATGAACTCGGCCCATGTTCCCGTGTTGGAGGATCTGGAGCAGCAGGCCCGGGAGCTTGACCGGAACATCGGAAAAATTGAACTCGTGCCCTGCCACAATGATCTGTTGCCGGCGAATTTTCTGCAGGGCGACGACCGTTTGTGGCTGATCGACTGGGAATACGGCGGTTTCAATTCACCGTTGTTCGATCTCGGCGGACTTGCAGCCAACTTCGGGCTGACACCAGGGCAAGAGCAGGAAATGCTGACACAGTATCTTGACGGCGCGCCCGACAGCGGCCTGCTGCGCCGATACCAGGCCATGAAATGTGCAGCGCTCTTGCGCGAAACCCTGTGGTCGATGGTTTCGGAAAAGACGAGCGACATAGATTTCGACTATGAAGCCTATTCAGCCGAAAACCTGGCGCGCTATCGCGCCGCGTTCGATCAGTTCCAATCAATGTGAGGTCCATGATGAGTGAATTTCCAGGCACTGCCCGGGCCGTCATTATCGGCGGCGGCATCATTGGCTGTTCCACTGCCTATCATCTGGCCAAACTCGGTTGGGACGTGGTTTTGCTCGAGCGCAAGAAACTGACGTCAGGCACGACATTTCATGCGGCGGGGCTGGTTGGGCAGTTGCGTTCAAATGCCAACATCACGCAGCTTCTGGGCTATTCGGTCGAACTTTATGATCGACTGGAAACGGAAACCGGGCTGGCGACCGGTTGGAAGATGAATGGCGGGCTGCGACTGGCCTGCAATGACGAGCGCTGGGAAGAGGTCCGGCGGCAGGCGACAACCGCGCGATCATTTGGTTTGGAGATGGAACTGTTGACCCCTCGGGAAGCCCGGGAGCTCTGGCCGATCATGACCATCGATGATGTGGTGGGCGCGGCCTTCCTGCCAACGGACGGGCAGGCCAACCCCTCGGACATCACCCAGTCCTTGGCCAGGGGTGCGCGCATGGCGGGTGCGCGCATTTTCGAAGACACGAAGGTGCTGTCGGTCGACGTCGAGAAGGGTGTGATCACGGGTGTCGAAACCAGCCGGGGGCGGATCGAAACGCCGGTGGTCATCGCCTGCGCCGGGCAATGGACAAGAGCCTTGGCCAAGACCGTCGGGGTGAATGTTCCGCTTGTGTCGGTCGAACATCAATACATGGTCACCGAGCGCATTCCGGGCTTGCCACCAGGCCTGCCAACCCTGCGCGATCCTGACCGGCTGACCTACTACAAGGAAGAGGTTGGCGGGCTTGTGATGGGCGGCTATGAGAAAAACCCGATCATGTGGGCCGAAGACGGTATTCCCAGGGGCTTCCACTTTTCGTTGCTTGACAGCAACTTCGACCATTTCGAACCTCTGATGGAGCAGGCGCTTGGTCGGGTTCCGGCGCTGGACAGCGTGGGAATCAAGGAACTGGTCAACGGGCCGGAAAGCTTCACGCCAGATGGAAATTTCATTCTGGGCGAAGCGCCCGAGTTGCGGAATTTCTTTGTAGGCGCGGGGTTCAATGCCTTTGGCATTGCCGCCGGTGGTGGCGCCGGCATGGCGCTGGCCGAATGGGTGGCCAACGGAGAGCCGCCGTTTGACCTTTGGCCCGCCGATATCCGGCGATTTGGCCGCCCGCATTTTGATGACGACTGGATCAGAACCCGGACCTATGAAGCCTATGGCAAACACTATGCGATGGCCTGGCCCGCCGAAGAATACGATTCCGGCCGGCCCTGCCGCCGTTCGCCGCTTTATGACCGGTTGCTGGCCAAGGGTGCGGTATTCGGCGAGAAACTGGGCTGGGAGCGGCCAAACTGGTATTGCGATCAGGAACTTGGCGAAGAGCAACGCGACAGCTACACATTTGGCCGGCCCAACTGGCATGCGGCGGTGGCACGCGAGCACCGGGCCGGGCGCGAAGCGGCGGTTCTTTTCGACCAGTCATCCTTTGCCAAGTTCACGCTCAAGGGACCCGATGCCGAAGCCGCGTTGGGCTGGATTGCCGCCAACGATGTGGCCCGGCCCGTGGGCCGCCTGATCTATACCCAGATGCTGAATGACCGCGCTGGAATCGAATGTGATCTGACATGCGTTCGGATGGCCGAGGATGAGTATTACATCGTCACGGGCACGGGCTTTGCCACCCATGATTTCAACTGGATTGCGCGCAACATTCCTGCGGGCATGAACGCGCAGCTTGTCGATGTCACGTCGGCCAACGCGGTGCTTTCGCTGATGGGGCCCAAGGCGCGCAACATTCTGTCGGCGGCAACTCGCGATGATGTAAGCAATCAGGCCTTTCCGTTCGCAACCGCGCAAACGATCGGTATCGCCGGTTGCCCGGTCCTGGCGTTGCGAGTGACCTATGTCGGGGAACTGGGGTGGGAATTGCACTTGCCGGTCGAATACGCCCAAACCGTCTACGATGCACTGTTTGAGGCCGGCGCGGGGCATGGTCTTTGCGATGCGGGCTACCGCACCATTGAAACCATGCGCCTGGAAAAAGGCTATCGCGCCTGGGGGTCGGATATCGGCCCGGACCATACGCCGGATGAAGCTGGGCTTGGTTGGGCCGTAAAAATGAAATCGGGCGTGAATTTCCTTGGTCGGGAAGCGGTGGAGGCCCAAAGGCGCGATGGCACGAAGAAAATGATGGCCGGATTTCTTGCGTCGCCGGAAGTCGTGCTGCATGGCCGCGAGACGATCTATCGCAATGGCAAGCGGGCGGGATGGCTGAGCTCCGGGGGGTTCGGGCACACGCTCGGGAAATCGATCGGGTACGGGTATGTCCGCAACCCGGACGGCGTTGATGCTGGCTATGTCCTGTCAGGCGTTTACGAACTGGAGGTCGCCGGCAGTCGTGTGCCCTGCGAGATCGCATTGAAGTCTTTTCATGATCCGGACATGATCAGGGTGAAAAGCTAGTCTCTGGTGCCATACTTGCCGGCAATCGTCATGAATGCACGGATCATCCGAACGTCCCTGCGCTGGGAAAGGCAAACGACGGTTTCCGTCATGAGAATTGCCGGGCCGGCAATCGGAATTTGTGCAAGACGGCCGTCATTGCCGAACTCGGCCCGGGACACAAAGCCGATGCCGCCACCGGCCGCCACGATCTCTCGCACCGCTTCGCGCCCTTCGGCTTCGATGGCAGGGCGCAGGGTCACGCCGAGCTGGCGCGCGCGGTCCTCCAGTTTCTGCCGGGTCTTTGAGCCAACTTCGCGAAACACCAACGGAAACGCCGCCAGGTCGGCCAGTTCGGTGGCGCCTGCGGGCAGGTCTGGCAATGACCTGGCCGCAAATGCGATGATCGGGCTGGCCCCCAGGGCAATGCTTTCAAACCGTTGCGAGTGAACCGAACTGCCCAGCACCCCTATATCGGCGTGATATCCGGCAAGCGCCGTTTCGACGTCCTGCGAGTTGCCCGACCGGAGGGTAATGTGAACCTTGGGGTAGCGAGACCGGAAACGGCTGAGAACTTCCGTGACATGGAAGGCTGAATCGGCGACCACGCGCAGCTCACCCGATGTCAAGGCGCGCGACGCTGTCAAGAATTCGGCTGCATGCGATTCCAGCTCGAACATCGGGCGGGTTATCTGCAGCAGACTTTCGCCCTGTTCTGTCAGCGCAATCTGCTTTTTGCGACGGTCAAATAACAAGACGTCATAGGCTTGCTCCAATGACAGAACCTGGTCGGAGACCGCCGGCTGGGTCAGACCCAGGGCGTCGGCCGCGCGCGAAAAGCTTCCATGAAGGGCGACATGATGAAAGGCGCGTAGCTGGACGTATTTCATGGCGATTTCCTTGATATAAGAAAAATCGATGGTATGATCTTTATTAACGATTTTACATATGTATTCGCTCTTGGCTAGACAGCGTCAACGCCTCTTTCAAAGCAAGGATCCAGAATGCCGGATCAGCCAGAACAAATCGAAGCGCCCCGCATGGGGGAACCGTATCTGCTGACGCCGGGGCCGCTGACGACATCATTCGCGACAAAAGAGGCCATGTTGCGCGACTGGGGGTCCTGGGATGATGACTTTCGGGTGATGACGGCCGGCATGAGGACGCGACTGCTCGAGATGGTCGGGCCTGGCGCTGAAGACCATGACTGTGTTCCGATGCAGGGCAGCGGGACTTTTGCGGTCGAGGCGATGCTGGGAAGTTTCGTGCCCCGGGATGGCAAGGCGCTGGTGCTTGCAAATGGCGCTTATGGCCAGCGAGCCGCGGAAACCCTGCGATATCTCGGGCGGGCGCACAGTGTGATTGACAAGGGTGACTACTTGCCTCCGCGCGGGCATGAGGTTGCTGCGGCCCTGGCGGCCGACCCTGACATCACACATGTCGTTGCGGTGCATTGCGAGACCAGCTCGGGCATTCTCAACCCGCTGCAGGAGATTTCGGATGCGGTGCGCGATGCAGGGCGCAAACTGTTGGTGGATTCAATGAGCGCTTTTGGCGCTATACCCCTGCAGGTTTGCGATATCCCGTTTGAGGCGATGGTGTCATCCGCCAACAAATGTATCGAGGGCGTGCCGGGGTTTGGCTTTGTCATCGCCCGAAATGATGCGATTCAGGCCGCGCGGGGGCGCAGTCATTCACTTTCCCTGGATGTTCATGCGCAGTGGAAGACCATGAATGAGACCGGCCAATGGCGCTTTACACCACCCACGCATGTGGTGGCGGCTTTCCTTGAGGCGCTGCGGGCCCATCAGGCCGAAGGCGGTGTTGCCGGGCGCGGTTCACGCTACCGGCGAAACCGGGATGTGCTGGTTTCCGGGATGCGCAAACTCGGGTTTGAAACTCTGCTGGATGACCACTGGCTGTCGCCAATCATCGTGACCTTTTTCTGCCCCGCAGACCCGTCGTTCAGGTTTGCAGAGTTTTATGACGCCATGAAGCAGCGCGGTTTCATCATCTATCCGGGAAAACTCACCCAGGTCGACAGCTTCCGCATCGGGTGCATCGGACAAATGGACGAAAACGTGATGCGTCAGGTTGTTCGCGCCGCGGGTGAGGCGTTGAAAGACATGAACGTGACCAGTGCCGCGCCTTCTCAGGCAGCAATCCGAGAGCGTGCAAAGTTGGCCAATTGAAAATCAACCAGGAAATGCCACCAAAGGGAAAATCGAAATGAGCAACTTCTCCGAATACACTTATCAGCGTCAGTATCGCGGCAAGATCAAGGCCGTGATCCTCGATTGGAGCGGCACGCTTGCCGATGCCTATGTGATCGCGCCGGCGGTGGTCTTTGTCGAGGTCTTCAAGAACCAGGGCGTTGACATTACCATGGAAGAAGCCCGCGGCCCGATGGGGCTGCGCAAGGATCTGCACATCAAGGCATTGACGGAAGATCCGATGATTGCCGAGCGCTGGAAGTCCGTCAAGGGAAAGTATCCCGACCAGTCGGACGTGGATGCGATGTTCAAGGACTTTGTGCCCGCGCAACTGGCTTGCCTGCGAAAATACACGACCTTGCTGCCCGGCGTGAAGGACGTGTGTCTTGATCTGCAAAGCCAGGGGATCAAGCTTGGGGCCTCAACGGGCTTCACGCGTGCCATGGTCGATGTGCTGCATGAGGATTGCCAGAAACAGGGGCTGAAACTTGACGCAACCGTTGCCGGTGACGAAGTCGAGCACGGCGCGCGACCAAAACCGCACATGGTGTTCCGCAATCTGGACCTGCTTGATGTGGACGATGTGCGCTCTGTTGTGAAGTGCGATGATACCACTTCGGGTGTGGGCGAAGCATTGAACGCCGGCTGCTGGGGTGTCGGGCTGGTGCGATATTCGAACTACATGAACATCAACTCGCTTGATGAAGAAGCAACGCTGAGCGAAGCGGAAATGGCGCGACGTATGGCACATTCACGCAAGCTGCTGGAGCAGTCGGGGGCCCATTATGTGATCGACTCTCTCGTTGAGCTTCCCGCCGTCATCAACGACATCAACGCGCGTCTGGCGCGGGGCGAGAAGCCCTGACGACAACAAAATGGGTTTTTCGGAACGGCCGCAGTCTTGCTACTGCGGCCGTTTTGGTTTTCAGGCTCGGAATTTCCGTCAAGGAGCCAGCACGTTTCAATGAAGACAACGAGACTCTGGCCTTAAAGTTTCCCCAGTTTTGGCATTATGAATTCATCCGCACTTGTTGGCATCATAAGTAACTGATGCTGCTGAAAATAAGTTGACAGACCAACATGGGCTGTACAACTCTCTTCAAAGGCAAAAGCGGGTTTGATTTGACAGAATCGCCTTTGTCGCCAGATAGTTTTGTGTGCAGCGATAAAATGGGGGAACAGCAACAAAAAGAACAATTCCCGCGTCTGAATTCACACTGGCGTTACAATAATGAAGAAAAAAGGGATCGGGCAGCTCGGCTGTCACGAGTCCCAAGGAACCAACAAAAGGGAGAATTTTCCATGAAACGAGTACTTTATTCCGGGGTGGCGCTTATTGCGCTGGTTGCGACGGCAAATGCCGGTTGCCCCCCGGTGACAGTCAACGACATGCAAGGTGTCGCGCCGGGTAAATACCCCCAGCAATATGAATTGGTTGAGTTTCAGGGCCTTGGCGGCTGCGAACTGGAATTTTCGGAAAATCCGGATATCGCTGCATTGAACGCAAAGATCCGTGGCAACCCGACCGAATTGCCGCCGGTTGCCGAGCGGCTTCCGGAAGAGCCGCTTGTCGTCGCCCCTTATGACGAGATTGGGAAATACGGCGGCGTTTTCGATGTGCTTTCCAACGCGACGGAAGCCGGCACATCGGACTTCCTTTCAGTGCGCCACGTCAACCTGGTGCGCTTTGCCGATGATCTCCAGACCATCGTGCCCGATATCGCCAAGGATTGGGAGTGGAACGACGACTTTACCGAGCTGACTTTCTTTCTGCGCAAGGGCCACAAGTGGTCGGACGGCAAGCCCTTCACGGCGGAGGACGTCAAGTTCTGGTATGACAACCTGGCGCTTGATTCGAACGTGATCGAGAAGCCCAAGGACTACGTCCTTGTTGCCGGCGAGCGGATGAACGTCGTGGTTGTTGACCCGCAAACCGTGCGCTTTGAGCTTCCGGCGCCCAAGCCCGGCCTGCTGGCGCACTTTGCAACCTCCTATGCGCAGGGTTTTCAACCCAAGCACTTCCTTGGGCAGTTCCATCCCGACATCAACCCGGATGCCGACAAACTGGCTCAGTCGATGGGTTTCGAAGATGGATACGCCGTGATTGCAGCGTATTATGGCAGCTCGGATTGGACGGATACGCCCACACCGATGTTGAATTCGCCCGACAAGCTTGACAAATTGCCGGCCAATACGATGCCCACGTTGGAAAGCCACATTCTGGTTTCCGAAAGCACGGAAGGCCGCCATCTGGTTGCCAACCCGTTTTATTTCCAGGTGGATACCGCTGGAAACCAACTGCCCTATATCAGCGAGCAGGATGAGATTTTCGTCAATGAGAACGAGGTTCGCATCCTGAAGCTGGTGAACGCGGAAGTCGACTACAAGGCACAGTCCCTGCAGTTGCCCTCGGCCCCGCTGCTTCTCGAGAACCAGGAAAAGGGTAACTATACCGTTGATCTGAAACCGGAAATCACGATCCCGGTCTTTGCATTCAATGTCACCCATGAAGATCCCGAAAAGCGGAAGGTCTTCGGAGATCTGCGTTTCCGCGAAGCCATGTCGATTGCGATCAACCGCGATGAGATCAATGAAGTCGCCTTCTTCGGTCTTGGCGCGCCGCGGCAATATATCGGCTTCTCTCCGGCGCCAAGTTTCGTCGACCCGAAATGGCCTGCCTACAAGATCGAATACGATCCGACGGCGGCAAATGCCCTGCTTGACGAGCTTGGCATGAAAGACGTCGACGGCGATGGGTTCCGCGAACTTCCCAACGGCGAAAAGCTGATCGTCAACATGCAGTTCTCGACCCAGGGCGTGGCGGGGCAACTGGTTGAACTTGTCGGTCAGAACTGGTCGGAGGTGGGCATCCAGACCACCGTCAAGGAAGTGACCCCGGATGAATACCGTTCGGCGCAATCTTCCAACCAGCTTGACATCATGATGTGGCGCAAGTCGCAGCCGCTGGCGATCGTGATGGGCAACAACGAGCTTTGGGTGCCGCCGTTCGAGAACTACTTCGGGGTTCGCAATGGCATGCTGTGGGCCGAATGGGTTGACAGCAACGGCAGCAGCGGTGTCGAGCCGCCGGAATATGTGAAGCAGTTGATGGAAGACATCACGGCCTTCCAGTCGACGCTTCCCGGTACGGCAACGTCGGATGAGCTTGGTGCGCGTCTGGTTGCGAACATCACCGAGAACCTGCTGTTCATCGGGGCCATCCAGGCACCGGCGCCGATCTACCACAACAACAATCTCAAGAACTTTCCCGAGTTCAAGACCCAGTCATATGAGTATTACCGGACCACGCCTTACCGCGCGGAACAGTGGTATCTCGACGAATAGGTCAGGAAAGTCATGAAACTGTCTCGGGCGGCTGATACGCTGCCCGAGATCAAGAATTGCACCGGCAGACAAAGGCATTGCGCCAGGCCGGGCACGGGGAGAAAACGCGATGACTCAATTCCTGCGATTCGCGGCGGTGAGGGCCATTTTTGCCATCATTACGCTGGTCGTCGTTTCCTTTATCGTCTTTTCCCTGATGGAACTTGTTCCCGGCGACTGTGCCGAGCGCTACCTGGCGTTCAAGAACACTCAGGGCTCCGGCATTTCTGTTGCCGACATTGAAGCCGAGCGCGTTCGCCTTGGTCTTGACCGGCCCTATCTGGTTCGCTGGGGCTCCTGGATCATCAATGCCTTCCAGGGAGATTTCGGTGACAGCTGCATTCTGCGTCTGAATATCGCGCAGCTTCTGGGCGAAAAATTCTATGTGAGCCTTGCGATTTGCCTGAGCGCGCTGGCGTTGGCCTATCTGATTGCCATCCCCGTCGGCATCATCTCGGCCACCTCGAACAGCCCGGTGCTCAATAACACATTGCGCCTGGTCAGCTACCTGGGTCTTGCCCTGCCGAACTTTCTTCTGGCCCTGATGATCATGCTGTTTTCGACCGTCATGTTCGGTGAAAGCCTGACCGGTCTGTTCTCGAAAGAATTTCGCGATGCGGCCTGGTCCTGGCCGCGGGTGAAAGACTTCCTGTCACACGCGTGGCTGCCGGTTTTCATTCTTGGCTGGTCTGCAACCGCATTCGCAATTCAGACTGTGCGGGCGCTGATGTCGGACGAAATTGGCAAGCTCTATGTGACGGCGGCCGAAGCGCGGGGGGTTGCCGGGCGCAGGCTGCTGTGGCGCTATCCGGCGCGTCATGCTTTGGGTCCGATCATCAATTCGCTTGGCTTCGATCTGAACCGGATTTTCAATGAGCTTCCCATTGTCGCGCTTATCCTGACATTGACCGAGGCCGGAGCGTTGCTGATCGAAGCCCTGGCAAGGTCGAACGACCAGCAACTTGCCGGTGCCATCATCTTTCTTCTGACGGCCAGTATTGTTGCGCTGAATTTCGTCACCGACATGATCTTGGCACTGACAGACCCGCGCGTGCGTCGGTCGATAATGGGATAGGGGCCATGACAGCGACCGCAAGCAAAGACACAAATGTCGATCAGAAGCTCAAGGAAGCCTATTTCACGGCCTCTCAAGGGCAACTGATCTGGACCCGCTTCAAGAAACAGAAAGCCGCGATGGTCGGCGCCTGGGTGCTGGTCATCCTGATCCTGTCGGGAATTTTCGCGCCGTTTCTGACGCCCTATGACCCGACGATTGCGGGCCGTGACAAGGACTATGTGAACGGCGCGCCGCAAATCCCGAAATTCTGGGATGAGAACGGCTTTTCGATCCGGCCCTTCGTATACACTTATGAACGCGAGCGGTCGATAAAGACAAATTTTCGATGGGTCAGCAAGGAGAACCGCGAAAAACGTCGCTACCTGACCTTCCTGCCCAAAGGTGACAAATACAAACTTTTCGGAATGCGCTTTGACAGACATCTGTTCGGTGTCGACGAAGGGAAGATCCACCTGTTTGGCACCGACGGGACCGGCAAGGATATCTTTTCCCGCACCTTCCATGCGATCAAGACCTCGATGGCTGTCGGCACAATCGGTGTTCTCATTGCTTTTGTCCTGGCCCTGATCATTGGGGGTGTGTCCGGCTACTATGGCGGGTGGATCGATTCTGTCTTGCAGATGATCACCGATG
>Ga0256839_1005706_pt1 | contig 11334 bp, 9 predicted proteins | sample 354166metaG_FD_185968 | JGI IMG/M metagenome (GOLD analysis project Ga0256839, IMG submission 185968) | Hydrothermal vent microbial communities from Mid Atlantic Ridge, Atlantic Ocean - 354-166 | ecosystem: Environmental > Aquatic > Marine > Hydrothermal vents | place: Atlantic Ocean: Mid... | reverse complement strand
TTTTACCTCACTAAAAGCAAGTAATTGGCCTGTTTCATCATGAATTAAACGCCCAGAAAAGAAATTTCCAATATCGCTAACAAGTGCTATTTGATTATTTTCGCCAGTAAAGCTTATGCCAGAAAGCCCGCCAAACTCTTGTGCCTCAGATGATAACTCAAGGCCGCCGCGCCAAATTAATTCATCAACTTTTTGGCCAAATTTTGCGCCCTTAAATGTTTTAATGGGCTTGGATTTTACTAATATATCCATGCTTAAAGCTATGCCAAAAGATATACCATGTGAAAATATCATTGTAAAGGAGAGTAAAAAAACAGCAAAATGGGCTTTTATTTTTTTCATCTTAGTCGAGTGTTTTTGTTTGAAGATAATGTATTTTCTTCAAAAAGTGCTGCTAATTCATCGGTGAGTGCGCCGCCTAACTCTTCTGCATCAAGCAAGGTGACAGCACGACTATAATAGCGGGTGACATCATGGCCAATGCCAATTGCAATAAGCTGAATGGTTGAACGCAATTCTATATCCTTTATAACTGAGCGCAGATGGGTTTCTAAATAATTGCCAGAATTCACGCTTTGAGTGCTATCATCAACTGGCGCACCATCAGATATAACCGCCATTATACGGCGATTTTCAGGCCGAGCCATAAGGCGTTTTTGTGTCCAAAGTAATGCCTCGCCATCAATATTTTCTTTTAGCAATCCCTCGCGCATCATTAAGCCAAGGTTGCGCTTTGCATGTCGCCATGGCTCATCGGCTGATTTATAAATAATATGACGAATATCATTTACTCTACCTGGATTTGCAGGTCGACCTGCCTCAAGCCAAGCTTCGCGTGATTTACCACCTTTCCATGCTTTGGTAGTAAAGCCTAAGATTTCAACTTTCACCCCACAACGCTCAAGTGTTCGCGCTAATATATCAGCACAAATTGCTGCAATAGTGATTGGGCGGCCACGCATTGATCCTGAATTATCAATTAAAAGTGTAACGATTGTATCTCTAAAATCTGTTTCATTTTCAACCTTAAAAGAAAGCGGCGCCATTGGGTCAGTGACCACTCGAGTTAAACGAGCGGTGTCTAACATTCCCTCTTCTAAATCAAACGTCCAAGAGCGGTTTTGCTGTGCCATTAGGCGGCGTTGTAGTTTATTTGCTAGGCGCGAAACAGCGCCTGAGAGAGTTTCAAGCTGAGTGTCTAATAAGGCGCGTAATTGGTTCAACTCTTCCTTTGAACAAAGGTCTGGGGCATGAACTATTTCATCATATTTGTCTGTAAATATCTTATAAGAGGGTAGGTTTGAGATGCGGCTATGCTTGTCGATCTCTTCTTGTTTTTGTTGCGCATCTTCGCCCAATTGCGCTTTTAACTCTTCGTCATCTTTTGAAGTGCTGGCATCAATATTATCAAATTCAGAGTTGTCTTCACTTTCATTCTGCTCTTGGCTAGCATCAAGTTCTTCGCTCTCATCATTTTCTTGTTCTGGATTATTTTGATTATTATCTGCTGGTTTATCTTCTTGCTCATCACCAGAATTTTCGTCCTCTAAATTATGCTCAAGGTCGGTTTCAGCAATAAGCTCAAGGTCAACAAGGAGGTTTTTAATAGCTTTTGAAAATGCCTTTTGATCATTAAGAATTGGCTGTAGATCTTCAAGCACAATGGTTGATTTGTTTTCGATTTCTTTGCGCCATAAATCTACAATAGCTTTACCTGCTTTTGGAATTTTCATGCCCATTAGCTTTTCTCTTAAGATTAAAGCAAGCGCTTGCTCAAGCGGGGCATCGTCAATATTGGTAACTTTATCAAGGTTGGCACTTGATAATTCATCATCTAACATTTCAGAGATATTTTGCTTCATGCCAGCCATATACGAGCAGCCAAGCGCCTCTACTCTTGCTTGTTCAAGGGCATCAAAAACAGCTTTTGCATCTGGATCGAATGGAGAGAATTTGGCATGGGTTTTTTTGTCATGGCTGGCCAAACGCATGGCAATTGAATCAGATTGCCCACGAGCAATGGCAATAGCTTTTTTATCCAAAATATGCGGTAAAGCTTTTAGGCGGATATTGTCTTGGTTTGCTAAAGTTCGATCAGAGTTAAAGCTAACATCTAAGTCTTTTTTGCTAGAAATGGCACGTATAGTTGCGCCCAATGCCGATTTGAATGGCAAAGCGGCATCTTTATCATTTCCTCTTTTGGCTGGAGTATGTGCCATAAAGTTAAAACCTAAACGCTAATAGAGAGGTTTGGATTGGATTGTTTTAGGTCTTCACCAAAAATCCGTTGATAGAATTCTCTTACAAGTGGACGCTCTAACTCATCGCACTTATTTAAAAAGGTCAGAGTGAAGGCGAGACCTATATCATCAAAAATTTGTGCATTTTGCGCCCAAGTAATAACTGTTCTTGGTGACATGACGGTTGAAAGATCACCATTGATAAAGGCTGAGCGGGTGAGGTCTGCTAAACGAACCATATTAGAGATGGTTTGTTTTTGTTCATCGCTTTTATAAAATTTCACCTTGGAGAGGACGATATTTGTTTCTTCTTGATGGGGAAGATAATTTAATACGGTCACGATTGACCAGCGATCCATCTGCCCTTGGTTGATTTGTTGTGTGCCGTGATAAAGGCCAGAAGTATCACCCAAGCCAATTGTATTGGTGGTTGAAAAAAGTCTAAAGGCTGGGTGAGGGGTTATTACGCGGCTTTGATCTAATAGGGTTAGGCGGCCATCAACCTCAAGCACACGCTGAATAACAAACATCACATCTGGGCGACCAGCATCATATTCATCAAATACAAGAGCGACATTATTCTGCACCGCCCAAGGCAAGATGCCATCTTTAAATTCGGTTATTTGTTTGCCGTCTTTAATGACAATTGCGTCTTTACCAACCAAATCGACACGTGAAATATGACTATCGAGATTCACCCTTACAAGTGGCCAGTTAAGCCGCGCTGCGACTTGTTCAATATGAGTGGATTTGCCTGTACCGTGATAACCCTGCACCATAACGCGGCGGTTATGTTCAAAGCCTGCTAGAATAGCCAAAGTGGTGTTTTTATCAAACAGATAGTCAGGATCAAGCGGGGGGACATGCTCTGATTTTTCTTTATAGCCACTTACAATTAAGTCGCTATCAATTTTAAAAAGATCACGCACATTATATTCTGTATCAGGCAGGTTTTTTTGTTCACTCATAATATTTCTCTTATTTGTAACTTTAGTTTTACCTAAAGAAAGCCTCTTTGTTTTAGGTGGGTATAAGATGTAATAATAGCTCTTAGTCTTTCTTCAGAGCCTTTGTCACCGCCATTTGCATCTGGGTGATGAATTTTTACCAAGGCCTTATAGGCGGTTTTAATCTCACTGGCTGATTGATGACCCTTAAGCCCCAATGTACCCAAGGCATCACGATCGCTTGGCATTAGACGTTTGAGCTGCTTTTTATCTGGGTTATCACCTTTAGATCGGGCAGCTAGGCGTGCATACAGATGAAGAGGGTCTGAAGCTGAGGGGTTTTTTATCTTTTTAGCAACCCTTGGTTTTGCACCAGCAGAAAAATTTAATTTCGCACCAGAAAGAGCCGCTCGATGAAGGGCTGCATCGGACATTTCTTTTTCTTTATCTTTGGTTGAAAAATAATTGAAAGATTGATTGTATTTTCGAACATGCTCGAGGCAAAAGTTATAAAATTCCTTATTTTGTTTATGACTTTTGGGCGCTTTATGATTGCCAGGTTTTTCGCAATCTTCCCAGCCGCACTGTGGCACTTCTGGCACATCTTTTTTGCCCCCACGTCTGGATTTAATGCGGATAGTGTCAAAAATTGAGGATTTATCGGCCATTTATCTAAATCACTTTGTTATTAAATTAGGTGTTCGCGCGGTTTTTATTTACTTAGAATTCCATTCATTTGAAATTCTAGAAAATAGCGACCAGCCATAATGTCAAAATAAGAGTGTTTTTGCAAGGTAGAAATGCTTAAATGATGTAAAAAACTTAGCTTTAAAGCTTAAGTTTTTTTAATTGGCGATATAGCGAGCTTTGTTATTCTATTACTAATTTTTTCTATCACCTTAAATCTGAAGCCATGAAAGGTGAATTGCTGGCCCTTATCGGGAATAGTTTTTGCTTCATGAATGATTAAACCAGCAATAGTTGTAGCCTCTTCATCGGGTAAATTCCAATCTAGCGCTCTATTAACATCACGTATTGGCAAAGCGCCATCAATTATGAATGAGCTATTTAATTGTTTAGTTATGCCTTCGATAACTTCATCATGCTCATCAGAAATATCGCCAACTATTTCCTCTAAAATATCCTCAAGCGTTATTAGTCCTTGAACCTCTCCATATTCATCTACCACAATAGCAAAATGTGACTTACCCTTTAGAAAGCCATTTAATTGAACTTCAAGCGGAGTTGTTTCTGGAACGAACCATGGTTTTTGGGCTATTTCTGAAATTTTAATTTTAGACATATCGCCTTTGGTTTTTATTAAAGCACGTAAAACGTCTTTAGCGTGTAATATACCAGTAATATTGTCTGGCTCCCCCTTAAAAATAGGCATTCTAGTATAGGGGCTTTTTAATACCTGATTGATTATTTGCTCAATTGGTTGCTCTGCATCAATCGTAATCATTTTGGTTCGATGCACCATAATATCAAGCACTTCTAAATCTTTGATATTAAGAATGCCACCCAACATATCTCGATCAGACTTTACTACTTCACCCTCTGAATGGAGCAGATCTACTGTGCCGCGGATTTCTTCTAACCCTGTTAGTCCGGAGCGTATTTTATCGCTCTTTATGCCAAAGATTCGTAGGAATATTTGCACTATAAATTGCACAATTATGGTAAAGGGAGTCAGGATTATTACAAGCAATCGAACTATTGGCGCAACTCCAAGGGCAAATTCATCGGGGCGGTTTATTGCCCATGTTTTTGGTAGTACTTCAGCAAAAATTACCACGGCTAATGTCATCAATAGGGTGGCATAAACCACCCCTCCGTCACCAAATATTGTGATTAAGGCATAAGTTGCTAAAGCTGAGGCAAGAATATTGACTAAATTATTGCCTAATAATAATGCACCTAAAAGCCGCTCTTTATTATCTAAAAGTGCTTCAACAGTTTTTACTTTTTTAGAGTTTTTTTGCGACTTAGCACGCAAACGTGCGCGCGAGGCGGCAGTAAGTGCAGTTTCAGAGCCTGATAAAAAGGCACTAATGAATAATAAAATGGCTATAACGCCAAGCGTAATCCAAATGGTCACGAGTTTAGTTTCTTTCGTAAAAATTCAATAAGTCTGTCTGGGTTAACATTATGTTCAATGAATGATTTGCCAATTGCTTTTGTTAAAATAAAGGTCAATTTGCCACGCTTAACCTTCTTATCCTGATTTATTGCTTGCATTAAACCATCAATAGTCAAATCTACATCATTCATGTCAGATAACATGGTAGGCAGGCTAAGTAATTGCAAATGTCTTTTTACCCTTAATGCATCTTGTGAATTACAAAGGCCAAGCTCTACTGAAAACTCAAAAGCCAAAACCATGCCGATTGCAACTGCTTCGCCATGTAATAATCTGTCACTATAGCCAGTGATTGCTTCAAGTGCATGGCCAAAAGTATGACCCAAATTTAATAAAGCGCGCATGCCTGCTTCTTTTTCATCGGCAATTACAAAGCGTGCCTTTGCTTTGCAAGAGCTGGCAATTGCTTTTGAAAGGGCGGGTGAATGGTTGAAAATATCAATGTGATTTTTCTCTAACCAAAAGAAAAAATCTTCATCATCAATCAGGCCATATTTGGCCATTTCGGCATATCCTGAAGTAAATTGACGTTTTGGCAGGGTGTTTAGAGCGTCAAGGTCAGCAATAACTAATTTTGGTTGATGAAATGCGCCAACAAGGTTTTTTCCGCGTTTAGTGTTTATGCCAGTTTTCCCACCAACCGAGCTATCAACTTGCGCTAAGAGTGAGGTTGGAAATTGCACAAATTCCATGCCACGTTTTGTAATAGAAGCGGCAAAGCCTGCTAAATCACCAACTACTCCCCCACCAAAGGCTAAAATTATATCAGAACGCTCAAATTGTGCCAATAATAATTCATCTAGCACTTGCTCTAAGGTTGCAAAAGACTTTGAAGCTTCGCCTGCTTTTACGGTGATTGTGCTATGATTAAGTCCTGCTTCGTCAAGCGATTTTACTAAACGGGGCAGTTGAAATTTTGCAACATTTGTATCGGTGATTATAGCAAAGCGAGCTCTTGGAAACATATTTTTTAAAATTTGACCGCTTTGCTCAAGCAGGCCATTGCCAATGAGAATATCATAGGAGCGCTCTTTTAGTTCAATACGGACTTTAGTTGGATTTTTTTGTGACATTGTTTAATTTTAAGTTTCTAAATCTTCAAAGTAATTTTTTACTGCTACTAAAATTTGCTCTATTACAACTTCATGAGGGACATCTGCAGAAGTTATTTTTATATCAGCTTTTTCATAAGTTGGATAGCGTTGCTCAATTAGGTTTTTAAGCGTTTGGCGGGGGTTGTCTGTTTGCATCAATGGGCGGGTGGGACGACGTGAAATACGTTCAAATAATATTTCAAAATCTGCGCTTATCCAAATTGATAAGGCTTTTGATTTAATTAGAGCGCGGGTTTCATCATTCATAAAAGCACCACCGCCAGTGCCAATTATTGTATTTTTTTCACTTAAGATGCGTGCAATAACTTTTGCCTCACCTTTGCGAAAATCACTTTCTCCATGAGTTTTAAAAAAATCTGAAATATTCATGCCAGCGGCATGCTCAATCTCGACATCACTATCGATAAACTTGCGCCCTAATATCAAAGCTAAGCGTCGCCCCAATGAGGTTTTGCCAGCACCCATCATTCCAACGAGCACAATAGGCTTGTTTTTTAACTGTAAGAGTAGCTGACTTGCATCAAATTTAGTTTTTTTATTGTTAGCTTGTGCCAATAAGTTTTCCAAAAATAATTTCCCTAATGGCTTTAAAAGCGCTGATAGTGAAATTTGTCAAGTTTTCTGTTTGCTAACAGAGGTTAAAATTAGCGCAGAGCTTGTAAATAAGCAAAAAATCGCTCAAAAGGGTGACAGTCATTCATTTGTTGGAGCTTTTTATGCCAACTCTTATTAGGTTTTTTATTGTCATTCTTTTTATAGCCGCCTTAATTTATGGGGCGATGTTTGCGTTGGTGGTTTTTGTCGAGCCTAGTGAAAAAACAGTGAGCGATCGCATTCCTGCGCGCGAGCTTTTTCAAAATTAAAATAATGGCTAAAGAATCTCATTTAAAGGAATCTCATCTTATTGAAGCATTTTTAGAAATGATGAGTGCTGAAAGAGGCGCTGCAAACAATACAATTTTGGCTTATAGAGCTGACTTGATCGATTATTATTCATTTCTTAGTGGCAAAAATATATCTGTGCTTAAAGCCCAGCGTGCGCAGATAATCTCTCATCTTGAAGCTTTAGATGGTTTTGGGCTTGGGGCTAGTTCTGTTTCGCGTAGGCTTAGTGCTATTAAGCAATTTCATAGGTTTTTGCATAGTGATGGCCTAAGAAATGATGATCCAACTCGGATAATTTCTGCACCAAAAAGCGCAAGGCCATTGCCTAAAATTCTATCAGTTGAAGAGGTGGATAAGTTACTAAAGAAGGCGCAAGATTTAGCCGAAATAGAGGCTAAAGGTAAAACTAACAGCATAAAGGCGCAACGTTTATATCTTTTGTTAGAATTATTATATGCCACTGGCATGCGGGTTAGTGAGTTGGTTAGCCTAACAAGGCAGGCGGCAATGGGTAATAGTTTTTTTATTACTATTGTTGGAAAAGGCAATAAAGAAAGAATTGTGCCACTAAACGATAGCGCAAGAGATGCGCTAAAAGCTTGGTTGGAGAGAGAGGAAAAAAGCAAATTTTTATTCCCAGCTAAGACAAAGTCGGGACATCACCAGCGGCAGGTTTTTGGACGTGAGTTAAAAGACTTAGCAATTAAAGCTAATATTGAGCCATCAAGTGTTTCTCCACATGTTTTGCGACATGCTTTTGCTTCTCATTTATTACAAGGGGGGGCAAATTTACGTGTGGTGCAGACTTTACTTGGTCATGCTGACATTTCAACAACTCAAATTTATACACATGTGCTGAGTGAGAGATTAAAGCAACTTGTTGCTCTGCACCCATTATCAGATTAAAAGATTTTATGATCAAATTAACAATACTTGACTCTTTGCTCTGACAGCGTCATTTTCGCGCCAATATTTTAAGCTCAATAAAGATAAATTTAATAGTAAAAGAAAAAAATATGCAATCCTATCTTGATTTTGAAAAACCTGTTGCCGAATTAGAAGGCAAAATAGCTGAATTAAAAACAATTGGCTCAGGCGATGAAGCTGTTTCAACCGAAGAAGAAATTGGGCATTTGCAGGCTAAGGCTGATGAGGCACTTTCAGATATTTATAAAAAGCTTAGCCCGTTTCAAAAAGTGCAAGTTGCGCGACACCCACAGCGCCCACATTTAAAAAATTATATCGAAAGTTTAATTGAAGATTTCATTCCCCTTAGCGGAGATCGGCAATATGGTGAAGATGCTGCAATTGTTGCTGGTTTTGGTCGATTTGAAGGCAGAGCTGTTGCCATCATTGGACAGGAAAAGGGCGATAATACTAAAAGCCGTCTAAAACATAATTTTGGTATGGCTCGACCAGAGGGATATCGCAAAGCTGTTCGTATTATGGATTTGGCAGATAGGTTTGATATTCCTGTTATTTATTTAGTTGATACATCTGGTGCTTATCCTGGAGTTGGCGCAGAAGAGCGCGGGCAGGCAGAAGCGATTGCTCGCTCGACTGAAAAATGCCTTGATATTGGAGTGCCGAACCTTGCCATTATAATTGGTGAGGGTGGATCTGGTGGAGCGATTGCTATTGCCTCGGCAAATAGGGTTTTAATGTTAGAGCATGCGATTTATTCTGTGATTTCACCAGAAGCTGGCGCATCAATTTTATTTCGTGACGCTGCAAGAGCTAAAGATATGGCAGTTGCACAAAAAATCACCGCGCAAGATTTGTTGGACTTTAAAGTGATTGATGGAATAATTGGGGAGCCTGCTGGTGGCGCGCATCGACACCCTGAAAAAGTTATGCAAGCTGTTAGAGAGGAAATTACAAAGTTTCTAAGTGATTTTGAAGGCCTAAGTCACGAAGAAATAAGAGAAAAGCGCGAAGAAAAATTCCTTAGCATTGGAGATTTTCTTAAATAGGCTCACTTAAATGTTAATAGTTTGCTGAGGGATTCTTGTATATAATATATACTAATTTTATTATTAAGCAGGCGGTTATTTAAGTTGAAATTTTTTTTTATATTTAAGTTTTTCACTTTGTTAGTCATCTCAGGATTTTTAGCTGGGTGTGGGTTGGTTGAGGGTGCAGGAAAGCATTTACAACCATTATCAGGCGCAATTAAAAGCAAGATTAGCAATATTGGCTCGACGCCTTCTGAGGCGATGTTAATTCGTCTATTTAAAGAAGAAAATGTGCTTGAGGTTTGGAAGCAAAAAAGCAACGGCACATATGCTTTGTTAAAATCTTATGAGATTTGTGCCTGGTCTGGGCAATTAGGGCCAAAATTTAAAGAGGGTGATAGGCAGGCTCCCGAGGGGTTTTATACTGTTACACCTGGGCGTATGAACCCAAATTCAAGCTATTATCTTTCTTTTAATACTGGTTTTCCGAATAAATTTGATCGTGCGCATGGGCGCACTGGCACTGATTTAATGGTGCATGGTGATTGCTCTTCTCGCGGGTGCTATTCTATGACTGATGAGAGTATTGCTGAAATTTATGCTTTGGGACGAGAATCATTTCGTGGCGGGCAGCGCTCATTTCAATTGCAACTTTATCCCTTCAGAATGAGCGCAAAAAATTTGGCCAAACATTATAAATCGCCTCATGTTGAGTTTTGGCAAAATCTTAAAATTGGCTATGATGCATTTGAAATTTCAAAAACTTTGCCAAGTTGGGACGTTTGTGAGGGTAGATATATTTTTAATGCTAAAAATCCACCCGCTAGTGCATTTGGTGCTTGTCCCACGCAATCAACAAAGCCTGAATTGATGGCGCAAGTAATGGCAAAACAACAAACAGACTTGGCTGAATTTAATAAACTTGTTGCAACTTATGAAGATGATGCAACTAAAAGAATAGCTTTAGCTGAAAAAAGAGAATTAGAAAAAAAACAAGCTGCTGAGCGCACTGCTGCTCTTAATGCAGCAATAAATGAGCAAACCTTAGGTATTTCAAATGCAGTTGGCGGGTTTTTTGGTGGGCTGTTTGGTGGAGGGCAAAAAGTGGCTACTCCTGCTGACATTATAGCACCAATTCCAATGCCCCCACCAAATAGAAACTAGCTAATAATTTGACAGAATTAAGCGCCATCAATAGGCTGATTAAACAATTAGCTTAGCTTTATGAATGGTGTTAAAATGCAATATCCAAAAATGTTTAGTCCATTAGACTTGGGTTTTACGAAATTAAAAAACCGTGTGCTGATGGGCTCAATGCACACTGGATTAGAAGAAATTGACAAAAGCGGTGAGAGGTTAAGCGCTTTTTATAGCGCTAGGGCAAAGGGTGGTGTTGGGCTAATTATTACGGGTGGAGTTTCGCCCAATATTGAGGGCGGCACTGGACTGCCATCTAGTGCGGCGAGTTTTGGGCGCTTTGATAGTGATGAAGCAATTCCCATTCATCAAAAAGTTGTTAAAAATGTGCATCAATATGGCAGTAAAATTTTGCTGCAAATTTTACATACTGGGCGATATTCATTTGCACCAAATTTGGTTGCCCCTTCCGCAATAAAAGCGCCAATTAGTCCGCATATGCCAAAAGAAATGAGCAATGATGATATTGAGCGCACCATAAATGATTTTGCAAATTGTGCCTTAAGAGCAAAAAAAGCTGGCTATGACGGTGTGGAGATTATGGGTAGTGAGGGCTATTTGATAAATCAATTTATTGCCAAACGCACCAATGTTCGCCTTGATAAATGGGGCGGCTCGTTTGAAAATCGTATTAGGTTTGTGCTGGAAATTATTAGAAAAACTAGAGAGCTTGTTGGTGAAAATTTTATCATTATGTATCGGCTTTCAATGATTGATTTGGTTGAGGGAGGCAGCACATGGGCTGAAGTTGTGGCGCTTGGTAAAGCAGTTGAGAAGCTTGGGGTTAATATCATAAATACTGGTATTGGCTGGCACGAAGCAAGAGTGCCAACCATTGCACAAGCTGTTCCT
>Ga0256839_1005705_pt1 | contig 11336 bp, 8 predicted proteins | sample 354166metaG_FD_185968 | JGI IMG/M metagenome (GOLD analysis project Ga0256839, IMG submission 185968) | Hydrothermal vent microbial communities from Mid Atlantic Ridge, Atlantic Ocean - 354-166 | ecosystem: Environmental > Aquatic > Marine > Hydrothermal vents | place: Atlantic Ocean: Mid... | reverse complement strand
TTCGCTGTACCCGTCCTTCGGACTCAACTCGTATTTCGTCGGAGGCGGTGCCAATGGCGACAATCTGCCTTGGTCGAGTGCAGGCCGTCGGGTCTTTGGGAAGTTCCATGTTGATAAACTCCACCAGGTCAATCGACCAAGTTATCTCATGAGTTTCTCCAGTGCCCGCTCGATCACCGAGCCCTCACTCTTGCCCGGCTATGGCACCATCGAGGGCTACTTCATCGTCAAACCTCCACACCTCTACTCCACGACCGGCCGGCAGTGGGAAGACATCTACGCAGCAAACACAGAACACCCAGAATCCAACTCCGGCGGCGTCTCGCTCCGATACAAAGGCAAAGGCATCGCCGGGATGCTCGATGGGCACGCCGAGCAGTGGGGCTGGGACGAGTACAACGACATGCAACACTGGTCCAACGACGCGACCAGCAAGGATTGGGAAGTCCAGGCCCGGATACCATGATCTGTGAGCGGAATTGACCTACGCTCCCAGCATGAGCAAATGGATCGACCTTATTGACGAGTTGCAATGGCGCGGGCTTCTGAAGGACTGTACGGATACGGACGGGCTGAGGGCGCACCTGGCTGATCCTGACAAGTCGCCTCGGAAGATTTATGCCGGGTTTGATCCGACGGCCGATTCGTTGACGATTGGGAATCTGGTGCCGATTATGCTGCTGGCTCATGTCAAACGGGCCGGGCATGTGCCTGTGGTGGTGATGGGTGGCGGGACGGGGTTGATTGGTGATCCGTCGGGCAAGAGTGCCGAGCGGATGATGATGACCGAGGAGATGGTGCAGGGGAATGTCGATGCCCAGAAACCAATCTACGACGCGATCCTCAACAAGATGGATGGGGCCGACTACATCCCTTTGAATAACAACGATTGGTTGAGCAAGATTTCCTATATCGAAGCGTTGCGTGATATCGGGAAGCATTTTTCGGTGAACATGATGATGCAGAAAGAATCGGTCAAAGACCGGCTCAACAACCGCGAGCAGGGGATCAGTTATACCGAGTTTTCGTACATGATCCTCCAGGCGTACGACTTTGCACATTTGTATGAGCATGAAGGCGTGACGGTGCAACTCGGTGGGAGCGACCAGTACGGAAACATTATTGCTGGGTTAGATTTCATTCGCCGGCAGAGAGCAAGCACATTGGCTTCAAGCAGTGAAATGATTAAGACAATACAGAGAGCAAGGAAGACTGGTGAAGGAAAATTTAATTGGGATGACTTAGCTCGTCGGACTGAAGTATTTGCGGTGTTGCCTCCTACATTCCCTGAAATCCAGCGTTCTTTGATCCAGTTTGCTGAGCTAATCGAAACATGGCGGGATCATCCCGATTTGCCAAGAGAGTTAGTTGCAATTTTGAATCGGATTGCTATTCGATCAAGATCATTTGCCAACCATTCATTCGGCCTCACCGCTCCCCTCGTATCCAAGGCCGACGGCGGCAAGTTCGGCAAGACCGAAACCGGAGCCGTGTGGTTGACGGCCGCTCGCACCTCGCCATACGCGTACTACCAGTTCTGGCTCAACGCGACTGACCAAGACGCCGAGGGGTGGATCAAGGTGTTTACTTTCCTTGACCAAGACGCCATCGAATCGCTCATCGCCCGGCATCAAGACAACCCCGGCAAGCGAGAACTTCAACAAACACTCGCCCAAGAAGCGACCAAGATTCTTCATGGGCAAGCCGCGATGGAGAACGCCGAGGCGGCGGGCAAGGCGTTGTTCAGTGGTGATATTGGGACGCTTGATGAGCAGACGATGCTTGAAGTTTTTGCCAGTGTGCCGACGACTGAATATGCCAAAGTTGATCTGGCCGGGGGTGTTGATATGGTCGAGATGCTCAAGTCCACCGGGCTTGCTTCGTCGAATCGCGAGGCCCGCGAGTTTCTCAATGAAGGTTCGGTGTCGATCAATGGCGAGAAGATTGCCAAGGACACCCAACTGACCGAATCCCACCTGCTTTACGGCTCATTTATCGCCATCCGCCGAGGCAAAAAGAAATGGCACATGACCAAGTGGTCGTGACATATCATTGACCATGACCACAACACAGAACCAGACCGATGTGATTCAAGCCGAGTTGGCCGAGGCGGCCCGGCTTGCGGGGGTGTTTGCTGGCGATGCCGCAAATGCGATCAAGGTCGCCGAGTTGGCGGCCGTGATTGCGGATCGAATCAACAAAGGCGGCAAAGTGCTGGCGATCGGCAATGGCGGGTCGTGTGCCGATGCGATTCATTTTTGTGAAGAACTTACGGGGCGGTACCGCAAAGATCGGCCATCAATCCCGGCCATCGTGTGTGCTGATCCCGGGCATATTACTTGCACGGCCAATGACTATGGATTCGATCAGGTCTTTAGCCGGTGGATCGAAGGGCTTGGCAATGAGGGTGATGTGTTGATTGCGATGTCCACTTCGGGGAACTCGGAGAATGTCATCAAGGCCGTGGATGTTGCCAAGGGGAAGGGGTTGCATGTCGCGTTGTTCCTTGGCAAAGATGGCGGGCGGCTTGCTGGCAAGGGTGATGCGGAGTTTGTTGTTCCTGGTGAGACTGCGGATCGTATTCAGGAACTTCATATGCTCGCGTTGCACACCTTGGTCGGGGCGATCGAGCGGGCGATGGGATACTAGTTCTTCGGTGGCCCGGATCGCCGAGCCGGGTTCTTTCAGGGGAAATGACTTTGAAAACGAAGACCGGCTCGGCGATCCGGGCCACCTTGTAGATTTAATCTTCGGGGTAGATTGGGGCGGCGCATGCGCCGCCGGTGCGGGCGTAGTAGTCTTGGTGGTACTCTTCGGCCTCGTAGAACTTGGCATCAGATTCAGTGCGTAGTTCAGTGGTGATGGTTCGTTTGGACCATCGGCCTTCTTTTTGTTGGGCGGCGATGAAGGCCTGGGCTTGGTTGAACTGATCGTCGGAGGTGGTGTAGATGGCTGATCGGTATTGGGTGCCGATGTCTGGGCCTTGGCGGTCGCCTTGGGTTGGGTCGTGGATGCGGAAGAACCATGCGAGGAGTTCGCCGTAGCTGACGATGGATGGATCAAAGATGACTTTGACGGATTCGGCGTGGCCTGTGGTTCCTTTGAGGACTTCTTCATAGGTTGTTTTGGTGTCGTCACCGCCTTGGTAGCCGGAGATGACATTGAGTACGCCGGGGAGTTTGGCGTAGCGGTCTTCGATGCCCCAGAAGCATCCGCCGGCGAAGTAGGCGGTTTGGGTTTGGGCTGGAAGTGCGGCCTTGGGTAGGGTGTCTCCGTCTTCAAAGAACTCGAGTGATGCCGAGTTGACACAGAAGCGGAGTCCGGTGGGTTCTGGGCCGTCGGGGAAGACATGGCCCAGGTGTCCGCCGCAGCGGGCGCAGGTGATTTCTTCGCGGGTCATGCCATGGGTGTTGTCGGATTCGGTGAGGACATGGTCGGGGTCCATTGGCGTAAAGAAGCTTGGCCAGCCGGTGCCTGATTTGAATTTGGAGTTGCTGCCGAAGAGTGGGAGTTTGCAGAGCCGGCAGTGGTAGGTGCCGTCTTTTTTGTTATCGAGGAGATTGCCACAGAAGGGTGCTTCGGTGCCGTCGTTGAGGATGATTTTTCGTTCATCGTCGGTGAGGTCTTTGGCGAGGGTTTGGATTTTCTCGTCGCTGAGCCGTGTGATGTTGTGGCCTGATTGTGAATATTGATTGGTGGTCTGGGTCATGGTGGTGTTCTCGGTCGGATTTTGTGCAGTTGCCCAGGTCGTGTTGGCAAGAAGAGTTATTGCGGTTCCCAGAAAAGCGATGGCCGCGATCGGGATGATTGTGCTGGTTCGTGTCATGGGTTCTCCTGGTCAAAGATACACGAAGAACACGCCAAAGGGAGTGGTTATTCCTGGGTCATTGATGCTTTGTCGGTCCAGAATCGGAGGGCTGCTCACATACAAATTTTTCGCGGACGAGTTGGTCGAAGAGGCCGGCGGGTGCGGATTGTTCGGTCCAGAGTTCAAACTGGGCCTCGGCTTGTTTGACGAACATTTGCACGCCGTCGATGGTGCGGTAGCCGTGGTCCTTGGCGGCCTTGAGCATCGGGGTTTCGATGGGGTTGTAAACGGTGTCGAAGAAGACGGTTTCGGGTGGGAGTGGGGGCATGTCGTCGATGGGGATGGAGAGGCCTTCGGGGTCTGGGCCGTCTTTCATGCCGACGGGGGTGCAGTTGATGTAGGCATCGGCGATGAGGTCTGGGAGTTGGTCCATGTCGATGGCATGGATTGACCCGAAATATCCGTCTTCGCTATCGGTAAGCAGTTGCTCAGCAGTTTCCGTAGCCCGAGAATGAGTTCGATTTATAATCAGCACTGCGGCACCATCTCGTGCTGAGCTGGATGCAGCTGCTTTCGCCACACCACCCGCACCGATCAGTGCAATCTTCTTGCCATTCAGATCCCCGAGCATGTCCTGTAGTAAATCATGAATGGCTGTCGCATCTGAATTCACAAGTGAAATTCCATCGCAGGTGCGATGGTCAAACTCAATATTTGACCACCACTGAGTGATCGTGTTCGCGGCACCAATGCGTTTCACAGGATCATTTTTGTAGAAACAATTCAGTAATCCTCTAATAGGAATTATTGCAGCATGTTCCTTATGTGGAATCGTTACACTTGCCCCACAGAAAATGACTGATTTGTCTTCAATAAGTTGGCTGACAGTGACATTAAAACTCGTTTCAGACCCTTCAGGATCATTTGGGTCCGCCACGATCGGCATCGGCAGGTACACCCCGTCCCAGCAGATATTCTCGAAGCCGGCGTTGTGCACCAGTGGGGACATGGATTGGGTGACCGGCCAGCCGATGATGCCGTAGACCTTGGTGGTTGCTTTGATGGAGCGGAATCGGTAGAGGCCGAGCAACTCATCAATCGTCGGCTGCCCCGGGGCGGTCATGGCTTCATCGCGCAAAGACGCAAAGGTTAGCAGGCCGCCGAACTTGGGGGCCAGTACCCGGCTCATCAATCCGAACTCGCCCATGCACAGGGCAATCGTCGGCTTCTGGCGATCACGCAGGATTTCGAAGATTTCGAGATTGTCGCGGATCGACCGGGCGCGGTAGGCGATCTTGACGACGCTGCACGCGGGTTCGTCGTTCATCGCGATGATCTTGCGGGTCAGGTCGCTTGGTCGCCCTTCGAAATCATGCGATGACAGGATCAATCTTGTAGAGGAGGTCCGCAGCAGTTTGCGAATCAGCCCATGGCCAACCGCAAGATTGATTTTTTGCCGGATGTTGGCGGATCGTGTGTAAGTTGCAAGTTCGACATCGATGTACGCTGGTGGGTGATCACTGGTGCCCAGGGCGAGATAGAGGGCGATGCGTTGGTCGTCGTCGCCGTGGTAGTCGCCGCCTTCCCAGTGGGGTCGGCAGGTGACGATACAAGGCAGCGGAGATTCTTTGACCAGATCAAGCACGCGAGCGATGCGGATTTCGAGCGATTCATCGTCGCGGTCTTCAAACAGGAGATCAACTCGATATTCGACCAGATCAGCACCTTTGGCTTGGGCGAGCGATGCATCGAGGAGGGCGTTGTTCGCTTCCTCGACCATGATGGGGACGCAGATCATGCTCATGTGGTTGCGCCAGCTGTAGTGGGGCGGAGGGTGATGCGTCCTGAGCAGGCGACGGGGAGGGCTGTCAGGTCGTCGTTGGTGATTTGGTCATCGGGTTCGATGAGGCGGACATCGCCTTTGAAATCGACGGAGCCGTCGTCGTTGTGTTTGTGGAGATTGACCGTGATGCGGATGGTCGCGCCTGGACGGACGAAGGCCCCGTATTTGAGGGCCTTGGCCTGGCAGAGGACCCAGGGCTGCTGGGCTTGGTTGTCTGGATCGAGGAGTGATCGGGCGGCTTGGGTCATGGCTTCGAGCATCATAACGCCCGGCAGAACCGGGAAGTCCGGAAAGTGATCCTGGAGATACTCCTCGGCACTGCTGACATGCTTGATGGCAACGAGTGAAGTGTCGGAGCGTTCGAGAACCCGGTCGATGAGTGAAAAATACATGCACAACGGTAGGCGTGGGGATGTTGGCTGAATGGGAAGAACAAAAAAAGCCCCGCACGAATGCGGGGCTTAGAAAGGTCTTGAGACCGTCGAGTTTTACGGACAGCCGTCGCCGAAGGCGGTGAGGAATGCCGAGACATCGAGGAAGTTGTAGTTGCCGTCGTTGGTGAAATCTGCGGCGGGTTCTTGATTCCCAAAGGCGGTGAGGAAGGCCGAGACATCAAGGAAGTTCAGGTCACCCTCGCCGGTGAGGTCTGCTGGGCAGTCAGCCGGGACATCCAGTGTGGTGAACGACACGGTCAAGCTGTAGGTCTGGATGTTGTTGACATTGTCGCCATCAACCAGAATATAGTATTGACCTGGGTTTGGGAGTTCGATGGAAGTGAACTCTGTGAGTCCCGCTCCAGTGTCATCAACGCTGACCATGACTGTGTTGGTGGAATCCCGAACACTGAACTGGAGATCAGAGACTGCGTTGGCATTGAAGAATGAGCCACCGCCGCCGCCGCCTTGTGCGGTCTGTTGGTATGAGCCGCCGCTTGGTGTTAGGGAGACGACCATGGTGACGGGTTCATCTGTGGGCACTGAGTAGTAGTCAAAGTCTGAGTTGTCATCCATTGAGCGGAAGGTGGTGATGATGAAGTTGCCGCCAACAAATGGGGTTGCTTGGAGTTGAGTAGCTGATCCGGTCGAGTTGTTGTTTTCGTCAAAGTCGCCATACCCACGCTGGGCACCACGGATGTCATCCATTTGTGGGCCTGTGAAGCTGATGTCGATAAACGGTTCCATCAGGAATCGATCGGAATCCGATTCGATATGCGCCAGTCCGATGCCATGTCCGGCTTCATGGGTGACGACATTGCGAAGGCGGATGTAGCCGCCCGAACTGTTGCCGTAGAAGTTGCCATCGCCGGTATCAAGTACCATGTCGCCCCCGTTGGGGAAGTAGTTGAACGCCAGGACACCACTGTTGCCGTCGATGAAGTTTCCGCCAATGCGGACATCACCACGAATACCGAGAACGCCAGCCGCCCCGCCGCCGCTGAGGATACGGGCATCGTCATTGGGCTCATGGATATAAGTGAGCCCTGAGATATTGCCCCATGCATCGAGTGCAGTCTGGAACAAGGGCTCCCAGTTGCCCGGACCGATGCGGTTATTCATGAAACTAATGAGATTCGAAGGTCCTTCTCCTGAGATCGTGGTTCCATCTGGAATAAACGAGTAGGTCAATGTGGTGGGATCACCTTGGGAGAGTCCGAGACCATCGGTGGCCGTCGCTGTCCAGCGTGTCGAGAGGATGAAGGAGTTTGGATTTGGATCAGCAAACCAGAGGTCGTTGAGGAACTGCTCAAAGGCCTCGGCAACCTTTGGGTCAGTATCAGGATGCAAACACACATGAGGAGCAATATCACCCTCATAGACCAATCGCTCAAACGAGAGCAACAGCTCTCGTTGGTGGACATTGAGTGCTTCAACTTGTTCATCGGTCAACCGGTACTCAAGTGCATCGGCGGGCATGACCCCTGCACCAACGAGTTGGCGTGGTTGGACACCGGCATCGGTGCCACAGGTGGAGAAGACCTCTCCATGTTCACCAGCCAGTGCCATGCCAGATGACATGACCAAAGCGGTGACGAATAGCGTGCGCGTATGAATCGCCATGATACAATTCCTCCAGGAATTTCTTGTTTGTGGGGGTGTTGCCACCCATGTTCTTGAGACTCTACAACAATCGCCCGAGCGGGCTGATGTTTCAATCATACCAGAAATCAGGCAAAACACAACAAAATGCCTCATTTCTACCCCGAATCATTCGCATTGATTTGAATCGGGTTCGGACGATGTTCCAAATTGAGTCAAAATCATCCTACTGTTCAGGATGCCGATGATAGAGGACCAAGCCATCTGTGTTCGAATATGGGACTGGTCAGAGACCTCGCAGACCGCTGTTCTACTCACCAGAGACCATGGCATGATCCGCGTGTTGGCCAAAGGGTCCAAACGGGATCGTTCGTCATTTTCGGGTGGTTTGGAGCTTTGCACGCTGGGTCACATGGCCGCCATTCTTCGACCAAACTCTGAATTGGCCTTGCTCACCCAGTGGGACCTTCTCGGACCAATGCGTGGAATCCGTCAGCATATCTTGGCCTACAACGCCGCAATGCTGGGTATTGACCTCATACCACGGCTCATCCAAGACCACGACCCACACGCCTCGGTGTTTGAAGCATTGGGTGAATTACTCAATTTCTGCAATGCTCCGGAGATCAGCGATTCAGCAGAACTGGAATCTCAGACACTGGGGATGTTGGCGTGGTATCTCTGGACTGTTCTGGTTGCGGTGGGCGCGATGCCGATTGTGGATCATGATGTCCTGACAGGGAACCCGTTGATTCCCTCAGATGTGTATGGATTTTCTGCCCAACTTGGGGGGGTCACCCAAGACCCGATAACAGGAGCCGGTGTGTTGGCGGATCATTCTCGCTCGGTGGCTCAGGGGGTTTGGCGGATACGAGCCCAGAGTATCGAGTTGATGAAATCGCTGGGACAGAATCCGCCAATTGGACGGTTTATGGAGCAATCCGGCGATCAGAACAGTCGCCTGGCCCGATTGTTGGGGGCCTACATCCGAGAGCGTACAGGCACCGAAATCCCAGCACTGCATTGGCTGTTGAACCCATTGGGGGAATACTACTCATTTCTTGACCAGTCGTCGTAAATCGTCGAAACCATCAAGAGATGCATCAATTGCGTCGATGATCTCATAGAGACATCCGACGGATCGGGTGGACACCAACCAAAGAGAACGATCGAGTCATGGATACCGATCTCCTAACGGACATCCTGAATTGCCCGAATTTACCATCGCTTCCCGCAGTGGCGGCCAAGGTCCTTGAACTCACCTCGGACCCCGATGTCAAAATGACGGAACTGGCAAGCCAGATCACCATGGATCAGGCGCTTTCTGCCAAAGTGCTTCGCACCGTCAACTCCAGTTTCTATGGTCTTCGCAAACGATGCTCTTCAATCGAAAAAGCACTCATCATGCTCGGGCTCGGTCCAGTCAAATCGCTCGTGCTTGGCTTCTCCTTGGTCTCTGCCTTTGAAGGCAAAGAGGGCGATACTTTCGATTACGCCGATTATTGGAAGCGTGGGCTCGATACCGCCATCGCTGCCAAAATCATCGCAGACACCAAATCATTCGCAGAAGACACCGACGAGTGTTTTCTCGCAGGCCTGCTTCAGGACATTGGCATGATCGCCATGTACCGATCCATGAAACAACAATACTGCGATGTTGTCCAAAGCGTCAACGGCGACCACTCCAATCTCGCACGCGCCGAACTCAAAGAGTTCGAACTCCAGCACGCAGGAGTCGGCGCATCCATCGCAGAAAAATGGAAACTTCCTCCTGAAATCGCTGTTCCGATTAACTACCACGAACGCCCGACAGCGTGTCCGTCTGACTATTCCAAAGTCGCGCGGTGCATTGCCCTGGGGAACTTGATCCATGCAGTCTTGAGTGCAGAAAATCCAACCGAGGCACTCCGCAATGCCTACGCACGCGGACAGACCTGGTTGGATCTGAGTGATTCAGAAATTGATGAGATCGTCGTCCAAACCGGCGAAGCATCACGAGAGATGGCCAAAGTTTTGGAAGTGGATGTGGGCAAGCAAGAAAGCCCCGAGGATATCCTGACCCGCGCTGATCGCAGACTCATTGCAATGACCCGTGATCACGAAATTGAGAGTTATTCAGCAAAAGAAGTTGGATCAATGGCAGAGGGCACACAAGCCATCGACCCAATGACTGGTGTACTCAACCGCGAAGGATTCAAGCACGCCATCCGCCAGGTCTACAGCACCGTCAAGCCCGGCGAAGTAGACATCACAGTGATCCAAGTATCGCTGGCCGGACTTGATGAAGTCAATAAAACACTCGGGCAAGAATCCCACGATGATATCGTGATTGGAACTTCAGTGATCCTGCTGAAACTCTTTGAACCCATGGGCGGAGCCATTTGTCGGTTGTCTACACATGATTTTGGCGTTGTCCTTCCTGAGGTGGATCGTCCCACAGCATCAAGGGCGGCCACAGGGTTTACCGAGCAATTCATGGAGTCCATGAAAAGATGGATTCCAGATGTCCCCGAGGTCGATCAACTTGTTCGAGTTCATATTGGTTTGGCGACATTGGACGAGAGCACCGCGATGCTCTTTGTCTCACCTGAAAAACTGGTGCTTGCTTCAACCAAGGCCGTCAAAGCCGCACAAGTCTCCCCGACCTCGGCGATTCGATCCTTCGTGCCCAAAAAAGTCGCCTGATCAACCTTCAGATTTCGGGATCATTCGGCCAAGCGTGCAGTCATCAAGCGGGAACCGATCAATCAAATCTTTGATCGCATCGACACTGACGGCATTGATCTGCTCAATCTCATCTTCGAGCGTCTGGTACTTGCCACACGCCAGCCACAGCCGCCCAAGCCGTTGCATTCGCCCGGCGGGTTTTTCACCGGCAAGCGTCACCGAGGTCAGCATCTTGGCGCGGAGCTTGGCAAGGTCCTCTTCGGTGATCGAATCTTTGAGCCCCTTGATTTCCTTGAGCATGACATCCCAAATCTGATCGAGTGATTCAGGATCACCCGATGCGTACAGAAAGTAATCCCCCGTCCCATCGAGCCCGTCATAAGCCGCCATCGCTTCTTCGGCGATTCCCGTTTCAATCAATGCCCAGTGCAAACGAGAGTTGTCCGCTCCACCAAGAATTTGCGTCATCAGCGTCGCGGCGTACCGATCATCGCTCCCCTGAGGTGGCGCATCGCTGAGCCCAAGGATATAGCCCCGATTGACGCGGTCGCTGGTCATGGTGAATGCTTCATGCCCGGTCTTTGGACGATCGGTTGTGCGGGATGGCTTGGAGGTGTTCCAACTCCCACACAGTGAACGGATCTGATCGACGGCCGTATCAAAATCCAGATTCCCAGCAAGCGAAACAATCGTGTTGTCCGCGCTGTAGCGATTCTGGAAATAGTCCATCATTTGATCCCGCTGCATCGCGCCGACACTCTCAGGCGTCCCCAGCACCCGATGCCCAAGCCCGTGTTTGGAATAGTGATTCTCGACGCATTGCTCATACAACACCCAAAACGGATTGTCGGCGTACATCGCGATTTCTTCCTGAATGACATTCTTCTCGGTGTCAAAGTCGTCTTGTCGCAATGCAGGACGCATCATCTTGGCGAGCAGGTCGATCGCTTTGGGGGCACTGTCCGGGATCACATGGGCATAG
>Ga0256839_1005704_pt1 | contig 11336 bp, 12 predicted proteins | sample 354166metaG_FD_185968 | JGI IMG/M metagenome (GOLD analysis project Ga0256839, IMG submission 185968) | Hydrothermal vent microbial communities from Mid Atlantic Ridge, Atlantic Ocean - 354-166 | ecosystem: Environmental > Aquatic > Marine > Hydrothermal vents | place: Atlantic Ocean: Mid... | reverse complement strand
TGAAGTCCAGAATGTAAACAAGCGCTTTGGCGGCTTGCAGGCGCTCAGCGATGTGAACCTGAATGTGGAAACAGGCTCGGTGCATGCCCTGATCGGCCCGAACGGGGCCGGGAAATCAACCTTCCTCAATTGCCTGATCGGCAAGCTCAAGCCCGATACCGGCAGCGTTAAATTCAATGGCCAGCCGGTATTGGGAAAATCTCCGCACGAGATCAACCAGCTCGGCATTGCGCGGGTGTTCCAGACTCCGGAGATTTTCACCGATCTCAGCGTGTTTGAAAATGTGATGATTCCGTGTCTTGCCCGTCGCGATGGCGCTTTCAGGGTCAATGCCTTTGCCCGTGTTGCCCGGGATTTGGAAATTCGGGAAAAAGCCGAAGAGGTTCTCGAAGATATGGGTATGAAGGAAAAAGTCGGCGCGCAGGCCGGCTCGCTTTCACGAGGTGACAAACGACGGCTGGAAATGGCGATGTGTCTGGTGCAGAAGCCGGCGCTCCTGTTGCTGGACGAACCGACAGCAGGCATGGCAAGGGCAGATACCAACAACACCATCGATTTGCTCAAGCATATCAGCGAAAGCCGCAATGTCACCATGGTGATTATCGAGCATGATATGCATGTGGTATTTTCGCTGGCCACCACCATTTCGGTGCTGGCACAGGGCGCGATCATTGCCGAAGGGCTGCCGGAAGAAATCAAAGGCCACCCCAAGGTGCGCGAAGCCTATCTCGGGGAGGCAGAGGTATGAACGATAAAAGCAACAAGCCCGCCTATATGTCGGTGCATGATATCCACGCTTATTATGATGAAAGCTATATCGTTCAGGGGGTGTCGTTCAACATCCACGAAGGCGAGATTCTGGCGCTGCTGGGCCGCAACGGCGCGGGCAAGACCTCGACCCTTCGCACGATCGCGCGATTGGCGGATCCGGAATTGAAACAGGGTGAAATATGGCTGGACCATCAGCCGATCCACAATATGAAAAGCTATCAGGCAGCGCGGGCGGGCATTGGCCTGGTGCCCGAAGACCGCCGGATTATTCAGGGTCTGACGGTGGAGGAAAACATAAAGCTGGCGCAAATCGCTCCGCCTATTGGCTGGTCTGTGGAGCGTATCTTCGATCTTTTCCCGCGGCTTAAAGAGCGGCGCAAGCAGATGGGCACCACGCTTTCGGGCGGCGAACAACAGATGCTGGCCATTGGCCGCGCGCTGGCCCGCGATCTCAAGCTGCTTTTGCTGGACGAGCCTTATGAAGGCCTTGCGCCGGTGATTGTGCAGGAAATCGAGCGCACACTTCAGGAAATCCGCGAGCTGGGCATCACCACGATTATTGTCGAGCAAAATGCGGTTGCGGCGCTCAAGCTGGCGGACCGCGCGGTTATCCTCGATACCGGAAATGTGGCTTTTGACGGCACCGCAAAAGAGGTGCTGGACAATGCCCAGCTTCGAGAAGAATATCTGGCAATATAATCAAGCAACAGGATCAAGGCCATGACTGAAACGCATATTCATCCGCCATCGGAAAAAACCGTTGCGCGCGCGCATATCGATGCGGCCAAATATAAGGAAATGTATACCGCCTCGATTGCCGACCCGAATGCCTTCTGGGGCGAGCAGGCCCGCGAGCGGCTGGACTGGATCACCCCCTTTACCAAGGTGAAAAACGCGAGCTTTGATTATGACAACCTGTCGATCAAGTGGTTCGAGGATGGCGAGCTGAATGTCTGCGCCAATTGCGTGGACCGCCATCTGGAAGCCCGCGGCGATCAAACCGCGATCATCTGGGAAAGCGACGATCCGTCGGTTGATGCCAATATCACCTATAAAGAGCTGCATGAAAAGGTTTCAAAGCTCGCCAATGTTTATAAAGCGCTGGGGGTAAGCAAGGGCGACCGCGTGGTGCTTTATATGCCGATGATCCCCGAGGCGGCCTATGCCATGCTGGCTTGCGCGCGCATCGGCGCGGTGCATTCGATTGTATTTGCAGGGTTTTCCCCAGAGGCCCTTGGCTCTCGCATTGTCGATAGCGGCGCCAAGCTGGTGGTCACCGCTGATGAGGCCCCGCGCGGCGGGCGCAATACACCGCTCAAGGCCAATGTCGATGCGGCGCTGGAAATCTCGGGCGATGTGCCTACGCTGGTGGTGGCGCGCACCGGCGCGGATACCGGCCTGAAGGCGGGCCGCGATTATGATTACGGCGAGCAGATGGCCAAGGCGAGCGCGGATTGCCCGCCCGAGCCGATGAATGCCGAAGATCCGCTGTTTATCCTTTATACCTCGGGTTCTACCGGCAAGCCAAAAGGCGTTGTGCATTCCACCGGCGGCTATCTGCTTTATGCCTCCATGACCCACCAATATGTGTTTGATTACCATGATGGCGATATTTACTGGTGCACCGCCGATGTGGGCTGGGTCACCGGCCACAGCTATATCGTATATGGCCCGCTGGCCAATGGCGCGACCACCCTGATGTTTGAAGGCGTGCCGACCTACCCCGATGCGGGCCGCTTCTGGCAGGTTTGCGAAAAGCACAAGGTGAATATCTTTTATACCGCCCCCACCGCCATTCGCGCGCTGATGGCCAAGGGCGATGATTTCGTAACCGGCTCTGATCTAAGCAGCCTGCGCACGCTTGGCTCGGTGGGCGAGCCGATCAACCCCGAAGCGTGGGAATGGTATTTCAATGTGGTCGGCAAGGGCAATTGCCCGATCGTCGATACATGGTGGCAGACCGAAACCGGCGGCATATTGCTAACGCCGCTGCCCGGGGTAAATGCGCTCAAGCCCGGCTCGGCGATGCAGCCGTTTTTTGGCATCGAGCCGATCATTCTGGACCCGAAAACCGGCGTTGAAATCACCGAAACCGTGGCCGAGGGCGTGCTGTGCCTGAAAGAAAGCTGGCCCAGCCAGATGCGCACGGTGTTTGGTGATCCAGAGCGCTTCAAATCGGCCTATTTCGCGGATTACAAAGGCTATTATTTTGCCGGTGACGGCTGCAAGCGCGATGCCGATGGCCACTACTGGATCACTGGCCGTGTGGATGATGTGATCAATGTTTCGGGCCACCGCATGGGCACGGCCGAGGTCGAAAGCGCGCTGGTGGCGCATCCCAAGGTTTCCGAGGCCGCCGTGGTGGGCTTTCCGCACCCGATCAAGGGGCAGGGCATTTATGCTTATGTCACGCTGATGGGCGGCGAAGAATATACCGACGATCTGAAGACCGAGCTATCCAACTGGGTGCGCAAGGAGATCGGCCCGATCGCCAAGCCGGACCTTATCCAATGGGCGCCGGGCCTGCCCAAAACCCGCTCCGGCAAGATCATGCGCCGCATTCTGCGCAAAATCGCCGAAGATGATTACGGCGCGCTGGGCGATACCTCGACCTTGGCCGACCCTTCGGTGGTGGATGATCTAATCAAAAACCGCATGAGCCTTTAGGATGTTTGCGGGATTTGAAAGCCGGCGCATTCAAACCTCGGGCAGCGAGATATTTTTGCGCAAAGGCGGTAGCGGGCCGCCTTTGCTATTGCTGCACGGATATCCGCAAACCCATGTAATATGGCATAAAATCGCGCCGGCCCTGGCCGAGAATTTCACCGTTATCGCGCCTGATCTGCGCGGCTATGGTGATAGCGCAAAGCCCGAATCCGATGCCGATCATAGCCCCTATTCAAAGCGCGCGATGGCGTTGGATATGGTCGAGCTGATGGCCGCGCTTGGCCATAAGCGCTTTAATCTGGTGGGCCATGATCGCGGCGCGCGGGTGGCGCATCGGCTGGCGCGGGACCACACCGCGGCGGTGGCGCGGCTGGCAGTGCTGGATATTGCGCCCACGCTCACCATGTATGAAACCACCGATATGGATTTCGCCCGCGCCTATTATCACTGGTTTTTCCTGATCCAGCCCAAGGGCTTTCCCGAGCGGATGATCGGGGCGGATCCGGCATTTTATCTGGAAACAAAGCTGGGCGCATGGGGCCGCACCGGCGGCGCGATCACCCCTGAAGCCCGCGCCGAATATCTGCGCTGCTTTACCCTTGAAACCATCCATGCCACCTGCGAGGATTACCGCGCCTCTGCCGGCATTGATCTGGTGCATGATCGGGAGGATAGCGAAAAGCTGCCCATGCCGCTTCTGGCGCTTTGGGGGGCGGCGGGTTTTGTCGGCGCGGCGTATGATGTGCTTGCTACATGGCGTGAAGTGGCCGAAGATGTGCGCGGGCACGGGGTGTCTGGCGGGCATTTTTTGCCCGAAGAAGCGCCGGAGGAAGTGCTTTCGGCGCTATTGGATTTTATGAAATAGGAGTGGGCCATGCTGGCTTTGGTATTGAAGGAAGGCGGCTATTCGGGGCGCGCAACCGGCCCCGCTATAAAGGACGCGGGAGACTATTTGCGGCTGGCGGAACTGCCGGTGCCGGTGGCCGGTGCAGGGCAGGTGGTGATCAGGCTGCGCATGGCTTCGGTCAACCCGTCCGATCTGCATTTCATCAAGGGCGAATACGGCCAGCCGAGAATCAAGGGTGCGCCTGCGGGCTTTGAGGGCTGCGGAGATGTGGTGCAGGCCGGTGCAGGGGCCGAAAAGCTGCTGGGGCTGCGGGTGGCTTTTGTGGTCTCTAAAGGCGGCTCCGGGGCATGGGCGGAATATGCCATGACGGATGCGGCGACCTGCATTCCTTTGCGCGAGGATATCTCGGATGCGGATGGCGCGGCGCAAATCGTTAATCCGCTCACGGCGATGGCGATGGTGGATCTGGCCGCGAAGGATGGCGAGGCCTTTGTTATTTCTGCGGCCACCAGCCAGCTTGGCAAGCTGATGATCGGCCTGGCCAGGGATCAGGGTCTGAAGGCGATTGCTCTGGTGCGGCGAGCCGGGGCTCTGGCCGGACTGGAAGCGCTGGGTGCGGCGGCGGTGCTGGATATCACTGCGCCGGATTTTGCCGATCGTTTTGCCAAGGCAAGCCGGGCTATGAAACCACGGGTGTTTCTGGATGCGGTGGCAGATCAGAGTGCAGAGCAGGTGTTTGCGGCCATGCCCAATGGCGCACGCTGGATTTGCTATGGCAATATGGGGGCCGCCCCGCCCATGCTGAGCCAAATCGGCCAGCTAATCTTTATGGATAAGAAAATCGAGGGCTTTTGGCTAACACGCTGGATGCAAAACACCGCACCCGCACAGCAAAAAGAGGTCATCTCCCGTGTGCAGGCAAGATTCGCCGACGGGCGCTGGAAAACCGACATATCGGCGCGAATTCCTTTAGCGAAGGGGGTGCCCGACTTGGCAAGCGCCACCGGGTTGACCGATGGAAAAGTCTTAATCCTTGGTTAACTTATCGGTATAGATGTCGCAAATCCGACATTAAACCATATTTCGTTAACGATACCTTATAAGCATACTAACAATTTGTTCCAAATTGTGTTATAAATTTTATTTACCAGTAGTCATGGAGTATTTATTATGAGAGTTTACGCGGCCATTACGGCAACATTTATTGTGTCGGCGTGCAATTTGCCTATGGGGCAATTCCAAATCGAGCCCACCGATTCTCCCACTGCTTTTTCGGTTCCGAATGTGATTTCCGGCAATTGCGGGGCCAAAGGGCTGCAAGGGTTGCTCGGTCAGCCAGAGAGTGCGCTCGCCAGTGTGAGCCTGCCTGCCAATACCCGGATTATCCGGCCTGGCACCGCCTTCACCAAAGACGCCGATCGCGCGCGCTTGAATATCGGCATTGCCGCAGCCGGAACCATCGTCCATGTGGCCTGCGGATAAAAAACTGTAACATAGCCTTGCAAATGCGCCCAAACCCCAAGGGCGCTATTGCGAAGCCGCATTTGCCAATGTTAGGGTGTAGGTAACGCATTAGTTTCACTTTGTTACCGAGAGATATACCCATGACTGACCGCCCTTCCAGCATCGATTATGAAGGCCTGCTTTCTTGCGCCCGTGGCGAAATGTTCGGGCTTGGAAACCCGCAATTGCCATTGCCGCCTATGCTGATGATGGACCGCATCACCGAGATTTCGGCGGATGGTGGCTCCAATGGGCAGGGCCATGTGGTGGCCGAGCTGGATATCCATCCCGATCTTTGGTTTTTCCCCTGTCATTTCGTGGGCAATCCGATCATGCCGGGCTGCCTTGGCCTTGATGGCATGTGGCAGCTTACCGGCTTTAATCTGGGCTGGCGCGGCATGAAGGGCAAGGGCATGGCGCTCGGCTCGGGGGATGTGAAATTCACCGGCATGGTGACGCCCAAAACCAAGCTCGTGCGCTATGAGATCGATTTCACCCGTGTGATTGACCGCCGCCTGAAGGTGGGCCGCGCCAATGGCAAAATGTTTGCCGATGGTGAATTGTGTTATGATGTGACCGACCTCAAGGTCGGCCTGTCGCAAGAATAATACCCTTTTGAAAGGAACACAGATGCGTCGTGTTGTTGTCACTGGTCTCGGGGTGGTTTCCCCGATCGGAAATAGTGCGGAGGAGGTTCTGGCCTCGCTCAAGGCCGGTCGCTCCGGCATAAAAGCCAATGCGGAAATGGCAGCGCGAGGCTTTCGCAGCCAGATCGCGGGCGAGCCGGATATCAATATCGCCGAGCATATAGACAAGCGCGCCCTGCGCTTTATGGGGCGCGGCGCGGCCTATGCCTATATCGCCATGGATCAGGCGATCAAGGATGCGGGGCTGACAGAGGCGGATATTTCCAACCCGCGCACCGGCTTGGTGGCCGGTTCTGGCGGGCCATCCACCTCGGCGATGTTCACCGCGCACCAGATCGTGCTGGAAAAAGGCGCGCCCAAGCGGATCGGGCCGTTTGCCGTGCCCAAATGCATGTCCTCCACGGTGTCGGCCAATCTGTCCACCGCCTATAAAATCAAGGGCATAAATTATTCGATCACCAGCGCTTGCTCCACCAGCCTGCATTGCATCGGCTCGGCCTCCGAGCAGATCATGATGGGCAAGCAGGATGTGATGTTTGCCGGCGGCGGCGAGGAGCTGGACTGGACGCTTTCCTGCCTGTTTGACGCCATGGGCGCGATGAGCAGCAAATATAACGAGATCCCCGAAAAGGCGAGCCGCGCCTTTGATGCGGGCCGCGACGGCTTTGTGATTGCCGGTGGCGGCGGCATGCTGGTGCTGGAAGAGCTGGAGCATGCCAAGGCGCGCGGCGCGACGATTTATGCCGAGATCACCGGCTATGCGGCGACGTCGGATGGCCATGATATGGTGGCCCCGTCTGGCGAAGGCGGCGAGCGCGCTATGCGGCTGGCGCTTGAAACCCTGCCCGAAGGCCGCAAGGTTGGCTATATCAATGCCCATGGCACCTCCACCCCCGTTGGTGATGTGGGGGAGGTCGAGGCTGTGCGCCGCGTATTTGGCCGTGGCAATACCCCGCTTATCAGCTCGACCAAATCCATGACCGGCCATTCCCAGGGGGCGACCGGCGCGCTGGAGGCGATCTTTTGCCTGCTGATGCTGAAGGATGATTTCATCGCGCCCTCGATCAATGTCGAAACGCTGGACGAGGCGCTGGATGCGGGCGAAATTGCCACCGAGCTGGTGGAAAACGCCGGGCTGGATACGGTTATGACCAACAGCTTCGGTTTTGGCGGCACCAACGGCTCTATGCTGTTAAGCAAATTTGTGGAGTAAGGCATGGCTGATTTGATGAAGGGCAAGCGCGGGCTGGTGATGGGCGTGGCCAATAACCGCTCGATCGCATGGGGCATTGCCCAAACGCTGGCCGCCGAGGGCGCCGAGCTGGCCTTCACCTATCAGGGCGAGGCTTTTGGCAAGCGGGTAAAGCCCTTGGCGGAAAGCGTCGGCTCCAGCCTTGTGCTGGATGCCGATGTGCAAAGCGAAGAGTCGCTGGATGCGGTTTTTGCGGCGCTGAAGGATGAATGGGGCCAGATCGATTTTCTGGTTCATGCCATTGCCTATTCCGACAAAGACGAGCTGAATGGCCGGTTTATCGGCACCAGCCGCGCCAACTTCCTGAATTCTATGGATATTTCCTGCTTTAGCCTGATTGATGTATCGCGCCGCGCCGCCAAGCTGATGCCCGATGGCGGCTCGATCATCACGCTTACCTATTTTGGCTCCCAGCGGGTGATCCCGAATTATAACGTGATGGGGGTGGCAAAAGCGGCGCTGGAAAGCACGGTGCGCTATCTGGCCAATGATCTGGGCCAAGACGGTATTCGGGTGAATGCCGTTAGCCCCGGCCCGATGAAAACCCTCGCCGGTGCGGCCATTGGTGGCGCGCGCAAGGTCTATCGCCACACCGAGGAAAACGCGCCGCTGCGCAGCAATGCCACGCTGGAAAGCGTGGGCGGCACCGCGATGTATCTGATGTCGGATTACGGCGCGCATACCACGGGCGAGACGATTTTTGTCGATGGCGGCTATCATCTGACCGGCATGCCACAAGCCGAAAACCTGTAGGGCGGGGCCACCCCGCTAGCGCAAAAAGGGGAAAACCATGCCAGTCACTACCGTGATATTTGACGCTTACGGCACGTTGTTTGATGTCGCCGCCGCCGCGCGCATTGCAGCGGCCGAGCCGGGGCGCGAGGCTTTCGCCGCCAAATGGCCGCAGATCGCGGCGGACTGGCGCGCCAAGCAGCTGCAATACACATGGCTGCGCGCCACCTCCGGCACCCATTGCGATTTTTGGCAGGTCACACAAGACGGGCTGGATTATGCGCTGGAAGCCGCTGGCCTTGCCAGCCCCGAGCTGCGCGAACGCCTGCTGGCGCTTTACTGGCAGCTCTCGGCTTTTCCCGAGGTGCCCGCCATGCTGGCGGCGCTAAAAGAAGCGGGGATGAATACCGGCATCCTGTCAAACGGCTCGCCCGATATGCTGTCGGGCGCGGTGAAATCCGCCGGCATTGGCGATATGCTCGATGCGGTGCTGAGCGTTGAAAGCCTTGGCGTGTTCAAGCCCCACCCAAGCGTTTATGCGCTGGTGGACCAGCATTTCAGCACCGCGCCGGATCAGGTATTATTTGTGTCCTCCAACGGCTGGGATGCCGCCTATGCCGTCCGTCACGGCTTTCATACGGTATGGGTGAATCGCGCGGGTGAGCCGATGGACCGGCTGCCAAGCGCACCACAACACCAGATGGATGATCTAACCGGCATTCCTGATTTGGCGGCGGCATTATGAAGCCGTTTACCACCAGCGACGGGCTGACCCTGGATTACCGCATTGAAGGCGCGGGCAAACCTCTGCTCTGCCTGCCGGGGCTGACCCGAAGCCTTGAGGATTTTGACGAGCTGACTGCCGCCATGCAGGCCGAGGCGCAGATCATCCGGCTGACCATGCGCGGGCGCAACGGCTCGGATTGGGCGGCGGATTACAAAAGCTATAACATCGTGCAGGAAGCCCGCGATGTGGTGGAGTTCATGGACTTTATCGGGCTGGAAAAGGCGACGATAATCGGCACCTCGCGCGGGGGCTTCAATGCCATGATCCTCGCCGCCACCACGCCCGGGCGGCTGGCGGGGGTGCTGCTGAATGATATCGGCCCCGAGCTGGATCCGGCAGGCATGGGCAAGATCATGGATTATGTCGGAAAGCCGCCCCGCGCGAAGGATATGAACGCGCTGGTGGCGGGGCTGAAAGCCGAGATGGCGGCGGCGTTTCCCGATCTGGACGATGCCAAATGGCAGGCGCTGGCGCGGCGCTGGTTTGCGGTCTCGGATACGGGAATTTCGCTGAATTATGATCCGGCTATCGGCACGGCCATGGCCGAGCAGGCTTTGGGTGAAGCGCCGGACCTTTGGGGGCTGTTTGACCTGATGGCCAATACGCCGCTGGCCCTGCTGCGCGGAGAAAATTCAGATCTGCTAAGCAAGGATACCGCCGAAAAAATGCAGGCCCGCCGCCCGGATATGTTATTTGCCGAGGTGCCGAATCGGGGCCATATCCCGCTGCTGGATGAACCTGAATCGATTGAGATCATTCGTGAATTACTGGAGACAGCATGATCGGGCTTGAAATGATCCATGCGGCTTACGGGCGAATTCAACCGGTGATCCGGCAAACCCCGCTGCTCTCCTCGCCCTTTCTGGACGAGATCGCGGGGCGCAAGGTTTTGATCAAGCCCGAATGCTTGCAACACACGGGCAGCTTCAAATTTCGCGGGGCCTATGCAGCGCTTTCGGCGATGGATGGGGCTACGCTGAAGCGCGGGGTTATTGCCTATTCCTCGGGGAACCATGCGCAGGGCGTGGCGCTGGCGGCCCGAATGCTTGGGGGCTCGGCGGTGATCATCATGCCCGCCGATGCGCCGGTCTCCAAGATCGAAAACACCAAGGCGCTGGGGGCGGAGGTGGTGCTATATGACCGCGCCACCGAGGATCGGGATGCGATCGGCGCTACGCTAAGCGAGGCGCGCGGGCTGACGCTGGTGAAGCCGTTTGATGATCCGCAGGTGATTGCCGGACAGGCTTCTGTCGGGTTGGAAATCGCTACTGGGTGCAGCATAGCCGAGGTTGAGGTGTTGGTGCCTTGTGGTGGTGGTGGGCTGACCTCGGGAATAGCGTTGGCGCTTGCGGAAGCGCGGCCAAACTGGCGGGTGCATCCGGTGGAGCCCGAAGATTTTGACGATGCGGCGCGATCCTTGATCAGCGGCAGGCGCGAGGAGAATATCCGGCGTGATGGCTCGATTTGTGATGCGATTATAACGCCAAGCGTGGGAGAGATCACCTTTCCGATTATGCGCACCCATTGCGCGGCGGGGATTGTGGTATCCGAGGATGAGGTGCTGCGGGCGATGGCGATGGCTTTTGCCCGTCTGAAAATCGTGATCGAGCCGGGGGGCGCGGTGGCCTTGGCGGCGGCGCTGTTTCACGGCGAGGCACTGGAGGGCGACACGGTGATCGCGGTGGCTTCCGGCGGGAATGTGGATGCGGATATGTTTGCGCGGGCGGTGGCGGGCTGAAGCCCGCCTTACGGGGGCTTTTTGCTAGTCCAGCACCCGCGCCTCGTCCACCAGCATCACCGGAATACCGTTGCGGATCGGAAAGGCCAGCCCTGCACCTTTGGAGACCAGCTCTTGCTTGGCGGCATCATAGCGCAGGGTGGCGCGGGTGATCGGACAGACCAGCGCCTCCAGCAATTTCGGATCGATATGGCTCATGCCGGCCTCACGCAAAAAACATCGAGGTGAGCTTGCGGCGGCCTTTTTGCGCCAGCTCGGATTGTGGGCCCAAAGCATCCAGAATTTTGATCAGCTGGGTTTTGGCCGCGCCGTCATTCCATTCACGATCGCGCTTGAACAGCTCCAGCAGATGATCGATTGCGGCTTCTTTATCGCTTTTGGCAGCCAGAGCC
>Ga0256839_1005703_pt1 | contig 11336 bp, 13 predicted proteins | sample 354166metaG_FD_185968 | JGI IMG/M metagenome (GOLD analysis project Ga0256839, IMG submission 185968) | Hydrothermal vent microbial communities from Mid Atlantic Ridge, Atlantic Ocean - 354-166 | ecosystem: Environmental > Aquatic > Marine > Hydrothermal vents | place: Atlantic Ocean: Mid... | reverse complement strand
GAAACATCCACATAAGCATTAATGGATGAAAACTATTTTCTTGATTGTGGTATTTATGATGATGGGGTGCAGTAAGAAGAGTGAGCCTCTTATCAATAAAGATGCGAACTTATCTACACCTGTGCTGTGTATGTCACTGAATGAGATGATGATTGACAAAGCGTTTATAAAAAAACTTCATGCACTTTATACTTTTGATAAAAATTGTGATTTAAAACTGAGCATAAAATATAAAAAAGATATTGTTTGCAATAGTCCATATAACGCGAATGGAAAAAGTGTGTCACAGCTCCCTAAAAGTTTTTTGAAGTTGGAACTAAAAAGAGGATTAAAAGTAGTGTATAGTTACTATATAGACCTTTATGATAATGTGGATAAAGAAGATATCGAGGATGCATTTATGAGAGTAAAAAAAGATTTAATAGAGGACTCCTTAAGAAATCTTGGTTAAAATTGTTCTATGTTAATACGAAAACTTTTTAAATTTGAAAATGCACATATTGTACGTGATTGTACTACACAGAGATGTTCTGAGAATATACATGGACACTCCTATAAGATAGAAGTACTTTTGGAGTCTAACTATTTGGACAATGGTCAAATGGTCTATGACTTTGGGCTTACAAAACGTTACATTAAAGAACTTATAGACTCGTTTGATCATGGTATTACTTTATGGTCTAAAGATGATGCTAGCTATATAGAGGCTATGAAAAAACACTCTAACAGATGGGTAGAACTTCCAGTTAGTCCAAGTGCAGAGCAGTTTTCTCGTGTTATATACTTACTTGTTGAACGTGTATTGGCATGTACAGATATGAGCAACGGTGAGAGAGAAGTTAAACTTCATAGTATCATAGTCCATGAGACTGAAACAGGATATGCACAAGGTTTTAAAGAAGATGCCCATTCAGAACGTATGGGTAAAATAGCCCTCGAAGAGATAGTCTTTTCTGCTCAAGTACAAAGTGAGTGGAGCGAACCTCTATTGTGGAAGATACTTTTAGACAACAAAAAGATAAAAAATCCTAAAAGAGTTTAAGTAAAAGTGTAATCCACACAATACTTTCACAATAATTGTGTATAATATGCCACATCAAATTAAGGAAATAGAATGAAAAACATTACACTACTTTCACTCGCAGTTGCAACATTGTTGTTTACTGCATGTGATGACAAAACAAAAGAGGCAGTTTCAGATGCTACATCAGCAGTAACTGAGTCAGCAAAAGAGATGACATCAAATGCAGTAGATGCTACTAAAGAGGCAGCAGACGCAGCAGTAGAAGCAACAAAAGCTAAAGCAGCAGAAGTTGCAGCATCAGCAGAAAAAGCAGCAGAAGCGACCAAAGCTAAAGCAGCAGAAGTTGCAGCAGCAGCGGAGAAGAAAGCAGCCGATGCGGCTCAAGCACTTAAAGACAGAGCAGCCGCGGCAAATAAAGCAGTGCAAGAAACAGTAGCAGACGCAACAGGAGGAGCAGACTTGGCAGTAGGTAAAGCAGCCTATGCTAAATGTGCTGGTTGTCATGGTGCAAATGGTACTACTAAAGCACTTGGAAAATCAAATGTTATAGCAGGTCAATCTGCAGCAGATTTAGAAGCAGCACTTCATGGCTACAAAGCAGGTACTAGAAATGTTTCTGGTATGGGTATGCTTATGAAAGGTCAAGTAGCTTCTATGGATGATGCTACGATTAAAGCAGTAGCTGCTTATATGGCTTCATTTTAGAAGAGACACTTTAGACACATACATCTTCCTCTCTTGGAAGATGTACTTCCTAGACACAGATTAGGAAAATAGCACTTCTTTTTTACTTGAACAAAACTCCCATTTTATCGGCAACATTTTTACGATTTTACCAGCTTCTATTAGTGTAACATCAGGCGTAATGAGTATAAACCCATCTGCTTCTTGCATAGGCGAGACCATGCCAGGCATTTGAGGTTTAAGTGGCGTAAACGTACTCCCGTCAAACTTTCCTAGTATCACAGCATGTTTCCCCCCACGTACAGAATAATCACTATCTATTTTTGTTTCTATCGTGTTATGATATATGTCATTACTTCCTGACATCTTACGTATGACTGCACGTACAAAAAGTTCATAGTTTACCATAGAGGCGAGGGGATTGCCAGGTAGATTTACTATGACCGTTTTTCCTATGTTTCCTACTATGGTTGGACGACCAGGTTTGATGTCTATTTTATCTATGAGTATGTGCATACCAAGGTTTGTAAACGCTTCTTTTGTAAAGTCCTTATCCCCTACAGATACACCACCAGATGTGATAATGAGATCGGCATCTAAAGTAGAAGCTATAGAGGTCTCTAAGGCTTCAAGCGTGTCTGCAGAAGTGCGTATAAACCGAACGTCACATCCTAGCTCTTTTGCACGTGTTAAAAACATAGGAGAATTGGAGTTATAGAGTTGGTGTGCCTCTATTTTTTCAAAGTGTGGACGCAACTCATCCCCTGTTGCAAAAATGGCTACTTTAATCACACGATGCACACTCACATGACTCACACCTTGACTTGCAAGAGAGGCAATAGTATAGGCATTGACACGCTCACCTTTTTTTAAAAACACAGTACCTTTTCGTATGTCTTCACCTGCCATACGTATAAAGCCATTGTGTTTGATATCTGAAGGTAGCGTGACAGTTTGTTCAGATGTTGTCACATTTTCTATGGGGACTATAGCCTCACATCCCTCAGGTATGGGAGCACCCGTCATGATTTTGATAGCATGAGATGTTTGGAGTACCATACTAGGATTATCACCAGCATAAATGACTTGTGAGCAGTGTACATTTTTAGATGCATCACAGACTTTAACAGCGTAGCCATCCATCGCAGAGTTGTTAAAGCGTGGTAAATCAAATGAGGCGACATAGTCCTCACTTACCACCCGCCCCACAGCCATCTCAATAGGGATGATTTCTGTAGCCACTAAGGGTATAGTGTTTGCGATGATATCTAATGCTTCTAAGATAGAACTAGCCATGTGTGACCTTTAAAATAGTTTAAGATGATTATATCAAATTAGGGTATAATCCACTTTGAAATAAAGGCATTATAAAGGATAATATCATGGTAGTGACACAAATGTTAAATATACACAGTCTATTGGTATATGTTTTTTTAGGTTTTTTAGTAGCAGGGATGCTTGTACCTCTCATGACAGCTAAAAATCCAGTAGGATTTAAAAAAGGCTCTTTCATCTACACAATGATATTTCAAGCCATAGCAACTATGGTGGCATTTGCAGGGATTGTAGCAGTCTTTACAGGTGATTTAGGTTGGCCTGTGACTACCATCATTATGTTTGCAGTATGGGCTGTGTTGATGATGACTGAAATCAAAAAACATAAGCTTATCAAACTGGCAAACCTTAACAATGCTGATACACATAGACTACTCAAAGGAGCTTTTCTAAAAATCTCTCTTGTTCAAATTGCACTTGTGCTTATCATGATAGGTATCATGGTTTTAAAAGCTGAGGGTGTTATAAACTTTTAGACGATGTTGTATCTATATCATTCAGACGCAGGACAAACTACCCTTCACTTAGAAGATGATGAACATCGCTACATCTTTAAGGTACGTAGGCATAAAGTAGATGATACCCTCTATTTACGCAACCTTGAAGATGGACTTCTTTATCGCTATCTCATTTCTACCTTAGATAAAAAATCTGCACATCTCACACTACAGGAGAGTAGTACCTTTGAAGTAAAAGCAAAGCAGTCTTTACACATAGGATGGTGTATCATAGACCCTAAAAGTGTAGAAAAAGTACTCCCAAGTCTCAACGAAATGGGCGTAGAAAAAATTACGTTTATCTACTGTAAACGTTCTCAAAAGTCTTTTAAACTTGACTTCAAACGTTTAGAAAAGATTTTACTCAACTCGTCACAACAATCTGGAAGAAGTGAGATGATGGAGCTTGAGATGGGAGAAAATTTACAACAGTTTTTAACAGATTACCCACAAAGTAAAATGCTTAACTTTTCAGAAAACAACTCTATAGGCAATACAAGCGTAGAGACCCTAGTCATAGGCTGTGAGGGTGGTTTTCATGAAGATGAAGTGGCACTTTTTAGCAAAGAAAACATCATTGGGTTTGATACGCCTTTGGTTCTGAAAAGTGAGAGTGCAGTGTGTGCTGCGGCTTCAAAGATATTACTCTAATATGTATTTAAATTTATTTCGCTAAAATACCACTCTTAATTGTCTCGCCAAAGAGCGTTGCAATACCCCTTGTCGTTAGACTAAGGAAGGGCAAAATGCTAGAATGGATTAGTTATCCATCATACAATAAAACTAAAGGTTAGAAAATGAGAAAAGATATTCACCCAGATTACGTTGAGTGTAAAGTTGCATGTGCTTGTGGAAACAAGTTTGAAGTTCGAACAAACAAAGCTGAAATGTCAGTAGATATTTGTAACGAATGTCACCCATTCTTTACAGGTTCTGAGAAAATTCTTGATGCTGCTGGTAGAGTTGAGAAGTTTAAAAGCAAATATAAATTGTCGTAAGACGATTTCTGTTTTTGGGCAGATATTGAATCTGCCCCTACATCATAATTTATGATTACCTTTATCCCCACTCCTATTGGAAATCCTCAAGACATTACTATACGTGCTATGAAGCTTTTTGAAAAAGCGACACTATTTTTATGTGAAGACACACGTCAGACTAAACGGCTTTTACGCTTACTTGAAGAGCGCTTTGGTATGATGTATCCTGAGGCTGATTTTTACTCTTTTAATGAACACAATGGACAAGAGAGACTTGATAGTTTAGGTGATACATTTGCAGAGCAAGAAGTTGTCTATGTAAGTGATGCAGGTATGCCTGTCATCTCAGACCCTGGGCAGTTGCTTGTGGCGTATTGTCAAAAAAATATGTTGAAATACGATGTGCTTCCTGGAGCATCAGCGGTAACCACAGCCTATGCTGCATCTGGTTTTGAAGAGGGTAAGTTTTTGTTTTATGCTTTTTTACCGCATAAGGGTAAAGAACGTGTTTCAGCATTGGCTGCAGCTATGAATAATGGCTATAACACAGTGCTTTACGAGTCACCTCACCGTTTAGAAAAACTTTTAGATGAAGTAGAGGCACTCGACGCGAGCAGAGAGCTTTTTCTAGCAAAAGAGATAAGTAAAAAGTACCAAAACTACTACCGAGGTACAGTCTCAGAGTTAAATGCACAGTTGAAAGAATTGACCATACGTGGTGAATGGGTAGTGGTTATAAAAGCAAAAGCTGAAAAAGAAAAAAGCCTTAGTTTTACAGAAGTGTTACAGCTTGATTTACCTCCTAAACCTAAAGCAAAACTCTTAGCAAGCCTAAGTGAGAAGTCTGTTAAAGAGTGGTATCAAGAGTTAATTAGAAATTAGAATTAGAAATTAGAAATTAACGCACGTAAATATCAAGTAAAAATTAGATAAAATCTATCTTATGATTATATATGGAAAACAAGTCTCTCTTTATGCCCTTGAGCATAAAGAAGCTAACATAAAAACAGTGTACGTGGCAAAAAAAAATATACTCCCTCAGGCCTTGTTTCATAAGTACCATGACAAGATAAAGTTTCTTGAAGAGAAATGGGCACAGTCTATGGCAAAGGGTGGTAATCACCAAGGTCTCTTAGTAGAGATGAATGCCTTTGAAGAAGCAGATTTTTCTACTGTTAAAAAGAGTGGGTTTATCGTCATTCTTGATGGACTAACTGATGTGGGTAATATAGGTGCCATCGTACGTTCTGCTTATGCCTTAGGTGCAGATGCTATCATCGCTTCTGGAGTAAAGCAGTTAAACTTTGCAGCCATTGCACGTACCAGTTCAGGTGCTTTATTTGACATGCCTTTTATGATTAGCTCAAATGTATTGGACAACATCAATGAGTTACAGCAAACAGGGTTTACTTTGTATGGCGCCTCAACAGAGGGTGAAAACATACAAGCATGTACCTTCACGCCAAAGCGTGTTTTGGTAATGGGAAGTGAAGGCAAAGGGCTTTCTAAAAAAGTAGCGTCTAAAATAAATACAATGGTCTCCATTGAGATGAAAAATAATTTTGATTCACTTAACGTAAGTGCAGCAGCAGCGATTTTAATACATAGGATGGGTTATGCAATTAAATGATATTCTTGAAGAAAATAGTGTAAAAGCTATCAGCACTAAGACAAAGATTTCTGAAGATAATTTAGAAAACCTTTTAGCTAAAAATTTTGAAAAACTAAAAAGAGTAAAAACTTTAGGGTTTATTTCTATTATTGAACGTGAATATCATGCAGACTTAGCAAATTTACGTGAGGATGCACAAGCGTATTATGGAGAAGTGGGTGAAGATAAAAGTATCATGATAGGGATGCCAGTTACTGAAGAAAAAAAAGGTTCATCAAAGGTGTTTATGTTCATAATATTTGCACTTTTTGCTACGGCTACATGGTATTTTTTAACACAGTTTGATAAGAAAAACCTAAGTAATCTCATCCCTTTTGTAGACGAAGCAACCCTTGAAAATATGATGGGAAATGATGATGCAGTAGATGTTGTCGAAGATTTGAAGATAAGTAAGGTGAGTGAAACGGTTACAGACGATGAAAGTGTCATGGTTGCTGAAACGGTAACCGATATCACACCTGAAACAAGTGAGGTAGAAGTATCCATGAAGAAAGTTGTTTCTATTGTTCCTGTAAAACGTCTTTGGTTTGGGTTGATAGACCTAGATACAAAAGAAAGAAATCATTTTTCTATAGCGGATGCCTATCAACTAGAAGTTGGAACAAAAAGATGGCTCATCGCCACATCTTCGGCTCCTTTTTCTTTAAAAATAGGAGAGAAGCGTGAAGAGTTCAATGATGCAAAAGAACACTATTTTAAAATAGATGAAAACAGTGTTACGAGTTTAACTAAAAGTGAATATGTAGCACTTGGTGGTTGGGATCAATGGTAAAGTATAATGAAGTTTTAAAGAGAGTAAAATATGTTTGATGAAATTCAATTTGATAAGATAAATAGGCTACCAAAGTATCTCTTTGCAGAGATAAATGACTTAAAAATGAAACTGAGACGTGAGGGTGCGGATATTATAGATTTCTCTATGGGAAATCCTGATGCCCCAACACCACAGCCTATCATTGACAAGCTTTGTGAGACAGCACAAAAGCCTAAAACGCATGGCTACTCTGCTTCAAAGGGCATCTATAAACTGCGTCTAGCCATGGCTAAATGGTATAAACGTAAGTATGATGTAACACTTGACCCAGACACTGAGATAGTAGCAACCATGGGAAGCAAAGAAGGCTATGTGCATTTAGTACAAGCTATAGCAAATCCTGGTGATGTTGCTATTGTGCCTGATCCTACGTATCCTATTCACTCGCAAGCTTTTATACTTGCAGGTGCAAATGTTGAGAAAATGGAACTCACGTTTAATGAAGAGACATTTGAAGTAGATGAAGAGAAATTTTTAAGAGATGTTGAGTCTCACTTAGATAACTCTATACCAAAAGCCAAATTTTTAGTCGTAAACTTCCCACATAACCCAACAACTGCTACCGTTACACCAGATTTTTATGTAAAACTTGTAGCATTGGCTAAAGAAAAACGTTTTTACATTATTTCTGATATTGCCTATGCAGACATTACATTTGATGGTTACCAAACACCTTCTATCTTAGAAGTTGAGGGTGCAAAAGATGTGGCAGTTGAAGCTTATACACTCTCTAAGTCATACAACATGGCAGGCTGGAGAGTAGGGTTCATTGTAGGAAACAAAAAACTTATAGGAGCATTGCAGAGCATTAAGTCTTGGCTTGATTATGGGATGTTTACTCCCATTCAAGTCGCTGCTACTGTGGCACTCGATGAGCATCATTATGTACCCGATGAGCAAATCATCCCACGCTATCAAAAAAGACGTGATGTCATGCTAGAAGCTTTTGCTAATGCTGGCTGGCAGATGGGCAAACCCAATGCCTCTATGTTCATCTGGGGTAAAATCCCTGAAGTAGCACGTGACATGGGTAGTATGGAGTTTGCCAAAAGGTTGTTACAAGAAGCGGGTGTAGCTGTGAGCCCAGGTATCGGATTTGGTAAGTATGGCGATGACTATGTACGTATCGCATTGATAGAAAATGAAAAACGTATTCGCCAAGCAGCAAAAAATATTAAGAAGTTTTTAAAAAAACTTGAAGATGAGGCAAAAGCATAATGGTCAAAATAGGGATCTTAGGTGTCGGTACAGTAGGCACAAGTGTAGCAAAGATACTTGCAGAAAATGCAGACATCATAGAAGCACGTGCAGGTAAAAAGATAGTAGCAAAGTCTGGTGTGGTTAAAAACCTCTCTAAAGACAGAGGAGTAGACATTATACTCTCAGATAATCCACTAGACATTGTAGATGACCCAGAGATAGACATCGTTGTAGAACTCATGGGTGGAGTAGAAGAGCCTTATGCACTAGTGAAAAAAGCCCTAGAAAATGGAAAAGCAGTCGTAACAGCTAACAAAGCACTCCTAGCTTACCATCGTTACGAACTCCAAGCCATAGCAGGCGACATACCACTCATGTATGAAGCCAGTACAGCTGGTGGCATACCTATTATAGGGGCCTTACGTAACGGACTTTCAGCTAACCACATAGACAGTATCCAAGGCATCATGAATGGTACCTGTAACTACATGCTCACAAACATGATAAACCATGGGGCAAAGTATGAAGAGATCCTCAAAGAGTCTCAAGAACTAGGCTACGCAGAAGCAGACCCGACATTTGATGTGGGTGGGTTTGATGCTTCTCATAAGTTACTTATACTTGCAAGTATTGCCTATGGTATAGATGCAAAACCTGAAGACATACTCATAGAAGGCATAGAAAACATCACAAGTACAGATGTAGACTTCGCCAAAGAGTTTGGCTATGAGATAAAATCACTTGGTATAGCCAAAAAAGTAGGCAATGGAGTAGAGCTAAGAGTCCATGCCACCATGATACCAGCAGATAGCATGATAGCCAAAGTAGACGGCGTCATGAATGCAGTTACTGTCATAGGTGACCGTGTAGGTGAGACCATGTACTACGGCCCTGGAGCAGGTGGAGATGCCACAGCGTCAGCTGTCATCTCAGACATCATAGACATCGTACGTGGAAACCAAGGTCCAATGCTTGGGTACAAAAAAGGCTTAGAGTCTGGACTTAAACTTCTTCCTAAAGAAGAGATAGTCACACAGTACTACCTCAGACTAGAAGTTGCAGACCAAAGTGGCGTATTAGCATCTATCACTTCCACCCTTGGAGAGTACGACATCTCCATAGAAGCCATGCTTCAAAAACCATCTACAAACGAAGACAAGGCGAAGCTTCTTTTTACTACCCACAGATGTAAAGAGAGTAAGATGCAAGATGCTATAACTGCACTTGGTAAGCTTGATGTGGTGCATGGTGAGATTGCTATGATGAGGATTGAGAAGTAGGGATGATGACCTCGTAGCGGGTATTTTTACCTGCTGTGCCATCTACTTTCTTGATACACTTTTTTTCTATTAGTTCAGATATATCTCTAGAAGCTGTGGCAGGTGTGGTGTCTGCAATGATGATGTACTTCCTCTTGCTGAGTCCCCCTTTGAAATTTTCTCTACCCATGTCTAAAATTTTATTCATTACTTTTGTCTGTCTGGCATTGAGTGCATCAACTTTATGTACATCCCAAAACTTTGTTTTATCTGTGATGTAACTAAGTGACTTTTGTGCATCTATGAGAGTTAGATAGAGTGTCTCAAAAAACCAACTACACCAATCTGTAATGTCTAGAGGGTTTTCTTTTTTGATATACCCTGTGGTTTTTTCCAGTGCAGAGTAGTAGCTTTTTCTGTCTTCATTGATGCTCTTTGACATGGTGTAGAGTTTGGAGATATGTGAGTTTTCTATGCTAGAGAGTACTCTGTCCGTCAATGCTCTGGCTATCCTACCATTGCCATCATTCAGGGGGTGTATGATGACAAACCACAGATGCGTTATGGCAGCTTTTATGAGTGTGTTTGGTGTGTCATTGTACCATGCTATAAAGTTTTGCATTTCTTGTTCAAGTTGTTCTCTTGGTGGTGCTTCATAATAGACTTTCTCTTTGCCTATGGCTCCTGAGACTACTTGCATTACCCCATCCCCTCTAAAAAAAGCAATGTTCATTGTGTATAAATGTGTTGATTTTTCAAACATGGCATGATGCCAAGCAAATATTTTCTCTAGTGATAACGCCTCTGCATAATTTGTATTGGCATCTATGAGTATATCTACATAGTTGTCTTCTTTGTTTCTACTTCTGTAATGTGCATCATCTTTGAGCCCCAGTTTCTCTTGTATAGATGAGCGTACACTCTCTCTGTTTAGCATCTCACCCTCTATGGCACAACTAGCCATAATCTCATTTTCCAGTGCATTAAGCTGTGTCTGTTTAATCTTGTCTGCATCCATTACAGAGAGGTAGGCGATGAGTTTCCCTTGTTCTAGCGTTATTTTTTGCATGAGGGGGTCTAGTACTTCTCTGTCATAGCTGAAGTTCGGGTAGGCATCATCTTGCCATATCCATTGGGTTTGTTGTGTTGTTTTCTTGTTCATCATGCTGTCATTGTAGCCAATATGATACGAATAGTCAAATTATTCGTATTATATTTGAGGTGAATATGGGGTTTAATCGTATCATTTTGGTTTTACGGAGAGTGGGTCTAATAATATTAGGGTAAAATATGACTACTAAATATATGTGTATAAAATAGAAATGTTGTGAAAAATATGTCAATTTGAAAGATTTTTGGTATATATTTTTAACCTATGTCATACTTTGATTGGATAAGAAAATCAAAGGATGATATAATGACTGCACATAATCTTTTTAACTATAATTCTTCGGAGGAACACGTGAATAAATCTATGATTTCAGATACTGTTACATGTTTGAGAACGATAGAATTATTTGCAGGGGTTGGTGGATTTCGAATAGGATTAGAGAGAGCTTCATCAAGGGAAAAACAGTTTAATATTGTTTGGAGCAATCAGTGGGAGCCTTCTACTAAAAAGCAACATGCATCAGAAGTCTATACAGCAAGGTTTGGATTTGAAAATCATTCAAATATTGATATCGCTGTAGAGGTAGAAAATAATGCTATACCTGAGCATGATGTATTGGTAGGCGGTTTCCCCTGTCAAGACTATTCTGTCGCTAGTTCACTAAAAAATGCTCATGGTATTGTGGGAAAAAAAGGTGTACTATGGTGGGAAATTCATAAGATTGTTACACGAAAATCACCAAAATATCTGATTTTAGAAA
>Ga0256839_1005702_pt1 | contig 11338 bp, 10 predicted proteins | sample 354166metaG_FD_185968 | JGI IMG/M metagenome (GOLD analysis project Ga0256839, IMG submission 185968) | Hydrothermal vent microbial communities from Mid Atlantic Ridge, Atlantic Ocean - 354-166 | ecosystem: Environmental > Aquatic > Marine > Hydrothermal vents | place: Atlantic Ocean: Mid... | reverse complement strand
TACCATCATCCAGGCGACATCGCCCTTGTCCATGATCGGTTCGGCAGCCTCCTGGGCCACCACGGGAAGGGCCAGCGCCGAGATCGTGGCAGCCAGGCCGGCGGTTTTCATCAGGCTTTTCATTGTCTCTCTCACTTTTTCGGGCTTGCGCGGCTTCACAGCGCGTCTTCGTTGGTTTCGCCGGTGCGGACGCGCACGGCGCTTTCCACGTCGAGAACGAAAATCTTGCCGTCACCGATCTTGCCGGTTCTGGCGGTGTTCACGATGGCTTCGGTGACCTGCTCGACCATCGAGTCCGGAACGGCGATCTCGATCTTTACCTTGGGCACGAAATTCACCGTGTATTCGGCGCCCCGGTAGATTTCGGTATGCCCCGACTGCGATCCGAAACCCTTGATTTCGGTTACCATCATCCCGCGCACGCCGATCGCGGTGAGCGCTTCGCGCACCTCGTCCAGCTTGAACGGCTTGATTGCTGCAATGATCAGTTTCACGTCATTCCCCTCCGGTTGGCAGGTGCCCCTGCGGGATTCCACACAGGGCAGGAAGCGCACAGAAGAAGGGAGTCTCAAGAAAACAGCCGGCGAAATCCGGCCGGGCGCAGGGCGAATTGCACATTTTTTGCACAAATTGCATCGATTGCCTGATTATTGGGCAGCATGAAAAGCATAATGTGAGTTGCGGCGGCTCCACATTCCCGGCACGACCGCTTATCTAGTCTCAAACGAGCAGGTATCGGAAACCGGAAGCATGAGCGGAAACGGAAAGAAGCGCCCCCCTCTGGTGGCGGACAGGCGCTATCCGAAAAAACCCGCGGCCAGGCAGCCCAGGGCGGAAAAGCCGAAGGCCGCGGCACCGGCATCCGGCGGCCGCCCGCGGGCCTCGCAGCCCAAGCCCAAGGCGGCGCAGGCCGGCCAGGCAGCAGCGCGGCGCAAGGCCGGGCGCGGGCGAAGGCGCAATTTCCTGGTGGCAGCCCTCATCGGCCTGGTGCGCTGGAGCGCGGTGCTGCTGTGGCGCCTGATCTGGCGCGGCGCTGCGGTGGCGGCGATCATCGTCGGGCTGGCGGTCATGTATACCTACACCACCCTTCCCCCGATGAGCGAACTGCTTGACGCCCGGGTGCGCGGCTCTGTCACGCTGCTTGACCGCAACGGCGAAGTCTTCGCCTGGCGCGGAGAGCAGTTCGGCGGCCAGATCACCGCCGATACCGTCTCGCCACACCTCAGGAACGCGATCATCGCCACGGAAGACAAGCGCTTCTACCAGCATCTGGGAATCAGCCCCCGCGGCATCGCCTCGGCGATCCGCATCAACCTCGAGGCGGGCCGCGGGCCGCTTTCGGGCAACGGCGGCTCCACCATCACCCAGCAGACGGCAAAGCTTCTGTGCATCGGGGTGAAGTTCGACCCCGCGAAATGGGAATCGGAAGCCGCCTACGAGGCCGACTGCCGCGAAAGCTCCCTTTGGCGCAAGATGAAGGAAGCGGTCTATGCCCTGGCCATGGAGGCCAAGTATTCGAAGGACGAGATCCTGACGATCTACCTCAACCGCGCCTACCTGGGCGCCGGCACCCGCGGCTTCGAGGCCGCCAGCCAGCGCTATTTCGGCAAGTCCGCCAGCCAGCTCTCGCCGGCCGAGGCGGCCATGCTGGCGGGATTGCTCAAGGCGCCTTCGAAATATGCGCCCACCGCCAACCTGCAGCGTTCGCGCGACCGCGCCAACCTGATCATCGGGCTGATGGAAGAGCAGGGCTATCTGACCCCGCAAGAGGCCGAAGAGGCCCGCACCAACCCGGCACAGCTGTCGATGGCGGCACAGGCGCGCGCGGGGGGCTATTTCGCCGACTGGGTGATGGAAAGCGGGCCGTCCTTCTTCACCAGCGCCACCACCGAAGACGTGATCATCCGCACCACCTTCGACCCGAAGATCCAGGCCGCCGCCGAGGAAGCCCTGCAGAAGGTGATCGAGGAGCGCCTCGGAGAGGACAGCGAAGTGCAGGCGGCGATCGTGGTGATGTCCGCCGACGGGGCGGTGCGGGCCATGGTCGGCGGGCGCAAGTTCAAGGGGGTGGCCGGCCAGTTCAACCGCGCTATCCAGGCCCGCCGCCAGACCGGCTCGGCCTTCAAGCCCTTCGTCTACGCCGCGGCCCTCGATCTGGGCTACCGTTATGACGACGTGGTGATGGACGCCCCGATCACCCTCGAGATCCCCGGCTCCGGCCCGTGGTCGCCAAAGAACTACACCGGCAAGTTCAAGGGCCCCGTCACCCTGACCTACGCGATGAAATACTCGCTGAACACCCCGGCGGTGCGGGTCTCCGAAACCGTCGGGCGCGAGGCCGTGCGGCAGGTGGCAACCGGCTTCGGGCTGAACCCGGAGTTTCTTGCCGATGGCCCGGCAATCGCGCTGGGGGCCTCCGAATCGACCCTGCTGGAGATGACCAGCGCCTATGCCGGCATCCTCAACGGCGGCTCCAGCGTGCGCCCCTACGGGCTGCTGGAGTTGCGCATCCAGGGCGACGAGGAACCGCTGATGGGACAGGCCGGCGGGATCGGCGAGCGGGTCGTCACAACCACCACCACCCAGCAGCTGATCTACATGATGAACCAGGTGGTGGAGGGCGGCACCGCCAAGCGTGCCAGGCTGCCCGACCGCGAGGTCGCGGCCAAGACCGGCACCACCCAGGGCGCGCGCGATGCCTGGCTGCTGGGCTTCACCGCCGATTACGTGGCCGGCGTGTGGATGGGCAACGACGACAACTCGCCCACCGCCAACCGCATGACCGGCGGCAGCCTGCCCGCCGAGATCTGGCGCGAGACCATGCTCAGGGTGCATGAGGGCCTGCCCCCCAAGCCCCTGCCGATGATCCGCCCGGCCGAGCCGCCGGTTGTGCGCCTGACCGCCGAGCAGGCGGCGGCGCTGGAGGCCAGCGGCGATGAATTCGGCATCCTCACCAACGAACAGCTGGCCATGCTCTTCGCCCCGCCCGAAGACACCGGCCGGCGCGGAGGAGGTGCCAACGTGGCCGAACGGATCCTGCAGGATGTCCTGGGCGGGATATTCGGGCAGCGCAACCGCTAGCCGGCCCGGCGCAGATCCTCGATCAGCAGGTCGAGTTTCCCGCGGCGCTTGTCGAGCATGGCGCCGATCTCGGTCTTCTCGGCTTTCAGCAGGCTGATACCCTCGATCAGCATGTCGAAGAACAGGCTCCTGCCGGAAATGTCCGAGACCATGAAAGTCACCTCGAAGGGCGGTTCGCCGCGCAGAACGGCAGTGGTCTTCACCTCGAAGAAGGATTTCAGCGGCCGGGCGCTCTGGACGATGATCCTGCCGCCGATGAACTCGCGAAAACGCTTGCCGTACTTGCGCGCCATGTAGCCCCGGAAGGCCGCCGTGAAGGCCTTCATCTGCGCCTTGCTGGCGGTGCGGGCAGGCGGGCCGAGGATGGTGCGGGCAATGCCGGAGACATAGGCGTAACGGGCGAAGATCTGCTCGAAATCCGCATACATCGCCCTTTCCGGCTTGCCGGAGTTGATCACCGCGTTGATCTCGGCCACCAGCCTGTCGATCAGGGCGCGGGCCTCTTCGGTGGTGAGCGCCAGCGCCGGCCCCGGAACGGCCAGGGCAAGGCCCGCCGCCGAAAGTCCGGCCAGCAGCTTGCGGCGGGGCAGATCACTCGGAAAGGATGTCATCGTAAAGCCCTTCATAGATGTCGTCCTGCGCCTTCACCTCCACGCCCAACTGGAAGCGTCGGTTTTCGAGATACAGCAGGCGAGACTGCGCGTAGCTGTCGGCGCTTTCGTACAATATGGAATCGACGGTGGTCCCGAATCGATAGCGATCACCCAGTCGCGACAGGACCGAAGCCACCGGCAGGAAGTACTTCTGCGGTGCGGGCACGTAACGATTGAGCGGGTTGATCGCCATATCCACGATCTTGCCCACCGCATCGCGGGTGGTGGAGGGGCCCAGAAGCGGCAGCTCCACATAGGCACCCTCGCCGAAACCCCAGACATAGAGCGTCTCGCCGAAATCGGTATCGCGCGGGGGCAGGCCGGCATCGGTGGCCGGATCCAGCAGGCCGCCCAGGCCCACCGTGGTATTGAGCACAAAACGGGCGGTATTGTGGATCGCATCGCCCAGCTGGAACTGCAGGATGTCGTTGAGCACGGTGCTCGGCAGGGAAAGGTTGGATGCGAAATTGCCCACCGCGATGCGCAGCTCTTCAGGGGTGCTCTTGCCATAGCTGAGCGCCACCGGCCGCACCACCGCCCGGTCGAGCTTCTTGTTGATCTCGTGCATCTGCCGGTTCTGCGCCTCGTTCGGATCGTATATCTCGCCCGCGAGCTCCGGGCGCGCGCAGGCCGACAGCGCCACGACAACCGCCAGAAGTGCCGTCATGCGCCAATACCGGAATTGGGGCCGTTTCAAGATCATCCGCTTCTCCGACCGGGCTGTCCCGGACTCGAATAATCTTCGCGGGCGGAAATGTCACCACCGCGAACGGATCGGTGGAAGAATGTGGCCAATTGGCGATAATCTCCGGCCTGCGGCGGCGGTTTTCCGGCACCTGCGGGGGCGATCTTCCAATTGGCGGTTTTCACGGGGCGCCTTCCCCGCTAGCGTCGGGGTAAAACCTTCCACGGAAAGGTACGACATGACAGGAAAGATCGAAGCAAGGCTGGCCGCGCTCGGCATCGCCCTGCCCGACGCCCCGGCGCCGGCGGCCAATTACGTCCCCTTCGTCCGCTCGGGCGATCTGCTCTTCGTCTCGGGCCAGATCTCCAGCGGCCCGGACGGGCTGATCACCGGCAAGCTGGGCGAGGCGCTGAGCGTGGAACAGGGCGCCGAGGCCGCGAAGAGCTGCGCCATCAGCCTGATGGCACAGGTGAAGGCGGCCTGCGGCGGCGATCTCGACCGGCTCGAGCAGGTGGTGAAACTGACCGGCTTCGTCAATTCCACCGCCGGGTTCACTGACCAGCCCAGGGTGGTGAACGGGGCCTCCGATTTCCTCGTCGAGGTGCTCGGCGAGGCCGGGAAGCACTCTCGCTCGGCGGTCAGTGCCGCCTCCCTGCCGCTTGGTGTGGCGGTGGAAATCGAAGGGATCTTTCGCATCAGATGAGTGCCCTTCACCCGGATTTCCTGCGCCTGCCCATCGCGCATCGCGCCTTCCATGACGTGGCGGCCGGCCGGCCGGAAAATTCGCTTGCCGCCATGACGGCGGCGATCGGGCGGGGTTACGGGATCGAGATCGACATCCAGCCCTCGGCCGATGGCCGGGCGATGGTGTTTCACGATTACGACCTGGAGCGCCTGACCGGCGAAACCGGCCCGATCCGCAGCCGCAGCACGGCGGAGCTCTCGGACCTCGTGCTGAAAGGCGGAACGGAGGGGATTCCGACGCTGGAAAAAGTGCTGGATCATGTGGCCGGGCGGGTGCCGCTGCTGATCGAGATCAAGGATCAGGACGGGGCCCTGGGGCCCGATATCGGGGTGCTGGAGCGCGACCTTGCCGCCTGTCTGGCCGGCTATGGCGGCCCGGTGGCGGTGATGTCCTTCAACCCCCACGCGGTAATGGTGATGGCGGAGCTGGCCCCCGATGTGCCGCGCGGCCTGACCACCTGCGGCTTTTCCCGCAAGGACTGGCCGCTGGTGCCTCGGGCACGGCTGGACGAATTGCGCGACATTCCCGATTACGGGCGCAGCGGGGCGTGTTTCATCTCGCACCAGGTGGAAGAGCTGCACAGCCCGCGGGTGGCAGAACTGAAGGCGCAGGGCGCGGGGGTGCTGTGCTGGACGGTGAAAAGCGCGGAGCAGGAGCAGCAGGCCCGGACGGCAGCCCACAACATCACCTTCGAGGGCTATGCGCCGCTCATCCCGGCAGCCTGACCGGGCCGGACCGGCACCCGTCAACCGATCACGGGGCGGCAAGGGGCCATGAACGGGGACAACGTGAAAGTCGATGTGCTGGGGGGCGTGGCAGAGGTGGAGGCCGCGGCCTGGGATGCCTGTGCCTGCCCCGAGGCGGCAGATGGCAGCCGGCCGCGTGATCCGTTCACGACGCACCGTTTTCTGCTTGCACTGGAACGTTCCGGCTCGGTCGGGCCGGGCACCGGCTGGTTGCCCCGACCGCTGGTCGCCCGCATCGGCGGCGAGGTGGTGGCGGTGGCCCCGCTTTACCTCAAGAGCCACAGCCGGGGAGAATATGTCTTCGATCACGCCTGGGCCCATGCCTATGAACGCGCCGGCGGGCGCTACTACCCCAAGCTGCAGATCGCAGTGCCCTTCACCCCGGCCACGGGGCGGCGCTTTCTGGTGAGGCCGGACCATGAGGCCACCGGGCGGGCCGCGCTCGTACAGGCGGCTGTGCAACTGGCTGCCGAGAACCGGCTGTCCTCGCTGCACGTCACCTTCTGCACCGAGGATGAGGCCGCAGCCGGCGAGGCCATGGGGCTGATGCGCCGCATCGGGCAGCAGTTTCACTGGGAGAACGCCGGCTACGGCAGCTTTGACGAGTTCCTCGCGCAGTTCTCTTCGCGCAAGCGCAAGAACACCCGCAAGGAGCGCGCCGCGGCCAATGCCTTCGGCGGCGAGATCCGGCTCTACTCGGGCGACGATCTGCGCCCCGAACACTGGGATGCCTTCTGGCAATTCTACCAGAACACCGGTGCGCGCAAATGGGGCACCCCCTACCTGACACGCGCCTTCTTCGACGAGGTGCAGGAGAATATGCGCAATGACGTGCTTCTGGTGCTGGCCGAACGCGATGGCAGGCCGGTGGCCGGGGCGCTCAATTTCATCGGGCGGGAGACGCTTTTCGGCCGCTACTGGGGCTGCACCGAGCACCACCCGTTCCTGCATTTCGAGCTGTGCTATTACCGGGCCATCGACTTCGCCATCGAGCACGGGCTGGCCCGTATCGAGGCCGGCGCGCAGGGCGAGCACAAGCTGGCGCGCGGCTACCTGCCGGTGGAGGTGCATTCGCTGCACTGGATCGGCGACGAAGGATTCCGCCGCGCCGTTGCGCAGTTTCTGGAGCACGAGCGCGAAGCGGTGAGCGAGGAAAACGAGTATCTCGCCAGTTACGGGCCGTTCCGAAATACCGGGCAGGAAGAGGAATAGCCCATGCCGGTGCGGCCCGGCCCAATGCCTCCGGCCGGGGCATTTTCACAAGGACGAGACCGGCACGCCCCTTGTCGAAAGCCCCCCGAACGCATGAAAACGTGAGTGCGCCCGCATTGTATTTGCATGACGGGGCGATATAGCCTGCCCGGGACGGCAGGGTGAAACACACAAGGAGAACAGCCATGAGCCATATCGTGGTGGTGGGCGCCGGGCAGGCGGGGCAGTCTCTGGTGACGAAGCTGCGCGGCGAGGGCTTCGAGGGGCAGATCACCCTGATCGGCGAAGAACCGGTGCCGCCCTATCAGCGGCCGCCGCTTTCCAAGAAATACCTGCTGGGCGAGATGGAGCTGGAGCGGCTGTTTCTGCGGCCGGAAAGCTTTTACGCCGAGCATGACATCGCGCTGCGGCTGGGCCAGCCGGTTCAGGAAATCGACCGCGCCGCGAAAACCCTGACGGTTGGCGGCGAGGTAATCGCCTGGGATCGGCTGGCTCTGGCCACCGGGGCGGTGCCGCGGCGTCTGCCTGCGGCCATCGGCGGCGATCTGCCCGGTGTTCACGTGGTGCGCAAGCTCGCCGACGTGGATGCCATGGCGCCGGAATTCGCGCCGGGTCGGCGGGTGCTGATCGTGGGGGGCGGCTACATCGGGCTGGAAGCCGCCGCGGTGGCGGCGCGAAAGGGGTTGCAGGTGGTGCTGGTAGAGGCCGCCGAGCGCATATTGCAGCGGGTAGCCAGTGCCGAGACGGCCGCCTTCATCCGGCAGGTGCATCGGCGCGAAGGGGTGGACATCCGCGAGGGCATCGGGTTGGAGCGGCTGGAGGGTGAAGGCCGGGTGCGGGCCGCGCAACTCGGCGACGGAACGCGGCTGGAGGTGGATTTCGTCATCGTCGGCGTCGGCGTGGACCCGGACGTTCGCCTGGCCAGGGCGGCCGAACTGGAGATCGACAACGGGATTGCCGTGGATGTCCAGGGGCGCAGCTCGGACCCGGCGATCTGGGCGGCCGGGGATTGCGCCTCGTTTCCCTGGCGCGGCGGGCGGCTGCGGCTGGAAAGCGTGGGCAATGCCATCGACATGGGCGAGCTGGTGGCGCTCAACATGCTGGGGGCGGGCAGGCCCTACGAGGCAAAGCCGTGGTTCTGGTCCGACCAGTACGACATGAAGCTGCAGATCGCCGGGCTGAACACCGGCTACGAGCAGGTGGTGAGCCGTCCGGGCGAACAGCAGGATGCGGCCTCTTTCTGGTATTTCCGGGGGGACGAACTGCTGGCAGTGGACGCCATCAACGACCCGCGGGCCTACATGGTGGGCAAGCGGCTGGTGGAAGCAGGCAGATCGCCCGCGCCGGAAGCCGTGGCCGATCCGGGCACCGATCTCAAGGCGCTGTTGCGCAGCTGATGCGGATCATCTCGGGAAAATGGCGGGGGCTGCGGCTGGCCTCGGTGGGAAAGGGCGATGCGGGCGCGCATCTGCGCCCCACCTCCGACCGGGTGCGCGAGAGCATCTTCAACGTGCTGACCGGCGGCACATATGGCGCCCCGATCACCGAGGCGCGGGTGCTGGACCTCTTCGCCGGCACCGGGGCGCTTGGGCTGGAGGCGCTGTCGCGCGGGGCGCGCCATGTCACCTTCGTGGACGAAGGGGCAAAGGCGCGGGCGCTGATCCGCCGCAACATCCAACTGTGCCGGGCCGGCGGCGAAACGAGGCTGTTTCACCGCGACGCCACGCGGCTGGGCGAAAACCGCAGCGAGCCGTTCTCGCTGGTGTTTCTCGACCCGCCCTATGGCAAGGGCCTTGGCGAGCGGGCGCTGGCCGCGGCGCAGGCCGGGGGATGGTTGGCGAAAGAGGCGCTGATCATCTGGGAAGAGGGGGCGGACATGGCCGCGCCGGCGGGTTTCGAGCGGCTCGATCATCGGCGCCATGGCGATACCCACGTGATGTTTCTTGCCCCTTGCGCCGATGATGGGGATCCCCCCTCAAGACGGCCTGCGCCAACCGGGTAGCCCGGCCTTCGGACTCACGGGCAGGGCTTTTCCGCCAGCCGGGCACCGGATCTGTTTATCCGCCATTCAGGCTGCGGGAGTGCGCGGCCTCACTTCCCGCACCGTCAGGTGGTGCAACAGGACTTCAACCAGCAGCGACAGCATGAAGAAGCCTGCGATCCATGCCAGCAACAGGGGGGATGTCTTGCTCAGATGATAGATGCCGAGGCCCGCGGCGGCCCCATTGGCCAGCACAGCCAACATGACCAGCAAACGGGACGCCCCTGTCTGCCCGAGCAGTCTCAGGTGCCCGATATGGACCGTCATGTGGATCAGCAGCATGGACAGCGCCCCGATCTCGGCTATCGAGGAGAGATCGAAGAAAATCGCAAGCACGACGATTATCGCCGAACTGATCACCAGCCCCTCGCGGCTATGGCCTATCGGCTGTCCGAAAGTGGCGGGCAGCTCTCCCTTGCGGGCCAGCTCGTAGGTCACGTTGGTCACGGCATAAAGCGCGGCATTGATTGCCGAAGCCGTCGAGAAAAGCGCAGCGATGGCAACGACGGCAAAGCCCGCGGCGCCGAAGACCGGCCGGGCCGCCTCGGCCAGCGCATAGTCCTGTGCCGCGACCACCTTCTCGGGCGGCAGGTTGCCGAAGACCGCAAGTGCCAGCGCCACGTAGATGATCATCACCAGCCCGATTGCCGCCATGATCGCGCGCGGCAGGGTGCGGGCCGGATCGTCCATGTCCTCGGCCGCGTTGGTGATGATGCGAAAACCTTCATAGGCAAAGAACGTGATGGCAACGCTGTAGAAGATCACCGACACCGGCGGATAGGTCGCGGGGGAGAGCCGCTCGGGCGTGATATAGGCCAGCCCCGCAAAGGCGAACAGGACCAGCACCGACATCTTGATCAGGACGACAAGATTCTCCGCTGTGGCCATGGCGCGGGCGCCCCGCAGATTGACCAGCATGAACGCCAGTATCACCGCAGCGGCCAGCACCGAAACCATCCATTCCGGCGTTCCGTCCGGCAGCAGGGCCATCGCATAGGTGCCGAAGGTGCGCGCCACCAAAGACACGGCCACCAGCGCGGCGAGATACATCATCACGCTCATTGTTCCCGAAAAGCGGCCGACACCGAAAGCCTGCACCAGATACTCCACCAACCCTCCGGCGGCCGGATAGCGCGCCCCGAGCCGGCCAAAGGAATAACCGCTCAGGAGCGCGATGACGCCGCCAATCACGAAGGATATCCAGACCGCGCTGCCGGCAATGGCCCCGGCAGCGCCCAGAAGGGCAAAGATACCCGCCCCGACCATCGCGCCGATACCCATGGCCACCGCCGACCAGAAGGAAACCCGTTGTCCCGATTCATGCATGCCTTTTCCCGCCCGAATACCGCAAGACAAGGAACCCTGAACCCGCGAACCGGGGCAAGCCCGATTGGTGGAAAAACCCGGGGTGTGACGGCCCCGGCATCTTTCACTTCCCGAGCAACCCGCGCGCGCCTCCCGCTATAAGCAGTGCCACATCCTTCAGTGCGGCAAGCGGCGTGACACCGGGCGGCACGGCGATGAACCGCGGCCGCCATTCGGGGTGGAATTTCTGCTTGAAGGCACGCAGGCCCTCGAAATTGTAGAACGCACCCCCATGGCGGAACAGGATTGCCCCGAAGCGGTTCCACAGCCGCGTCCCCTTGTGCGCCTCGAGCCCGGCGAGCGGGGCCATGCCGAGGCTGAACTCCTGTGCGCCTTCATCCCTGTAGTGTTCCATCAGTTCGATGAACAGGAACTCCATCATGCCGCCGGCTTCCTCGGGCAGGTAGCGCATCAGATCGATCGAGACGCGCGTCCCGTCGCCTGGTGCCAGCACATTGGCGAAAGCCAGCGTCCGGCCGGCACGAGAGACGGTAGCGATGGGAAAGCGCTGCAGGTAATCCGGAGCAAACCGGCCCACGGAAAACCCTTTCTCGCGGCCCGCCTTGTTGTCCAGCCAGGCATTCGAAATCCCGTGAAGTTGCGCAAGAAACGCCGGATCGTGCGGAGGCGGGGCAATCGCAAACTCCAGCCCTGCTTTCAGGGCCTTGTGATGAGCGGTCCGCATTTTCTTGAACTTGCCTCCGGAGAGGGAAAAGCCGGGCAGCCTTACCACTGCCTCTTCGCCGATCTTTTGCAACGAGAACCCCATTTCGACCCACAAGGACAGGTAGCGTTCGCTGACCTCATGGA
>Ga0256839_1005701_pt1 | contig 11339 bp, 8 predicted proteins | sample 354166metaG_FD_185968 | JGI IMG/M metagenome (GOLD analysis project Ga0256839, IMG submission 185968) | Hydrothermal vent microbial communities from Mid Atlantic Ridge, Atlantic Ocean - 354-166 | ecosystem: Environmental > Aquatic > Marine > Hydrothermal vents | place: Atlantic Ocean: Mid... | reverse complement strand
GCGCGGGCGGAAGTTGGAATCAAAGGCTACTCGGCAACCGGAATTTTGCCTGGCCACTTCCACCCAATCTAATAGAGCCGCGCGGGTTTCTACCGGTAAAATCGCCAACGTTATGGCGGAAAAGTATAATATGTCAAAACCCGCCAAGCGAGAAAAATCCAAGCCGTCGGGGCCATTGAACATATGCCGTGCCGCAGATTGATCCCGCCAGTATTGAAAGCCGCGCTCCCCGTTTGGCTCGTTGGTTATGGCATAAAGCCCGGTAAGCCGCGCCGGATCGGAAAGAATGGCGTCGGTGTGGATGCTTTCGCGGCGAATGAATTTCAACATTTCATTCGAGAAACGGTCATTCCCCAAGGCAGATACAAAAGAAACATCCACCTGTTGCCCCGCGCCACGTTTCAGATAGATCGCCGTATTCAACACATCCCCGGCAAAGCCGATTTTAGGGTGGGAAAACCCGGCCTCGCTAAAGGACAGCTCAATCATGGCCTCGCCAATGCAGGCAATTTTTAGTCCGGTTTTTCGAGCATCTGTTGGTTGGGCTGTCATTGGTTACTATCCTATCCGGGCTTTATTCGGGGTTTTTACGGGAGAAAGTTTATTTGGTAGGACCAGAACTATGCGCAAATTATAGAAACACCTTACACCAGTCGAGGCAATTTATAAAGACAGGTCAAGTGATATATCGGCTATGATAGTGCGATATTTGCGCATATCATGAGAGGGGAAAAATTATATGGCATCGGTATTTCAATATTTTGTTGACCTTATCAAGGCTATTTGTCATACCATAAATGGTATAAATATTTGCGCATTGCTTATGGGGCAGGAACTGAACGCCAAAAACGTGCTGCGACCCTGTAATGCTGCTTCATAAAGCAAAAGATGAATGAGCTGGGGCAGACGTTCCGGAAGCCCAAAACAAAGTAACAGGAAAAATCGTGGATATCTCAGAAACCCGCCAGATCGGCCGAACCAATCTAAGATTACCGACCCTTGGCCTTGGCGCCAACCCGCTTGGGGGGCTATATGAGCCGATCTCGCAACAAGAGGTGGTGGAAACCATAGACTGCGCTTTTGAAAGCGGCGTGCGGTTTTTTGATTTGGCGCCGGTTTACGGCTATGGCAATGCCGAGCGCAATGTTGGCCATGCCCTGCAATCCCGCCCGCGCGACGAGATTTTTGTCAGCACCAAAATAGGGCGGCTATTGCTGGACCCGACCGATCCTGCCACCCCTGCCGGGCGCGAAGATGTTATGGTGCTTTGGGAGGGTGAGCAGCTTTACAAGGGCACGGATTCCGTGCGCCCGTATTTTGATTTTAGCCACGACGGTGTGCGCCGCTCAATCGAAGACAGCTTGAAGCGCACCGGCCTGGACCGCTTTGACACCCTGCACATTCACGACCCGGATCTTTATCCGGACGAGGCGATAGACGGTGCTTTCCGGGCGTTATCGGACCTGAAAGATGAAGGGGTTATCGGGGCGATCGGCTGTGGAATGAACCAATGGGAAATGCTGGCCGATTTTGCCAGCCGCGCACCGTTTGATTGTTTTTTACTGGCCGGCCGCTATTCTTTGCTCGACCAGTCCGCCCTGCCGGAATTGCTGCCGATCTGCCTGAAAAACGATATTTCCCTGATCATTGGCGGGGTATACAATAGCGGCATTCTTTCTCATCCGGATCCGGCGTCGATTTCCGATGTGTCCAGCGAGGCGGTGGCCATCGGCAGCTGGACGGAAAACGTGACCTTCAATTATGTGCCCGCCCCGCGTGACATCATAGACCGGGCCGCGGCTATGAAGCGGATTTGTGAAAGCCACGGCACCAGCCTGAAGGCCGCCGCGATCCAGTTTCCGCTACACCACCCGGCGGTAGCATCTGTGCTTATGGGGCCGCGCACGGCCGCGCATGTGACAGATAACATTGAGGCCTTCACACAAGAAGTGCCCCCTGCGCTTTGGGATGATCTGAAAGCCCAAGGGTTTTTGCCTTCCGAAGCGCCCACGCCCACATCATAAGGAAGCTTCAAATGGCTGTATTCGCGACCGGTCTCGGGGCACCAGAAACGCCCCGCCTGCACCCGAAAGGGGGTTGGCTTTGCGTAGAAATGGCCCCGCCGCGCGCTGGTATCACGCGGGTGTTGTCGGATGGAACCTCCCATAGTCTTGCCGCGGCTGGCTGCCCCAATGGGTTATGTGTGGGTGCTGATGGTGCGATTTGGGTCGCCGAAACCGTGCCCCCTGCATTACTGCATTTAAATTCGGATGGGGCATTGGAAACCGTTCTCACCAAAGGAGATGCCGGGGATTTTCTCTTGCCGAATGATCTTTGCTTCTCGGATTCCGGGCTGCTTTATATGACCGATAGCGGCATGACGATGCAAAACTGGGTGGTTGACGGTGCCCCCCGACCTGATTGGCAAACCGCTGATTTCGACGGCAAGCTGTGGGAGATAGATCTTGGGCAGCGGCAGGCGCGGGTCATTGATCGGGGTATTCGCTTTACCAACGGCATTGCCTTTGGCCCGGATGGCGGCCTTTATGTCAACGAAATGATTACCGGCGATATTTTTCGATATGATGTGGAAAACGGGCGCGTAGCGGGTGGGCGCAGCCTTTTTGCCAATGTGCTTTCGCCAAATTGGGCGGGTGGGTTTCGTGGTCCGGACGGGATGGGTTTTTCGGCGGATGGCCGGCTTTGGTGTGCCATATATGGCGAGGGGGTTGTTGCTGTGGTCTCGCCCCAGGGCAAGGTGGTGGAGCGGCTCAAAACCGAAGGTAGCGCGCCTACAAATGTCGCCTTTGGCCCGGAGGGCGAGGCGCGGCTCTATGTTACCGAGCATGCGCTCGGCCAGATAGAGGTTTTTGATGTGGATGCCTCGGCGTTTCCGCTGTTTGACGGTCGGCCGCCAGTTGCATGACAGCCCGCATGAATTTTGCACAGGAGGCTTAGGAAATGGCCGATTACCCAACAGCTGAAACAGATCGGCGCATCGGTGCAGAACCTTTGACCGCTATAAGCGTTGCCATATTCAAAGCCAGCGGCATGCATAAGCGTGATGCCGCCCTGCTGGCGGATTCTCTGGTTCATGCCGATTTGCGCGGGGTGCATTCCCACGGGGTTTTGCGCATTCCGGATTATGTTCACAAGCTTAAGGATGGTGGCGTTAACCCCGCCGGTAAACCGTTTGTGGTGTCGCGCAACGGGGCGGCGGCGGTTGTGGATGGTGGCAACAATATGGGGCAAATCGGGGCGCATTTTGCCATGGAAATGGCCATGGACATGGCCCGCGAAACCGGGGTGGCATTGGTGGCCTTGCGCGGCTCCAACCATTGCGGCGCCCTGGATTGGTATACGCTGCGTGCGGCCGGGAATGGCATGATCGGCATGGTTGGCTCCAACGCTTTGCCAACCATGGCGCCGCTTGGCGGGCGTGATAAAATCGTGGGCATGAACCCGATTTCCATTGCCATGCCCGGGCATAACGAGCCGCCGGTGGTTCTGGATCTGGCATTCGGGGCCACCGCACATGGCAAAATCAGGGTCTATCATCAAAAAGATTTACCCCTGCCAACCGGCTGGGCATATGACGCAAATGGAGAGCCGACAACCGATGCCGGCATTGCTTTGGAAGGGCTGATCCAGCCCGCTGGGGGCCACAAGGGTATCGCTTTGGCGATGATGGTGGGGATGCTTTCCACCCTGCTTTCCGGTGCCGGATACGGAACCGAGCTTGGCAATATGGTAGACGGCCCAATAGCCGGGCAGGATGGGCAGTTTTTTCTGGTAATTAACGTTGCGGCTTTTCGGGCACTGGCAGATTTCGGGGTGGATGCCGATAAGGTTGTCCAGCAAATTCATGGTTCCTCCCGCCGCGATATTGCGCAGCCCTTGCTGGTGCCCGGAGAGATGGAGCGGCAATTTGAAGCCAAGTATAAAACCGCCGGTATATTGCTCCCCGGAGAAACATTGGACGATATCCGAAAAACCGGCATATCTCTGGGCATGGACCCTGAAATATTAGCGGCCTTGGGATGAGTGGTTTTCTGCGGAAAAGGACGGGTACCGGTTCTCAAGACGGGTTGGAACCCGAGCTGGCGCGGTTTCAGCATAAACTGGGGGAGTCTGTGCGCCAAACGGCTGGCGAGACCCCTTCAATGAGCCTGCTGCGCCGCGCTTCTCGTGCGGCTCGTATTGGCTGGTCGCTTGCAGGGCCGGTGGTGCCGATGGTTGAAATTTATGGCCTTGGCATGCCGGCGAGGCTGTTTCGTCCACCCGGCGAGGGCCCTTTGCCATTACTGGTCTATTTACATGGCGGCGGATGGACCTTGCTGGACCTGGATACCCATGACCGGATGATGCGGCGCTATGCATTGCAAAATAACTGGGCCGTTCTGGGGCTGGATTATCCGCTGGCGCCCGAAGTGCAATTTCCCGACAGCTTAAACGCCTGTGTATCAGCAATTAATAAGATTCTTGATAAAAACGCCAGCCATGGTTTAGCTGTCGATTATATTGTGCTTGGCGGTGATTCAAGCGGGGCCAACTTGGCTATTTCCGCCACGCAAGCGCATATAGAGGCCGGTGGCAACGGGGTGGCGGGGCTTTTGCTCAACTACGGTGTTTTTGACAGCACATTGGATCGCCCGTCATATATAAAGTTTGGCAAACCCCCGAACCTGTTGACCACCGAAAAAATGGACTATTTCTGGAGCCAATATTGCCGGCACCCAAAAGACCGGACAGACCCGCGCGCCGCCCCGTTACGCATGCGCGAAGACCAGCTTGGCACTTTACCCGCGGTGCATATGGCGGTGGCGGGGCAAGATGTATTGGCCGACGAAAACCTCCTTCTGGCTCAAAAGCTGGATAATGCGGGGGTGGATGTCTCCTGCATTGTTTACGAGGATGCTTCACATGGGTTTCTGGAAGCGCTCGATTATTCGCCGGTGGCCGATCAGGCCTTTGCAGATACGGGGCCTTGGTTCGACGAAATTAGACACAGGCGCTAATGGTTATGGCGGGGCAGCTTACGGGCCGTGCCTCTATATTCAAGCGCCGTTTCGATGACAGCCCCGTCAGCCAATGGCCCAACGGTTTCACGGTAAATCTGCTGCCACGGGGTTTCATTTTCAGGCACCATCGGCGGCTCTTGCGCTTGTCGGCGCGCAAGCTCTGGGGCATCAACCAGCATGTCACAGCGCTGTGCATTCAGGTCAATCCGAATGGTGTCGCCGGTTTTAAGCAAGGCCAGACCGCCGCCTGCCGCACTTTCAGGCGTAGCGTGCAAAATCGAGGGGCTGTCAGATGTGCCGGATTGCCGCCCGTCCCCGAGGGTTGGCAGGCTCATAATCCCTTTGCGGATCAAGTGTTCTGGCGGCTGCATATTCACCACTTCGGCCGCACCGGGCCAGCCAATAGGGCCGCAGCCGCGAATGACCAGAATTGACCTTTCGTCAATTGCCAGCGCGGGATCCTCTATCCGGGCGTGATAATCTTCGGACCCCCCAAAAACGATGGCACGGGCTTCGAATATATCCTCTTTTCCCGAGATGCTCAAATACCGCTGCCGAAAGTCTTCAGAGATTACCGAGGTTTTCATGATCGCAAAGTCAAACAGGTTTCCCTTCAACACAACAAACCCCGCGCGCTCTTTGATTGGTGTTTTATAGGCATAAATCACCTCACGGTCCAGGCTGGCTCCCCCCTTTAGGTTTTCCGCCATGCTCTTTCCTGTAACGGTTGGGGCCGTGCCGTCGATTTTGCCCGCTTCCAGTAGCTCCCACATCACCGCCGGAACCCCGCCCGCGCGGTGAAAACGCTCACCCAAATAGGCTCCGGCAGGCTGGACATTGGCCAGAAGCGGTATATCCAGGCCATATGTTTGCCAATCTTGCCGGTTGACAGCCACGCCCGCATGCCGCGCAATGGCGGCAATATGGGGCTGGGCATTGGTAGAGCCACCAAGCGCGGAATTGGTCACAATAGCATTGCGAATGGCCGCCGGGGTCAGGATGTCGGACGGTTTAAGGTCCAGATATGCCATCTCGACAATGCGACGGCCGGTGCGATAGGCCATCTGCCCCCGCGCTTTGTAGGGTGCCGGAATGGCCGCACAGCCGGTTAAAGACATCCCCAGCGCTTCGGCCAATGAATTCATGGTTAATGCTGTGCCCATAGTGTTGCAGTGGCCAGGCGAAGGGGCGCTCTCCAAAGCGCGCTCCAGAAAGGTTTCTTCGTCGATCAGCCCGGCCGCCAGATCTCGCCGCGATTGCCAGATCACCGTTCCCGAGCCGACCAATTTGCCCTGATGCCACCCATCCAGCATTGGCCCGCCCGACAGCACAATCGCCGGAATATCCACTGTGGAAGCCCCCATGATCGCCGCCGGGGTGGATTTGTCACAGCCGGTCATTAGCACCACCGCATCAATCGGATACCCGTTTAATATCTCGACCAGACCAAGGTATGCAAGGTTTCGGTCCAATGCGGCGGTTGGTCGTTTGCAGTTTTCAAAGGTCGGATGCATGGGAAAAACAATCGGAATGCCGCCCGCATCGCGAATCCCGTCTCGCACGCGGCTGGCCAGCTCCAAATGGATACGGTTACACGGGTTAAGATCAGACCCCGATTGAGCAATGCCAATGATAGGTTTGCCCGAGCGCAGCTCTTCCGGGGTCATGCCATAGTTCATGAAGCGCTCCAGATAGAGCGCCGTCAGGTCAATATGATCCGGGTTGTCAAACCAATCCTGCGACCTGAATCTTTTTCCTTTGTTCACCTGCCCCGCCATTTTCACTCTCCCCGCATTGCGCTTGACAATCTTGTCATACCAAAATCATATATACTCGGTGTATTCATTCAAGACGAAAAAGGAAAGAAAACTATGCTCCGTATTGACCCGACTTATGGTGTTTCGCAGGAATTTCGCTTTCGGCTTGATGATATCACCATCCCCGGTGTTGTGAACAATCTGCAATCACGGCCCGAAAAAGCGGTTTACCGGCTGAATAACGCCCCTGAGCAGCCGTTTTATGTTGAGCCGGTGCATGATGAGGGCGTGGATTGGCTGAACGGATACAAAACCAGCCCGGGAGAATTGCGCTGCCGTCATTTTGGAGAATTTTGCGTGGAAATTCCGACCACCTCTCCGGCGCTTGTTGCCGGTCCCAACCGGCTGGAGCTGGAGGTCGTTTGCGGCAAGGTTTCTGCCACAAAAGTAATTTCCTTTCTCTGGGATCCCGCAGCCTTGCCAAACCAGCTCGATCTTCGCGATCTGAGCGGGTTTTCTTCTATTCAACAGGTGGGTCAGGTGGTAAATGGCGCCTTTGATCTGGATAAACCGGCCAATCTTATCCGCTCACGAGCCCCCGTGGCACCCGATGCGCTATTGGTGCTTGGTTCGCCGGGAAAAAGCCAGCAGGCCACCTATCGCGTGCGGTTTTTAGAGCCGGAGCACTCAAAATGGCTGGGGTTAAGCGATTTTCACGCGGGGATGACCGAGGGGGTGCCAAAGCGGGGAATCAAGGTTGGCTGGTCGAGCGCAGGCATGGCGGTGACCATGCCCAGTGGCGGCGCGCGCAGCTTTTTGGCCTGGGGAGACCATTCAAATGCGCCCACGGAATGGGCGATTGCCACTAACCCGCCCGCCGCCGTTTCCATTGAGCGGGGCGTGGCTTATCGCGTGCGCCACCAGATGCAGCTCAATGATCAGATCAATCGGGTCCGGTTTCGCATTTGGCCGGAAAACACCCCAGAGCCGGAAACTTGGCTTTGCGATGAACATACCGGCCAATTACCGGCGGGGTTGCCGCGCCATCAGTTGGCTTCGTTTGGTTTGTTTCAGCATATGGGCATGCCGGTGGAGTGGTCGGATATTTGCATCCAGCCGTTACCCGAAACCGAATTTGAGCCGGTTGATCCAACCAGTGGGCGGCAGCCATTTTTGAAGCGCGACCGCCCCGGCGCGTTTTGACTATCCAAGCACCGCTTCCCAATACCGCTTTACCACATCATCCAGATGCCGCTCCATTGCATCTGCGGCGGCAGCCGGATCATGCGCCTTGATGGCGGCAAAGATGGCGGCATGTTGATCAAACACCCCTTCAAACGTGATTCCGGTTGTGGCCGACCGGACCCGCTGGTCCCGCAGCCAGCCCATATAGGCACTGTTCAGCCCCTCAAAGATCGGGTTTTTAGATATTTGAGCGATCGCCAGATGAAACGCAACATCCGTTTGCACAAAAGCTTCCAGATCTTTGGCGGCGCCGTTTGCGTCCAGCGCTTTTTTAAGCTTGGTTATATCGTCAGGGGTGGCAATTTTTGCGGCTCTGCGCGCCAGTCCAATCTCGAATAATGCCCGCGCGTCCTGCATTTCTCGCAGGCCTTCTGGCCGGTTAAGATAGTGGCGCACGGATCCGGCAAGCTCAGTGAAAATACTATCAACCGTCGGTGTGGAAACCCGTGGAACCGATCGCGGCGGCGAGGTTAGCAGCCCCTGTCTTTTGAGCGCAAACAGAGCCTCACGCACACTGGAACGCCCCGCATCAAACTCAGCCATGATCTGGCGCTCCGCAGGCAGCCTGTCCCCTGGCTTAAGCTTGCCCGAAAGGATAAGAAGCTCAAAATGTTCAGCAATTTCCTGGTATTTTTTGCGCGGCATGGGAGGGGGAAACCTATCAGTTTTTGTTAAGACTAGAGTATCGCCAAAATCAGGCGAGAATGCCAGATGTTTTTACAGACTATAGGTTTTCAGGGCTTGATATTGAGCATGGTATCACATAATCTTGTCATACCAAAATTCTTAGCGAGATTCGCCACGACATGCCAAAACTCGCCGCCAATCTTTCTACAATGTTTGTTGACCTTCCTATACTGCAGCGCCCCGCCGCTGCGGCCAAAGCCGGGTTTTCTGCTGTAGAGTTGCGGTTTCCCGATCCTTTGCAAATTGACCCCCTCGCCAAGGCCATATCAGATTGCGACCTACAGGTGGTTCTATTTAATGCATCACCCGGCAATCAGGAGGCCGGAGAGCTTGGGCTGGCCGCATTGCCCACAGAAACCGCGCGATTTAAACGCAGCATCCATACCGCCCTTTCGGCTGCCCAAAAGCTGGGGGCAAAGTGCATACATGTGCTGGCTGGGCTGCGAGACCCAAACATTACGCGCTCAGAGCAACTAAAAACCGCGGTAAAAAATTATAGCTGGGCCGCACAGCAGGCGCAGCAACACGGCATCACCCTTGTGATAGAGCCGCTGGCGCCCGTGATCGCAAAACACTATTTTATTACCTCTCTGGAACGGGCGGTTGATCTTGTATCGACCGTTGGCTCCCCCAACTTTAAAATTCTTTTTGACCTTTTTCATCTACAACTGGCGGGGGGCGATATTGTAGCGCGCTTCACCAGTGTGCTCCCCGTGATCGGGCATGTGCAAATCGCCGCTGCGCCTAGCCGGGCAGAGCCGGATCGCGGCGAACTTAACATAGACTTTATCTTGCAGGAAATTGATAAAACGACTTATTCCGGCTGGGTAGGTTGTGAATATTCTCCGGCTTCCACTACGCTGGAGGGCCTGCACTGGGCCAACAGGTGGCTCGGCGCTCCCACCCCGGATAAGCCATTTGCACAGCCGCAGTCCCAAACCGGTTTACTGCCTGTAGAAGGCCGGTTTTTGGGGCGGGTCTGGGACCCGACGATCAATGGGCCATGTGTGGTTACCGTGCGTGATGGTGCTGTGCTTGATATTACCTCAAAAAAAGCGCCCCTTGTGCGCGATATTTGCGAAATGGACAACCCGGCGGCCTATGTAGCCACGGCCACGGGGCGGGAGATTGGCAAACTTGATCACCTGTTGGCAACCCCGGCAGGCACCACCGGCCAGCCCTATTTGCTTGCCCCTTGTGATTTGCAACCCGTTAAAGCCTGCGGTGTGACTTTTGCAAAATCAATGATTGAGCGGGTAATCGAGGAGCAAGCCGCTGGCAACCCAATGAAGGCCGAAGAGATTCGCAACAGGGTTTTGTCCACTGTTGGTAGCAGCTTACGTGATGTGCGCGCAGGCTCGCCTGAAGCGGCGGAGCTTAAGCTGGCCTTGCTCGCCGAGGGGCTTTGGAGCCAATATCTGGAAGTGGGAATAGGCCCGGATGCCGAGGTGTTTTCAAAAGCCCAGGTGCTATCCTCGGTTGGCCATGGTGCCAAAGTTGGTCTGCATCCGTCCTCAACGTGGAACAACCCTGAGCCGGAGCTGGTATTGGCGGTGTCGGCGCAGGGCCGGATTGTGGGGGCCAGCCTTGGCAATGATGTAAACTTGCGCGATATCGAAGGCCGTTCGGCGTTGCTATTGTCCAAAGCCAAAGACAATAACGCATCTTGCGCCATTGGCCCGTTTATCAGGCTATTTGATGCTGATTTCACGCTCGATCATCTACGCCGCACGGAGCTGGGCATGACCATAGAGGGGCCAGAAGGCTATCGGCTTGAAGGGCGCTCGTCGATGGCCGAAATCAGCCGGGACCCTGAGGATCTGGTAAAGCAGGTCATTGGTCGACACCACCAATACCCCGACGGGTTCATGCTGTTTTTGGGCACGGGGTTTGCCCCTACCCAAGACCGGGATGTGCCTGGTGAAGGCTTTACCCATAAGCGCGGTGACCGTGTGTCTATTCGCTGCGCCGCATTGGGGCAGCTGGAAAATACGGTTGACCTGTCGAGCAACTGCCCGGAATGGTGCTTCGGGATAAGGGATCTGATATCCAATTTGGCCCGCCGCGGCCTGATCTGAAAGGAAAATACATGTTGCACGGAAAACACCTGATCGCAGGGGAATGGATTGGGGGCGTTGATGAATTTGCCAATGCACCCGTCACAGGAGCCGCCGATAAATTTGCTGTTGGCCTGCCTGCGCATGTCGATAGCGCTGTGCAGGCAGCAGAGGAGGCTTATGCCACTTATGCCTCGAGCTCACGCCAGACACGGGCAAATTTTTTGCGCAGGATTGCGGAAGAAATCGACGCGCGCGGCGCGGAAATTACGGATATCGGGGTCCGGGAAACCGGATTGCCCGAAGCGCGGCTCGAAGGCGAGCGCGGACGCACCACCGAGCAGTTGCGGCTTTTTGCCGACCATATCGAAGCCCCCGAATATCTTGACATGCGCCACGACCCTGCCTTGCCTGAACGCGCCCCGCTGCCGCGCCCGGATTTGCGGCTGATGCAATATCCGGTTGGCCCGGTAGCGGTGTTTGGCGCGTCGAATTTTCCGTTGGCATTTTCTGTGGCAGGCGGCGATACCGCCTCGGCACTAGCGGCCGGATGTCCGGTTGTGGTTAAAGGC
>Ga0256839_1005700_pt1 | contig 11340 bp, 7 predicted proteins | sample 354166metaG_FD_185968 | JGI IMG/M metagenome (GOLD analysis project Ga0256839, IMG submission 185968) | Hydrothermal vent microbial communities from Mid Atlantic Ridge, Atlantic Ocean - 354-166 | ecosystem: Environmental > Aquatic > Marine > Hydrothermal vents | place: Atlantic Ocean: Mid... | reverse complement strand
CATCACCGGGTTCTCACGCGGCGGTGCGTTAGCTCAGTATTTACATACGGATCTGTTTGATATTGGTGTTAAATCACAGTGCTGTACGTTTGCATCACCGGGCGCATTTGTTGACAGCTATCAACCTGCTGATTACCCGGAGCGCAATGTACATTTCATTAACGACGGTGACCCGATTGAGCACCTGCCTCCCGGATATTACAACCCTGATATTACATACGTTATCAATCGCAGATCGCGCTGGGAAAAGATTAAAAACTGGATTGGTGCACTACTAGGCCGTAATTATATTAATTATCACAGCGTTAAAGATTATGATAATGGTATACAAAAATGGCTTTCACTTACTTAAACACTGCGAGTTGTTATGACATTAAGGCAGCAAGTACAGAAAATAATTAGTGATAATGAATTTCTATGTACTTACAGTAAGTACATAGAGCACACGGAAGCTCCGCTGCTTATGCATATATGGAGCGCCATAGGTATAACAGCCGCAGCTATGGGCAGGCATGTACATTACCCTTTTGCTTTAGGAGATATTTATGCCAATCAGTATATTATTTTAGTAGGCAACCCAGCGACAAGAAAATCATCAGCAATAAAATTGGCAAGTAAACTGCTTGAAAACGTTACAGACGTAGTGTACGCGCCAGATGATACAGGGGGAGAAAGGCAAGGCTTACTAATGGCAATGGCTAACGAGCACCCGCACAAAAATAAAGAGGCCGAATTAATAATGGAAGGGCTAGATAGTGGAGCCTTTGGTATGGAAGGTGTACAAACAGAAAAAGGTCTCATGTCTGTAGCCAACAAGCAATTAGATAAGCATTCGCGGTTTGCACAGGCGTTAGAGTTTGGCTCGTTTGTTGGAGAACGTAATACCAAAATGACGCGCTTTTTAATCAGGGTGTGGGATGGTGATCCCTATGATTACACACTAAAGAAAGAAACTCACTGGCTAAAAAACTCCCTATTAAATATAGTGGGGGCAAGCACTACAGAAGATATTGCAAAATGTATTCCAATAGAAGCCTCCGGGCAAGGGTTTCTTAGCCGTATTATTTTTGTACATGCGGCCAATAAGGAAAAAGATTTAACCCCCAGAGAGACTAAATTGTGCTCTGTGGCGGCTACCAAACTACAGACGACACTTGCATGGATTAATCACACAATGTCAGGCGCTATCATACCAACAGCCGCAGCAGAAGACTTTGTTGACGAAATATATAGGAACAAAGTGGTGTTCGCAGATAGTCGTTTTACTTATTATATAGAACGCCGTTTCACTCACGTAATAAAACTAGCCATGACACTTGCAGCAATGCGCCGGTCTTTAATTCTAGAAAGAAAGGATTTCGTCCTTGCAGATAACTTGCTAAGACTAACTGAAATCCATATGCCTGACGCGCTAGGTGAGTATGGAATGTCCAAATTAGGCGCGGCAAAACAACAACTACTAGAATTTTTAATCGCTCAAGGGTGTGCAGTTAGCATGACAGTTGTAGGACAGATACTATCAAGAGATCTAGACCCTAGAAGTGTTAATCTCGCCATACAAGAATTACAAGCCAGTAATAAAATCATATGCACAGACATGCAAGGAGGGGTATTTTTAACAGCAGTACAAGAAAGCACAGCGCACGCACTTCAATATGCAGCAAACTAACGAGGAAAATACATGGACAATTTACATAAAGCACCTAAAGTATCTGAAATAAATGAAACAGGTGAAACAGTTAAAGGCTGTAAGCTGTACCGCTTACAATTTATGATAGACGCGGGGGCTGGCGTATATGTCAACTGCGGCAACAGTTCTATTATTGTAGATGAGTCACTTTTACCAGATAGAGCATTTTCATACGTAGATGGCAGAGACTGGGAAAGTGTAGCCAGAGAACTATGTGATAAAGGCGTGGTAGGGCACCTAGACGAATTCCTTGTAGGTAATTATATAAAGGAGCAACTATTAATAATGCCCGACGCGTACCTTAAACTTGTGGAGCTGCCGCATGAATAGCAAGTTTGATTTTTGGTGCACTAATACATTCATTATGATAGACCTTGAAACTACGTCCGCAAATCCACAAGAAGCGGCTATTACATCTATCGCCATGCGACCTTTTAATTTTACAGTCACAGAAGGTGAATGTTTGTCTGTCTTGGCAAAGGGCGTAATAGGCGTCTGCGGGCTGCCTGTAAAAGAAGAGATGACACTTGTCAACGCTAAATATCAACAAGCCTGTATGGACTTTCGAGATAAGCATAAGATCACAGCGACGGAAGTAAAGTTAATTGCACAAGCCCCATCCGTTTCATATATTCACATAACGCCCACAGCAGAACTCATTACCAACATGGTGGTTGTTATGTGTAAGAAGTACCCGAATGCGCATATAGTGGCAAATCACCTAGAATTTGATATAACAATATTAACACGTTATTTTAATGCCTTAGGTAAGAAGGTGCCGTGGCGTTATAATAGGGTATTAGACCTAGGTAGTCTTATTTTAGGGCTGGGTAAACATAAAAATGATTATCACACACAAGCTACGCATAACGCTATGGAAGATTGTGAAAGACAAATTGATATGTTAGCGTGGGCACTAAACACATAATCGACTAATAAAAATCCCCCGTAAGCACACCAAACTTACGGGGGACACATGTCTGTTACTTAACGTGGTGAGGGCTTACCACAGCAACAAACCCTTTTAGCCCTACTGGGCAAGTCGCAGTAATCGCATCATATCACCATCGTCATCAGATTGCTTCATAGCTTTTATTAATTCCCGATCCGCTTTAGGTTCAGAAGCACGTATTAATTGCTCCGCCAGCCACGGTTTCAAGTTTTTCATATCCCCGCCTGATTTAATATAATTACCCAAATGATCATTGAACGCTTCCATAGCACCCTCATCGTCCATATCTCTAAACGTTTGCCGCACAGCTTTTCCTAACCGTCCGCGCAGTTCTCTTTGATAAATGTCAATCTGCCTTCCCCGGTACAAGGCTTGCTGTTTTTGCATCTCTCTTAAGGGTTTCAATCCCAAAGCTCTGGCCGCTATAGATAGCCCTGCTTGCGTATCAGCATTAAGCAGATCCCCACGTCTGTCTGTTGCATAACCTTGGGCAACTTCTATCCCTGCGCGTGTAAATTTGTGCGTTGCCCATTGAGCGGTGACTTCTGCCATTTGTGATGCATCTACTGCCCCTGTTTCTTTAAAGGAATTAACAGCCTCTTTAGTGATGTTCTTAAAACTGCTTAACATATTAACTACAGGTAGATCATTAAAAGCTGTAGCTACCACTGCACCCGGGCCGGCACCAATTTCAAGCCCTGCATTATAAATACCGGGAAAACCTATTTGCGCCCTTGATGATAAATCGATGCCATCTTCTGCACCTACCCATTTTGGAATACTAGATAAGCTGCCATACAATACAGCATCAACAATGTTGTCATTGTAATTTGCGTACAAACGATCAACCATGTTTTCTGAACCATCATAGTTAGATTGCATAACCGTAGCAAATTGATTAAACCCCGGAACAGAAGTTGCCCCGAATAATCCAGCCTGCAAACCCATTTGATTAACTACCGCTCCCCATTGCCGATTCTCCGCTGTATTATATAAACGTTGCAAATAGTTCTGTATCCACGTAGTGAATAGCCCCAAAGGCATACCAGCAGCACCTTGAAATAATTGTGGTCGAATAGACGCACGGTAATCGCCGATGTTTTTGTTAGCAAAATTATGGGCAAATAGCATAGCCGCTTCGTCGTTCAGTTTTAAACCGTTACGCGCCATCTTATAGCCAACGCCGAAACTGTAAGCGCGTGTAAACTCTTCGGATTTGTCCGTCAATAAAGACATGGCATCGACAGCTTTTTTTCCTAAATTTTCCGCATACCCTCTAGCAGGGGCCTGAAAAATATCCATACGCTCTGCAACTTCTTGCTTAATATAGCCCCGTTCCTTCGCCCGTTTAATTACTTCTCGGCCTTCTTTACTCCAGAAAAAATGCGTGCCTGTAATTGCTGTCCGCGTAGGGTCTAAAGTGGCTATATCATCAGTGACTTTAACTCCGTATGCTGAAATGCGTTTTCCCCAGTCTTCAACGCTTTCGCCCCCTTGCCGTTGCATCATTTTTATGACAGCAGGTGTAGTAGCGGCTAGTGAAGTGATATTTAATATAGCCATACCCGCATCCAGTATACGCAAACTAAGCGCGGCTGTCACGCTGTTCAATGCAGCAAAATGTTTTCGCATTGAAGGAGGTACGGTTAATTGCTCTGTAGACGCAGCATACTCGTTAAGTGTTTTTAACGGACTAAACCTGCCCATTGCTTTAGCGGTCGCAATAAACTCTTTGCTTTGCATAGCCTCCCCGAAAGGCGTTTTAACCTCAAGGCCTACAAGTTTATCCCATGCTTTTTGCAGTTGTGTGTCATATACACTTTCCGCGCCTAAGTGAAAAGCCCCTATTGTTGTTCCTTTGTTCAGTGACCCCTTCCCTAGCAAAGCCTGCTCGTATTGATCCCATATAGAGTTCTGCTTTTTTAATGTAGCAGAATCCAATCGCGCACTAGCTTTTTGTTGGGCTGCAAATAACAATTCCGGCTCGAAGAGTAAACTTGTGGTGCGCCGCCCAATAGACTGAAATTGGTATTGGTACCCTTGCAGCATTTCCAAATACGCCTCTTGCCCTATATCAGCAATTTTGCCTACAGATTTCCCTGTGCCTTTACCGTCCTGCGCACCGGGCGATCGAAAATCTCTAATAGCGCTAAACGCTTTGCCTTCTATGTCCGCGTACTTAGCTACTTCTTCCCTAGTCACTACCATTAAGTTTTTGTCACTAGCAGCAACAACCTTATTAGCACTTTCCGTTACCTCGCGTTTAGACACACCGGACACCATCTGCACGAAATTGCCTGCATCATCAACTATATACAAAGACTCGGGCGCGGTCATGTCTTTAGATAATACATGCCACTCTTTGCCTTTTATTGGCGCAAGCCCGCGTAATGCGCGTTCGTGGTTAATATTAGCCAGAACTTTCTTTGACAGGTCATTGAACGCCCTAAACCCTCTCATTGCTAAATCAGTAAAGGCGGCAGGCATTTCAGGCGTGGCACCAATACCCGTAGGCATACGCGCATTTTTAGGCATAACACCTAAACCCATTTCATCCCATAGTTTTATATTCGTTGTAGACTGGGGCTTCAACTTTAAAAACCATTTGCCTTCTAAATCATCAAAGATAGGCTTGCTTTCTAGTTCCCAGCCTTTGCGCCGCGCATTAATCCCAAACATTAAAGAATTCAGCTCCCCAACATTCCTAGGCCGGAGTATTTCTTTTGATATATTTTCAAAAGGCTCCATCGCCTGCTTCATCCATTGCAAGGTGGCTTTTCCTATAACGTCCTGCATTAAATGCGCGTCTTGAATACCTTGGTTTGCTCTATTTGCAAACTGCGCAGTAAATATCCGATCTTTGTTTACTTGCGTACCTTCGCGTAGCAATTTAACCGCATCTTTTGTAGCCTTCAAGGCTTCTGGTACGCGAAAAACACTTTCACTTATTGCTCCCATTAAAGTCGCACCAGCCCTATTAGCGTTCTTTAAGCCTTCTAGCACAGTGGTGCGCTGCTGGTACAGGCGGGATTCAATATCTACAACAGTACCAGAAGGCATGTTTGATGTAGCATGTTGGTACATGGCAACAAAGGGTTTACGGCCTTCCGGATATTCAAGCATAATACCCTTATAAGCAATAACATCTTCAACATTCTCAATGGAATCGCTGTCTTTCACATACTTAGGAATGTCCGTATGTAAATTTTTTAGCTCTTTATATACGTCTTTCAGTTTACCTTCAGGGCGCAGTGAAAAGCTCAAGTCCGCAAAAAGTTCTAGCAACGGATTTGGGACACCATCGACATATGGAGGTATATTTATACTACGAGCAAGATCTTCAAAAGGCAGTTTGACTTCCTCGCCTATAATATCTACACCGCCGTTTGTCATATTCTGCTTGTTGCTGATACTTCTATAATCGTCAAATTTACTACTCAGAATATCTAATTGCAAGGTGTCTGCCGTAGGTATGCCAAATTTATTCCCTGCTATCGCATATGCTTCTTTTGTTAGCCAGTGTGCGTCTGGGGTGATAGAAAGCTGCCCAAAACTTTCTTCTGTCAATTTCCCCAACTGCTTTTGCGCAGCCGCCATCATAGCTGTTTTTTCATATAAAGATAAATCCGCAAAATACGTGCTGGTTGCCCCGGTCGTGATATCCTTTTCAACTACTCGCAACTTGGGCGCAATACTAAAAGTTAAATCTTCTTTTACCCTCAGTACACTATCCACACGTTTATCTGTGCGCGGAGTCAAGATCACACTTTTGTCTTTATCGAAGTTAAATTTTCTAGGGGCGGTATCTTGGTAAATGGACTTACGGAAAGCCAACCCCACTAAACTGCCATCAACTTCAATAACGAAAGGCGCTGTCCTATTTAAGGCCGCTTGCGTGTTAGCGGCATCATTAATAGCTTCATACGCTTTAGCTTTGTTTGCACCTTTAGTCTTTAACATTTTACGTGCTTTCTTGACCGTCTGCTCTTGTTGCTTTACAGCCTTCGATAATTGCGTGCTATATTTTTTGTACGCATCCGCACCTAATGGTTGAAATGCTATCATATCCAAAAATAGCGCAGGGTCTTTTCTTCCTGCAGCCATGAAGGTTTTCATTTCTGGCGAGCCTTTAGACATTGTCACACTTGTGGTTATAAATGGTAAAGGTGCGTCACTGAACATAGCCACCCCTTGCGTACTCAAAATAGACTCAGCAGTAGTAATCTCAGCACTGACATTCTGTTGCAAGGTTCTGTCGTTCGGGGCAGACGCAGATACTACATCCATTTCCTGTCGTTGTGCAAAATGCATACCCACGCCCGCACCTCTGTTGCCTTCCCGAAAAATTATATCGGCAGACAAATTCTCAGCCTTCGCAGCTTCTTTTGCCACGCCTGTAGCCAATCCGTGTTTAATCATGCGATTAGTTATCGCCATACTCATACCGGAAAATGCTGTATTGACAATACCAAACATGGCTAAGTATTCTGTTGTAGACATAGTATCAGGAAAAAATACTTCAGACTCATTCATGGTCATATATAGTGCAGCATCCGCAGCTATAGATTCAACCATCGTATCTTTAGCTGCGCCCCATTTTGCTTTCGCAATGGCTGTTTGGATTTCATCCTTATTAGCTATACTATCGTCATAAAAATTCTTAGTACGTTTTTTTGCCAGAAGCATAGCTTTTTCTAATACAGGATCAACCCGCTCATTTATTGTCTTGCCGGAGTGCAGAACATTTTTAGCCCACGGCATATTTAGTTTTTCAGCCGCATAGTCCCCAAGCGCGCTAGTAGCTCGCACAGCTTTTATCCCTACAGTAATAGGCACAAAGGACGCCACTATGTCCCCAACAAATTTTGCCCCTTCTTTATTACGGGTATAATATGCACCAAGCTCTGGAAATAAGGCATTCTCCTTTACAATTTTATCAACTTCCCCTTCTTCCGCAATTCCTACAGACTCTAAAATTGTTGATACACCGCCAATCATTGCTGACTGTATCCCATACTGCATAATATCAGTAGCCTTTTCTCGCTGGTCGAATAACACATCGTCAGCAGGTGTGCGCTCTAAAGAAGGTATCTGTGTGAAGAATGTCCCTTGCAAATATTCTTTGCCCACGATAGCCATTATTATAAATCTCCAGCAGCAGCTCTAGGAGTGCCTTGCAGTACATCCGCCTTTGTTTGCTCATAAGCTATACCTATTTGTCCAACAGACATGACATACAACTGTTTAGCGGCCTGCTCGTAACTACCTAAGTACCGCTGCACTACACTACTGCCGCCGGGGGATTCTACTTTCATAGCCTGCTTTAAAAAATCAGGCAGTTTGTTTTCTATAGTAGCAACAAACTCGTCAATTAATTGTGTGGCTGGAATACTTGTATCATTCTTTCGCAGCGTATTTGTCCTTCTCCAAATCTCTTTGTAAAACTCACTTGCTTGCCACTGAATGTTTCCATCCGCGCCCATTGTCACACCTGCTTTTTCGCTCATGCCCGTTGTGCTGCTTGTCAAGCCGCCCCAAACGTCAGGGCGCTCTATTTCTAACTGCCGAAGCGCTTCGCCCCACAAGTCTAATTCTATAGCTTGCAGGATATGTACTTGTACTGTACTTCCCGTACTTGATAAAACTTCCTCTTCTGCCTGTCGAAGTTGCTGAGCTTTACTCGCTTTGCCACCTGCTATCTCTTGTTGCAAAAACGCTTTGAACTCCGCAACATTCATACCTTCTGTATCTTCTAAAATTTCCTCTGCCGTCTTAGGGCGCGCGCCATTGAGCTTGTCTAATGTTATATTGCCCATAGCTTTTTGAACTTCAGCGATACCAGCAGCAAAATATTTATTATTAGTAGAAGGAATTACACCGTTAACTTCTTCAAACAAAACATTCGGTACTTCTGACGCATCGACTTTGCCAAACTGTATATACTGCCGGGCGGCAGGTTGTAACTTTTTAGCGAAACTGCCTACATAATTATCTATCAAAGCAGTATTCAACTCTTGCGCTTCTTTTTTCACCTGCCTGTCAATAGCAATACCCAAAGGTGTGTTTTCTAATTCTTTTACTTGCGAAGGAGTCAAAGGTTCATTTGTTATATCAGCAAGTGTTAATGCCGAACTGTCAACAAGTTCTTGCTGCACTAACAGTTTTTGCTGTAAAGATTTAAACTTGCCTCTAATGTTAGCATCTGGAAGGGCGTCAGCATTAATATGGGATAACGGTATCTGATTTCCAGTAGCCTCGCTTATTTCAGGGGTCGTTAATAAATCAAAGCCCTGCCCGGCAAATCTACTAACTATAGAACCTAATGCACCAAGTTCATTATCTGTCTCACTAGCCTGAAAAACGGCAGCAGCACTAGCCGAAGCCTGCCTGTAAACTTCTTCTTGTCGGGCTTGTAATTCTTTGTTGATAGCCAGCTTTGAAACCGTGACGCCTGCTAAGGCACTACCTTCTTGGCCGATAAACATTCCTGTATCTGGATCGGCTTGTTTGCGCATAACATTCAATACACGAGAAGATGCTTTTGGTAGCCAAAACGCCGTGGCTTTTTCTGCTCTCGCTAAAGCACTCTCACTGTTATCTACCAGCGCTTTTGTATTAGCATTACGTGCGGCTTGTAAAGCTAAATCTGCTAATTCCTCATCACGAAGTGCTTTTTTAACTTCTGCTAAGTTAAATCTTTCAGGTAGCTTGCTAGGGTCAATAACCCACTCCTGTGCTTGATCTACATTACTGCGTAAATAGTCCTGATTCGCACTACCTCTAAGCTGTTCAACCTTAGTAAATGCGTCCAAGTAAGAATTTAATCCTGTAGCTTTTTTAGCCTCTGTATTTAAACGCTTCTCCCCAAAAAGTACACCTGCTTTTATACTCTGGATCTGTCCATCATAAGCAGTTTGTATGCCTTTTGTCAACATTTCAATGTTTGCTTGTTGATTACTTGCGGCCAAGCGCGCGTATTTCGCAGCTTTTCCATTAGGTATAGCCGCCGCGCTGCGCGATTTTGCTGCGGCCATAGAACTTGCGCTCATTAATGCGCCCATCTGATTGTTGTATCGGGCGTTCGCTTGAATAGTCGCGGTTTCGGCAGCTTGTAATATAGTAGAAAATTCCGTGCCTGAAGACTGCACTTTCTGCATTTGTTTTTCTAACGCTGAGGCGAGTTCCTCGATGTCTAAACTCATGGTTAAAACCCCATACCATAATCACCCATAAGCGTAAATTCGGAGCGTAATTTTTGCCCTCTAGCAAAATCCTGAATAACGCTATTCAATTCAGCAGTCTCTTCTTCGCTCAATATACTTAATATATCTTCAACTTCTGTAGAGGTCAATGTTGATAACAGTTCACTTAATGTTGTTGTTTCTTGTGCCCTAGTTTCTTGCACATTTTCAACTGTAGAGGCTAGTTGTCCGGTCTCTACCTCTTGTTGTTGTTCTTGTTCCGATACAGTAGTAGCCCCTTTCAGTGCATCTAATACAGTAACACGTTCTTGCGCTTTTAGTCCTTCTTCAAGCCCTGCCAGTGCTACAGCTAGATCGGCTTCTGCTTCAGCCCCGGCGATTTGCACACCAGTATTTAAACGGCTGCCAGCCTGTCCGGCCAACTGATTAATTTGCCGCTGTATATTTTTACGCCCTACACGCTCACTGGCATCGACACGCGCACTTATTTCTCCACTACCCGCAATAAGTCCGGGAGCTATTTGCTCTAATGCTTGTAAAACAGGCTCTGACAAATTAGCAGCTCTTTGCTGTAAAGTAGAAACACTGGCTTCTTGGCCTTCTACACGCTGCTCTGCGATAGTGGACTGTTCTCGTTGTTCATTGAGCGCTTCAGCTTGCCTCTGAATTTCGTTTCGCTCCTGTCGTGCCTGTCTACGCTTATTAGATTCTTCTCTTTGCTCTCGGGCGCGTTTTGTTCGGCGCTCTTCCATAATGTCACGCTCACTACGAGTAGTCTCTCTGGACGCAGTACCTTCTGTGCCTACAGAAAACCCTGAACTTCCACCTTCTCCTCTGTATTTGCCTCCATGCCATGTGCATAAATCTAAAAGTCGCATTGTTTTAACTCCATAACTTGTTGTACAATAGAAAAACCGTATTTCTTTTGGTATCCTCTAGCGTGCTTACTGGCAAAACCTTGTAAGCGATTACACCCGTACACGCCGCATAACTTCTTTGCGATACCTATAAAATACTCTCCATCTCCATATACATGATTTACAAATAGCACCTTGTTAAAAACAGAGTAAGAAATGAATCCTTTACTGTTTGTAATATAGTTGTCAAGAATTATCTCGTCTCTAGGAATACCAGTTTTATTGCAAAACATAGCAATCTGCTCTTCAAACAGCGCAGCAGCCTCAGCGTCAAGCATTAGAAAACGCCCCTGCGCAATACACTTCTTAACCAACTGGCTACCCCTTTGGCTGAAGGAAGCGTGCCAGAACCTTCAGTAAAAGCAATAGCGCCAATCGTAAGCCCATTCTGGCCTGCATTTTCAAACACAGGATTAGTAGGCGCATAACCTTCGCGAACCCACGTATACGCATCTATAGGCCTACGCGGTGACGCATTGGCAGGTATTTGTGAGCGCGTCACCGCATCGTAACCATTTATGCTGAGCATATCCGCAACAAATGCAGCGTTAGTCCCCACGCCTGTCCCCATCAACAGAT
>Ga0256839_1005699_pt1 | contig 11342 bp, 7 predicted proteins | sample 354166metaG_FD_185968 | JGI IMG/M metagenome (GOLD analysis project Ga0256839, IMG submission 185968) | Hydrothermal vent microbial communities from Mid Atlantic Ridge, Atlantic Ocean - 354-166 | ecosystem: Environmental > Aquatic > Marine > Hydrothermal vents | place: Atlantic Ocean: Mid... | reverse complement strand
TGGTGACCGCCGTGCCGGAGGCCGTGCTGGCCCGGGTCGAGTTGCCCGTCTCCCCCGCCGAGCCCCTGCCGCCGGAAGAGATGCAGCAGTTGCTCTCCTGGGAACTAGCCCCTCTGGTGGCACAAGCGGCCCAAGGGCCTTCGCTGGTCCAGGGGCTGGTGGGCCGGGGGCTTCTGGACCCGCAGGAGCTTCGGCGGCTTCAAGCCGAGCTGGGTGCCGACTCCGCCGCCGGCGAGTCCCTGGGCCAGTTGCTCCTGCAACACCTGCAAGCCACCGGACGGCTCTCCCCGGCACAGGCCGAGGAGCTTCGGCAGTGGTGCTCGCGCCACCCGGGCCCTGCGGCCGAGGAGGCGCTTGTGTGCCGCTGGTGCCCTGCCGGGGAAACGCCTGCCCCGGGCGGCTCCTCCCCCCAGGAGCTACATCCTTGGCTGGTTGCCGCTGCCCCGCTTGAACGCGTGCGGCAGTGGCAACAGGCCGTTTCGGCCACCGGGCGGCAGTTCTTGGGGCTGGTGCCGCTTGCCGCCTGCGGCTGGGCCGCCGCCTGGTCCCATGGGGACAAGGCCGCAGAAGCCCTGGTCGAAATCGCCCTGCCGGGAACCACCATCAGGCTCCACTTCACCGGCGGCAAGCTGGCACAGCTCGTCCAGGAACCAACCGGGCCGGCCGCCCCCGCCGGCAACGAAGCGCCTGCTGCCGCTGGGACCTTTTCCGGGGAAGCAGGGCCGCAGTGGCGTTTTTTCCCCCTAGCGGTTTCCCCGGGGCAAGGGAGTGCCGCTGCCTCTGTTTCCCCAGAGGAGATGCTCCGGGGGCTGGCGGCCTGGAGTGCCCGGGAGTTTCCACCGGCCCAGGAACTAACCCCCCTGCACGAACCGGTCCCTTGGACCCCGCCCTGGCAACGCCCGGCCTGGGTGGCTGCGGCTTGCGTGGCTTTGTGGGGGCTGGTGCTGTTGGGCCTGGAGCTGCCTCTGCACAGCCGGCTTGCCCGCACGCAGCAGCAGGTTATGGCGCTCCAACAACAGGTGGATCGCTTGGAGGAGGCCAAGGAACGCCTGGAGGCGCAACACTTGCTCCTCAAGCGCCTGGAGCAAAAAAGCGCCCAGCTCCAGGAGCAACTGCTGACCCGGCAGCAGACGCTGGCCCAAGTCCAAAATACCTTCCTCGCCCCCCGGCGCCGCATGCCGCAGCTGCTGGACCGCTTGGGCCGTATTGCTCCGCCGGAGCTGGTGCTGGAGAGCCTGCACTGGGATGCCCGCGGGCGGCTGACCCTGCGCGGCTGGGCCGCCGACCCGGATAGCGTGCAGCGGTTTGTCTCCGCACTGCTGGTGCACCTGGCCGAGTACTTGCCCCAGGTGGTGGATGATCGCTTGGAACACCGCGCTGGTCCGGCCGGGAGCTTGAGCGTGCATTTTACCCTGGTGCTGCAACTTGCCGGAAAGCAGCAGCCCGCCACGGCCGAGCATCCTGGGCGAAAAACCCCGGTGCAAGAATCGAGACGACCACCGGCAAGCCGCGAGTTTTAGCCCCGAGCCGGCGGTTGATGGGACATACGATCGCTGAGCAGACAACCGCGAGCTTCCGCTCGCGGCTGGCCGAAGATTGCACACTGAAGATTGCACACCCACGCCAAACCGCCAGAGCAAAACTTGCCATGAAGCAACTCACCCTGCGTGAACGCGTGTTGGTGCTCAACCTGCTGCTGGCCGTGGTTTGGGCCGGGTATTTTCTGTTTTTCTATCGTTCCCGGCGGCACGAGCTGGACGAGCTTCGGCGCCGCGCTGCGGCACTGGAAAAACAAAAGCAAAAACTCACCGCAGAGCTTGCCGCACTGCAACGCCAGGAGGCCCAACGCCCCAGCGCAACCGAGATCCAAGGACAACTCAAAAAGCTGGAACAACAGCTTGCCGGGCTGGAGGAGCGCTGGCAGAAGTGGCAACAGCGGCTTCAACACCCGGGGCGCACCGCCCAGGTGCAGCAGCTTAAGCTCCACTTCGCCCAGGCGGCCCGGGACTGTCGCCTGCAACTGGTCGCTTGGACCCCCTGGCGACATACGGCCCGGAGCAGCCCCCGGGCGCAAAAAACCGCCCCGCGGAGGGCTCGCCCCGGCGGCAAGCCTCGGCCGGGAAGCCCCCTTGCGCAGGCGAGTCGGCCCGGCGAAGACGCCCTCCCCCGCTGGTGCCAGGAGCAGGGGTGCCGGGTATATCAGGTGACGCTTCGCGGCTCGTACTCCGGGCTGGTGGGGCTGCTTAGGCGCTTGGAGGACTTCCCGCCGCAGGTGGTGGTGCTGGAACTGTCCGTGACCCAGCAAGAGAAGCAGCCGCGCGTGGCCCGCTCGGCCGTGCAGATCGAGCTGGTGGTGTGCTTGTGAGCGGCCTGCGGTCGGCTTAGGCTGCAAGCTGGCCGGGTGTGCAACATTGCATTGCCATTGCCGACGGCGAGCCGCTAGCGTGAGCTTGCGGTGGCATGCGGTAAGAAGAGGCGCTTGTTGTTTCGTATTACCAACCGGGAGCTTTGTACACGTTTAACGTACTACCAAGGATTTTGGTGGTAGGGGAGCTTGTTTGTGGATAAACGCTTAACAAAACGAACACTTTTTTCTGCTCCTTCGGCTCGGCCGGAGCCTCGCCCTCCCACTCCCGCGGTTGAAGCCGCGGGCTCGCCGGACGGGGCGTGTCGGCTTCAGCCAGCGGAGGCATCTCAACTGCGGAAAACCAACTCATGAACCAGCAAGAAGGTCTACCGCTGCTGGAGCACCTGCTGGCCCGCTGCGTGGAGCTGGGGGCCTCGGACCTGCACTTGACGCACCAGTGCCCGCCCTATGTGCGCATCGACGGAGTGTTGCAACCGTTGCCGGAGGCCCCGGTGCTTTCGTCCCGGCAGACCGAAGGCATCGCCCTGGCGCTGATGAACCCCCGGCAGCAGGAAGTGTTCGCTCAAAGACACACGCTCGATCTGGCCCATTCGCTCGGCGAAGTGCGGTTTCGCATCAACGTGTTTCGCCAGCAGGGGGAGGTGGCCCTGGCCGTGCGGCGGTTGGAGAACGTGTTTCGCACCTTCGAGGAACTGCTGCTGCCCAAGAGCCTGGAAGAGCTGAGCCGGTTGCGGGACGGATTGGTGCTCATCACCGGCCCCACCGGCAGCGGCAAAACCACCACGCTGGCCACGCTCATCCACCAGATCAACCAGCACCGGGCCTGCCACATCATCACGGTGGAAGACCCGCTGGAATACCTGCACCGCAACATCAAGTCGCTGGTGCACCAGCGGGAACTCTACACCGACGTCCCCTCGTTCGCCGAGGCGGTGCGTTCCGCGTTGCGAGAGGACCCGGACGTGATCCTGGTGGGCGAGATGCGCGACTTGGAAACCATGCGGGCGGCCATCACGGCGGCCGAGACCGGGCACCTGGTCTTTTCCACGCTCCACACCGGCGACGCCGTGGGAGCGCTGGACCGCATTATCGGCGTGTTTCCGGCCGACGAGCAGCAATCGGTGCGGCAGCAGTTGTCGATGGTGCTGCGGGCCGTGGTGGCCCAGCGGCTGCTTCCGCGCCGGGACCGCCCGGGCCGGGTGCCGGTGGTGGAGCTGCTGCGCGTGACCACCGGCGTGGCCCATCTCATTCGCACCGGCAAGCCGCAGCAGATCTATGCGGCCATCGAAACCGGCACCAGCCAGGGAATGCAAACGCTGGAAGCGGCCCTGGCCCAGGTGATCCACCAGGGACTGGTCGAGCCGCCGGCGGCGCTGGCCCTGGCCCGCGATCCGCAACTGGTCCACAGCCGCTTGCGCCTGCTTGCGCAAAAGTCCGGGCAGGCAGGAGGTGGATAGATGCCCTTGGCTCCCGAAGTACTGCTGCAAGCCGGTCTGGCCGCGGGGCTGTTTTCCCCCGGGCAGCTTGAGCGGTGGCAACAGCAAGCCCGGCGAAAACGCCAGGGTGTGCTGGAGTACGTGACCGCCCAGGGGCGCTTTCCGCTGGCGGCGCTTTATCGGGCGGTGGCCCAGCAGCGGGGGCTCCCCTTTGCCGACCTGAACACCGCGCGGATCGATCCCCGGCTGTGGAGCCGGTTGCCCGGGGCGCTTCGGGCCCGGGGGAGCGTGGTCCCCCTGCACCAGGAAAACGGCACGCTGCACGTGGCCACGGTGGACCCGGACGACCAGGCCACGCTGGATCGCCTGGCCCGGCAGTTCGGCTGCCGGTTGCAGGTGCATCTGGCCGATCCGGAGGCCCTGCGCCGGCTCAGCGCCCGGGCCGTGGCCCCCGCCGGGACGGCAAGCCCTGGAGCCGCAAGCACCGGGGCGGTGGAGCTAATGGACGAGGTGATCCAGCAGGCGTTTCTGCACCGGGCCTCCGACGTCCATGTGGAGCCCACGACCCAGGGCTACCAGATCCGCTTCCGCATCGACGGCCGCTTGCAGCCGTTCCTGGCGGACCTGGACCGGGCCACCGGCGTGAGTCTCACCACGCGGGTGAAAGTGCTGGCCGGGCTGGATATCGCCCAGCAACGCGCCCCGCAGGACGGGCGTTTCAGCTACCAGCCGCCGGGCCGGGAGGACGTGAGGCTGGACATCCGCGTGGCCACCATCCCCACCCGCTGGGGCGAACGGGCCACGCTGCGGCTGCTGGGCTGCGAGACGGTGCAACTGGAGTTGGAAGCCCTGGGTATGGTGGGCGAAGACCTGGAGCTATTCCGCCGGGCCATCCGCGCCCCACACGGCATGGTGCTGCTGACCGGCCCCACCGGCAGCGGCAAAACCACCACGCTCTATGCCGCCATGAGCGAGCTGGACCGCACCCAGCGGAACATCCTCACGGTGGAGGACCCCATCGAGTACCTGCTGCCGGGCGTGTCGCAGATCCAGGTGGACGGGCAGTTGGTCACGTTCGCCTCGGCCCTGCGCAGCCTGTTGCGGCACGACCCGGACGTGATCATGGTGGGCGAGATCCGCGACCTGGAAACCGCCGACGTGGCCATCAAGGCGGCCATGACCGGCCATTTGATCTTTTCCACGTTGCACACCAACTCGGCCCTGGGAGCCGTGACGCGGCTGGTGGACATCGGCTGTGCTGCCTACCTGGTGGCCAGCACATTGCAGGTGGTGGTGGCCCAGCGGCTGGTGCGCCGGCTGTGCCGGCACTGCCGCCGCCCACGAACCGTCACCCCGGTGGAGGCGGAACTGTTGGGCGTGGAGCCGGAGGCGACGATCTACGAACCCTCACCGGGAGGCTGCGCGGCTTGCCTGGGCAGCGGGTACTTCGGCCGCCTGGGGCTGTTCGAGCCGCTGGAGATCACGCCGGAGCTGCGCCGCCGGGTGGCCGCCGGAGCCAACCAAAGCGAGCTGGAGCAGTTCCTCCAGGGCAAATACAAGACGCTGCGCCAGGACGGTTTTGCCAAGGTGCTGCAAGGCCTGACCACGCTGAGCGAGGTGCTGCAAGCCACGGTGTAGGGAGGGATGGAGGCTTGGGGGCTTGGGGAGAGTGGGGGAGGAGCTTCCGCTCCAGGCAGGAATCGGCGTGCGGCTTGTACGGTGGTGCTGCCGCACCGTGGCAAGAGCAAACACGAACTGGCTCAACCAAGAGCCCCCCGCGTAAGCGGGGGGAGAACGGCGAGCCGGGAGCGTAAGCTCCCGGAGGAGCGTGCGCACGTCAGTGCGGGGAGAAACGGCTTGCGGCTTGCGCCGTGCGCTGTTGCGCCGGAGCTGCCGCTCCGATGCAAGAACAAACGTTAATCTGCAACAGCGAGCCGCCAGCTTCAGCTGGCGGAGAAAAATAGCGCAATGCACTTATCCGGCTCTCCCCGGGCCCCAAGCCCGGGGCTCGCCGAAGTGAAAACAAACGCCGATTCTTCAACACACAGCGAGCCGGGAGCGTAAGCTCCCGGAGGAGCGTGCGCACGTCAGTGCGGGGTGAAACGGCTTGCGGCTTGCGCCGTGCGTCCTACGCTGGGTGCTTCCGCACCCGGCGGGAACAGAACCATGTACTTGGGAAACAACGCGCTTGATGAACCTGCGGCTCACCAGGAGGTTCGCCCTCCCGGAGCTTCCGCTCCGATGCAAGAGTAAGCGTTGAGGTGTCAACCCCAACACGCATCCGGCCACGCGGAGAAAAGTCCCATGCCTGCTTTTCAATACACGGTGCTTGCCCCGGGCCAGGGGCGGCGGCAAGGAACGCTGGAAGCGGCCGACGCTGCGGCTGCCGCGGCCGCCTTGCGCACGCAAGGGCTGTTCGTGCTGCGGCTGGTGCCCCAGCAACAAGCGGCGGAAGAAACTGCGCTGTTGCACCGGCCCGTGGAACCGCTTGACTGGCTGCGCCGCTTGAGGCTGCCGCGTCGCGGGTTTCGCACCCAGGATCGTATTTTTCTGCTGGAGCAGTTGGCCTTGATGCTCCGCTCCGGGCTGACGCTGGTGCAGGCGCTGGAAGTGGCCGCGGCCGAAGCCGACAAGCCCCGACTCCGCCGGGCGCTGGAGCAAGTGGCCGAGCAGTTGCAACAGGGACGGCAGTTTTCCCAGGCGCTGGCGGCGGTACCTGGACTGGTGCCGCAGTTCGTGCTGCGGCTGGTGCAAAGCGGCGAAGTGACCGGGCAGTTGGAACACGTGCTGGGGCAATCGGCCGAGTACCTGCGCCGCCGGGCCATCCTGCGAGGGCGGTTGGCTTCGGCCCTGGTCTATCCGGCCGTGGTGGTGCTGGTGGCCCTGGCCGTGGCGGCCTTCCTGGTGCTGAAGGTAATCCCCAAGTTTGCCACGTTCTTCTCTCGCCGGGGGGCGGCGTTGCCTTGGGCCACGCAGTTGCTGGTGGACCTTTCCAACTGGCTTGCTCAGTACGGGCTCTATGTGCTGGGGGCGGTGGTGGCGGCAGGGCTGGCACTTGCGGCCTTCCGCAGCACTGCCTGGGGGCGGCTTCGCTGGGACCGCCTGCTGCTTTGCCTGCCGGTGCTGGGCCCGGTGCTGACCACCGCGGCCATGAGCCAGTTGAGCCAAACGCTGGGCATGCTGCTGGCCTCCGGCTTGAACCTGCTGGAAGCCCTGCAGATCACCGCCGGAGTGATCGGCAACCGCGCCGTGCGCCGTCGGGTGCAGGAGGCGGCCCAAGGGGTGCTGGAAGGCGGCTCGCTGGCCGGGTCGCTGCGGGGCCGCCCGGTGCCGGAGCTGGTGCCGCGGATGATCGCCGTGGGAGAACGGACCGGCTCGCTGGGCGAGGTGCTGGAGGAGTTGGGCCGGTTTTACGACACGCAACTGCAAAATCACATCCGCCGCCTCAGCGCGATGGTGGAACCGGCGCTGATTCTCGTGGTAGGCTTGCTGGTAGGGTTCGTGTACTTTGCCTTCTTCCAGGCGGTGATCCAGATGGGAGCGATCCGCTAGCCTGGCAAGGAAGCGCCTGTTGGGAAATTGCAAACCGGTTGCAAACCCCGGCTCTCCCCCGGCTGAAGCCGGGTACGTGTTTAGCGTGCTATCACAAGGTGTGATGTGTCCAAACCATAAAGCAAGCCGAAGGCTTGCCAGCCCAGTAGCCGGTGGTCGGAGCGCAGCGGAGGCCACCGGAAAGCGACGGCCATTACCCCACCCCGCACCCCGGCAGGGGTGCCAGAAACAAGGACCGTTTTGCCCTCTGGCATCCCTTCGGGATGCTCAAAGACAAGGAAAAATGCTGCCTTCCGGGGGTCTGACGACCGTGAGGCTACGAAGCTGCGACGCCTGCGGCGTCGAACTTCCGGTTGCTAGCTGGCTAAACACGTACGGAGCGTAAGCTCCCGGTTGCATTGAACACGAGCAACCGCCGACACGGTTCAAACCAACCGCGTGCTGACGCACGCGGCTCGCCCAGGCGATTTTTTTAGTTTTTAGACCAAACTTCCCCCCTACTAACAGGGGGATCGTTATGCATAACCAACTTGAATTTGGTAACTTACGACAAATCATTGCCCCAAATTTTCTGCGATTTTCTGCCTACCCCCTATTTGTCGCAACCCTTTGTTATGCAAGGGTTTACGGCAACGGGACTACATGACTACACAAGGAGGCACGAATTAGCGTAAAGTATTTCGCTGCAATTGCTTACGCCAAATAGCTAGGGGGAAGTTTGGGCTAAAGAAGGCAGGGGCTTTCCCTGCCGCCCCCCTGGAAACCCCCAAGACGCAAGCCCGATCCGTGTGGCAGTAGGAGAGATGCAAGGCGCTTTGCAGGCCGACTCTGCGGAGACGTCCACCAAGCCGCACTCCCAGGGCGGCCGGGGATTGCGGTGGATGCTGCTGGTGTTTTTTGCCGCCGGCACGCTGCCTTGGTTCCTGGGCTACCACCGCCGCTACCCCCAGCACAGCCCGGCCGTTCGGGTCCTGGAGTTCGGCTGGCCTTGGGCCTATGCCTGTAAACGCGACTGGGCGGTGGGGGCAAAACCCGGACGGCCCCCGTCCCGGTGGCAGGTGCTTGCGCAACGATGGCAATTCTGGAAACACGGGATTTCCTTTTCGGCATTCCACCTTTTTTGCAACCTGGGCCTGTGGCTGGTTTTAGCCCTGCTTGTTGCCCTGCTGTTGGGCCGCGGCGGCAAGCGTTCCTTTTGCCGATTCGGCCTGCGAGGGTTGTTGTTTCTGCTGCTGTTGATTGCCCTGCCGTTGGGCTATGTGGCCCGGGGACACTTTCATCACCGGCGACAACAGGCTTGCCTGGATCGCCTTCACCAGCTCTGGCGGGAAGACTGGCAGGCACTTGGCCACTTGGGCTGGCACCCGGTGCGTTTTCCCGGTGCGGCGGGAGGCCCGGAGGTCCAGTATCGCTGGGAAGTTCCGCCGAGCTGGCTGGGCGATCTGCTCGATCCGCGGCGGCAGCGGAGCCTGGCCCGGGTGGTGTGGCTCAAGGTTCGGACCCTTCGTCCTCGGCGCTGCATCGAGGCGGCGGTGGAGCTGAACTCCCTGGAATACTTGCGGATCGAGTTTTTCTTCGTGCCCCGGCAGCCAGGAGTGCGGCTCTTTTTTCCGCCCGGAGCGTTCAGCTCCCGAGGGCTGGAGTCGCTGGGATTCCCGCCCTCGGCCCGGCTTGCCCATGAGCTGGCAGCCGCCACGGGTCAGAGGTTGCCCCGGCATGCCGTTGCCGATTTGCGCGGTTGGGAACCGTCTCACCGGATGGTTCGAGAGCTGGGGCGGATCGTGCAGCGCCACCAGGGACTGTCCGGCACCGACCTGGAGAAGCTGGCCCGGTTGCCCTTGCGGCATCTGGCCCTGGTGCGGTGCCACGTAACGGACCGCCAACTCCGGCAGCTGCTGAGGCTCCGCTTGCTGGAGAGCCTGGACCTGAGTGGCAATCCGGTGACGGATGAGGGCGTGCGGGTACTGGTGGACCTGCCCCGGCTGCGGCGCGTGGTGCTCAAAGGAACCAGGACGACCGCCACCGGCGCAGCACTGCTGGCCCGAGAGGGAATCCAGATGGTGCGTTGAAGAACCGCCGGCCGATTCGGGATTACTGGCTTTCCTCTCCCCCCTGGCGGTGCGGCATGCGTTCGATCACCTGGTCGATCAGTCCGTATTCCTGGGCTTCCTCGGCCGACATGAACTTGTCCCGGTCCGTGTCCGCCTCGATCTTCTCCAGCGGGTGGCCGGTGTGACGGATGAGGATGTTATTGATCCGCTCCTTGATGCGCCGCAGCTCCTTGACGTGGATCTCGATCTCCTCGGCCGTCCCCTCCAGCCCGGCCAGCGGCTGGTGGATCATGATACGGGCGTTGGGCAACGCGAACCGCTTCCCCCGGGTTCCGGCCGTCAGCAGCACCGCCCCCATCGAAGCGCACTGGCCGATGCAATAGGTGGCCACGGGACAGGAGATGAATTGCATGGTGTCGTAGATGGCCAGTCCGGCGGTGACGCTTCCGCCGGGGGAGTTCAGATACAGGTGGACGTCGGCCTTGGGGTCTTCGGCCTGGAGGAACAGCAGTTGGGCCACCACCAGGTTGGCCACTTCGTCGGTGATGGTGGAGCCGAGGAACACGATGCGATCGGCCAGCAGGCGGCTGTAGATGTCCATGGCCCGCTCTTCGCGGCCGCTGCGTTCGATCACGTAAGGCACCAGGGGCATGGGAGCACTCCTTTTGCTTTTTGCTTCGGTGGCAGGTTCGTGCCGGGGGTGGGGGCGAAGACCCGCAGCCCCTCGGGCGGTTTAGTCTTCGTCTTCCTCGGGGGCGGCTTGCTTGCGGAGCACTTCGTCCACCACTCCGTATTCCAGGGCTTGCTGGGCGTCCATGTAGAAGTCGCGGTCGGTGTCCTTGGCGATCTTTTCCACCGGCTGGCCGGTGTGGTGGGCCAGGATCTGGTTGATGCGATCGCGCTCGCGGAGGATTTCCTGGGCCTGGATTTCGATGTCGGAAACCTGCCCGCCCACCCGGGCATAAGGCTGGTGGATCATCACCTTGGAATGGGGCAGGGCGTAGCGTTTCCCCTTGGCCCCGCCGGCCAGCAGCACCGCCGCTCCGCTGGCGGCCAGGCCCACGCAGTAGGTGGCCACGGGGCAGGAGAGCATTTGCATCGTGTCATAGACGGCCAGCGTGGCGGTGACGCTTCCGCCGGGAGAGTTGATATAAAAGTGGATGTCCTTACGGCGGTTTTCGCTCTGCAGGTACAGCAGCTTCATGATCAGCTCGTTGGCGTTGCCGTCCCAGATCTCCCCTTGCAGGAAGATGATCCGATTCTCCAGCAGCAGGTCCCCCAGGGTGAGCTGCCGCTGGCGCTGGTAGTCGCGATAGGTGTACTGGGCCACCGGATGGGGCAGCGCCGAAAGGGAGAAGTCGGACATGGAAGGCCTCCGTGGCATAGAGTGTTCGGAACCTCCGCGCCGTGGCGCCGGTCTGTTCCCCTGCGGGCGAGGCCGACCGGACGATCCGGTCCGGCGAGGTTACTGCAGAGTTTACAACGATCCTCCACCGCCTGACAACCGCCTTCCGGCTGCCGGGGGCACCCAGGGCGTGTGTCGAAATCCTAGCTCCGGGAGGAGGCGCAGCGGGCGGAAAAAGATCAGCTGGACTCGGTTTCGGCCTCCGAGGAGGCGGAAGGTTCGGATTCTTCCTTGGCCGCCGCTTCCGTGATGAGGAAGGCCACGGCCGCTTCCCGCCGCGCGCCCAGGGGGGGCCCCTGGTAAGGAACGTCCTCGAACTGGGCGTGCTGGAGGATCAAATCGACCACCTTCCGTTCCACGATCTGGTTGCGAAGCACGTCCATCTGCCCGCTTTTCTCCAGTCGAGCCCGCACCCGCCGCGGCGACTGGCCCGATTGGGCCGCAATGAGGGCGATCTCCATGTCGAACTCTTCGGGCAGTGCGTCGATCCCTTCTTCCTCGGCGATGCGTTCCAGGATGAAGTGCTCTTT
>Ga0256839_1005698_pt1 | contig 11344 bp, 9 predicted proteins | sample 354166metaG_FD_185968 | JGI IMG/M metagenome (GOLD analysis project Ga0256839, IMG submission 185968) | Hydrothermal vent microbial communities from Mid Atlantic Ridge, Atlantic Ocean - 354-166 | ecosystem: Environmental > Aquatic > Marine > Hydrothermal vents | place: Atlantic Ocean: Mid... | reverse complement strand
CGCCTGATCTGGTCCAATCCGGCCCACCCAAAATAAGAACCGTTTAAGAACCTCTAAGAGTTTTCTCAGGGCTGTCTAACCCTGCGCCCAATTTTGACCCCAAAACAGTTAATATTCCCTAAATCCCCATTTTGCTCCAGTTTCCAAGTATGCGCCCCAAGCGCCCACCCCCAAACACAAAACCCCTTTTTTTCTTACCCCAAACCATCAAATCCCATCAAATCCCACCAAATCCCGCCTACTCCAGTATCCAACCGTCCCCTACACAAGTGCCCTAGGCACAAAAAAGCCGCCCCGTTTCCAGAGGCGGCTTTGCTATCTTCAGGCAATGATCAGCCGTTGGTGAAGTCGGGATAGGCTTCCATGCCCAGCTCGCTCATATCCAGCCCGCTGATCTCTGCTTCGGCACTCACCCGAATGCCCAGCACCATTTTCAGCACCATCCACAATACCAGAGATATCGAGAATACAAACCCGCCGATCACCACAACACCATATGCCTGCGTTACGAAACTCGCGTCGGAGTTGGTAAACGCCACCGCCATGGTGCCCCAGATGCCGGCAAACAGATGCACAGGGATCGCGCCAACCACATCATCGATTTTGAATTTATCCAGCAATGGCACCGCAAACACCACGATCACACCGCCCATGGCGCCAATCAGCGAAGCCTGTCCAAGGCCCGGGGTCAAAGGCTCGGCGGTGATCGAAACCAGACCTGCCAAAGCGCCGTTCAGCATCATGGTCAGATCCGGTTTCTTATAAAGCAATTGCGTCACAAAAAGTGCTGCAATGGCTCCACCTGCCGCCGCTGCATTGGTGTTGGCGAATATCCGGCTGATATCGGCCACATTTCCGGTGGTGTTCATATATAGCTGCGAGCCGCCGTTAAACCCGAACCACCCCATCCAGAGGATGAATGTGCCAAGCGTGGCCAGCGGCAAGTTGGAGCCCATGAAAGGAATAACCTTGCCGTTTTTATATTTGCCAATGCGCGCCCCGAGGATGATCGCGCCGGCCAAGGCCGCCCAGCCACCAACCGAATGCACCACGGTCGAGCCTGCGAAATCAAGGAAACCGGCTTCGTCAAGGAATCCGCCGCCCCATTTCCAGCTGGCTTGAATGGGGTAAATAACGCCCACCAGAAGCACCGTAAAAATCAGGAAAGGCCATAGCTTGATCCGCTCCGCCAGCGCGCCCGACACAATCGAAGCCGTCGCCGCCGCAAACATCAGCTGGAAAAAGAAATCCGAGCCAACCGAAGCATAGGTCAGATCCACATCGGCAGCGCCCACGCCAACCGGCTCCAGTGCCGTGGTAGCGAAGGCACCGATAATGCCATCCACCGTCCAAGCATCGCCGGGATACATCAGATTATAGCCCACCAGATAATACATGATCGAGGCAATCCCCACGAGGCCGATATTCTTGGTCAGCTGCATGGTCACGTTTTTGGAGCGCACCAGCCCCGCTTCGAGCATCGAAAAGCCCGCGCCCATCCACATCACCAAAAAACCCATCACAAGGAACATGAAGGTATTGAGAATAAAGCCGATTTCATCGGGTATTTGCGGCGCGGCTTCCTGCGCCAAGGCAGGCGTAGCCAGCAGCATCGCTGCGATCACGCCGGTCGTTTTTGTTAGCTTAAACATGGTTTTCCCTCGTTCTTGAAATTAAATAGCGTCTTCGCCGGTTTCGCCGGTGCGCACGCGCAGCGCGCTTTCCACATCCAGCACAAATACCTTGCCATCCCCGATCGAGCCGGTTTTGGCGGTGGCGGCCAGCGTCTCGACCACCTGCTCGGCGATATCGGCGGCCACCACCATTTCCAGCTTCACCTTGGGCACAAAATTCACTACATATTCGGCCCCGCGATATATCTCGGTATGGCCGGCCTGGCGGCCATAGCCCTTGATTTCAGAGACCATCAGCCCCTGCACGCCAATCTCGGTCAGGGCTTCACGCACCTCCTCGAGCTTGAACGGTTTGATGGCGGCAATAATCAGTTTCATATTCGCTCCTATCCTTGATAGCGGTTTGGGTGCGGCAGGCACCTGTTACCCCAGCTTTTGCGGCAAACTGGCTAAAAAGGAAGCGAATTGGAGCATTATATCTGCGATATTCGCGGTATTTGCCTATTTTTTAGGCTTCATACCAACATTGCCCAATAATATAGCACATCATAAAAGGCGAATATGTGCCGATGGTAGAATCAGCGCTCTACAATCGCGAGAAGATTCGCTAGAATTGCCGAAACAAGAGCAAGTATACAGGCAGCCTGCATGGCCGAGAAAAAAACGCCCCCCGCTACAAAGCGGGCCAAAACCGCGCCTGTGCCGCCACCTCTGGTCGCCTCGCGGGCCGATCGGGCTGTGCCGGAATCCGGCAAAAAACCTGCAAAGAAACCCGGCCGCAAGCCAGCAAAACAATCGGCCAGGACCCAAAGCCACAAGGCCGCCAAGCCGGCTACTCGTGGTAAGAAAAAGCCGATGAAAAAAAAGCCGGTCAAAAAAGGCAATATCCTGATCCGCGCGCTGCGCTGGTTTTTTCGCAGCCTGATTAGGGTAATCTGGTGGTTCAGCTGGCGCGGGGCCTTGCTGGGCGGCGCGGGGCTGGCGGCCTGGACCGGCTATTATTATATCCGGCTGCCGCCCATGGAAGCGCAGCTGGATGGCCGCGCCCGCGGCTCGGTGCGGCTGCTGGATCGCTACGGCAATATTTTTGCGTGGCGGGGCGAGCAATTTGACGGCTCCTTGAGGGCGCAAACCGTATCGCCCTTTCTGAAAAACGCGGTAGTCGCCACCGAGGATCGCCGGTTTTATTCCCATTTCGGCATCAGCCCGCGCGGCATTGCCGGCGCGATCCGCATCAACCTGAGCGAAGGCCGCGGCCCGCTTTCGGGCAATGGCGGCTCGACCATCACCCAGCAGGTGGCCAAATTGCTGTGCCTTGGCGAGACCGGCAAAACCGAAGCCGAGTGCCGCCGCCAATCCATGTGGCGCAAAATTCAGGAAGTGCCGTATTCATTTGCCATGGAGCTGAAATATTCCAAAGACGATATTCTGAGCATCTATCTGAATCGCGCCTATCTGGGCGCAGGGGCTTACGGCTTCGAGGCCGCCGCCCAGCGCTATTTCGCCAAATCCGCACGAGATCTAACCCCGTCTGAATCCGCAATGCTGGCGGGCCTGCTGACCGCCCCCAGCTATTTCGCCCCGACCCGAAATCTGGAGCGCGCGCAGGGGCGGGCCTCGGTCGTGATCGGGCTGATGCAGGAGCAGGGATATTTGACCCGCATCGAAGCCGAGATCGCCCGCGCCGCCCCCGCCACGCTCTCTACCACCGCAAAAGCCCTGATTGGCGGGGATTTTGCCGATTGGGTCATGACCATGAATGGCGACGAGGTGCTGCAGGCCTTCACCCGCGATACCGCCGAGGATGTGGAAATCCTCACCACCTTTGATCCTGCAATCCAGCGCGCGGCGGAAGAGGCGCTGGCCAATGTGTTTGCCACGCGGGTTTCGGAAGGTTCAAGGGCACAGGCGGCGATTGTGGTGATGTCGCCCGACGGGGCGGTGCGCGCGGTGGTGGGCGGGCGCAATATCGAGGGCGATTATTTCAACCGCGCCACGCAGGCCCTGCGCCAGACCGGCTCCTCCTTCAAGCCCTTCGTTTACGCCGCCGCACTGGAAGCGGGCTGGACGCCAAACACGATGGTAGAAGATGCGCCCCTGACCATAGACATCCCCGGCTCCGGCCCGTGGAGCCCGAAGAACTATAATCGGGATTTTATGGGCGAGATGACCCTGACCCAAGCCATGGCGCGCTCGATCAATACCATTGCGGTGCGGGTATCCGAAGAGGTGGGCCGCGAGCGGGTGCGGGCGATGGCGATGGATTTCGGCATCACCTCCGAGATCGCCACTGGCCCGGCGCTGGCGCTGGGAGTTTCCGAGGTCAGCCTGCTGGAAATGACCGGCGCCTATGCGGGGTTTCTCAATGGCGGGCGGCTTAGCAAGCCCTTCGGCATGCTGGATCTGACCCTGCTGGACGGCACCCGCCCGTTCCCCGTCGGTCGCCCCAGCCAAGGGCGGCAGATTTTGAGTGAATTGGCGGATGGATACCTGCTCTATATGCTTAATCAGGTGGTCGAAACCGGCTCGGGGCAGCGCGCGCAGATCGAGGGCTGGCAGATGGGCGGCAAAACCGGCACCACCCAAGGGGCAAAAGACGCTTGGTTCCTTGGCTTCACCGCCGATTTTGTGGCGGGGGTGTGGATGGGCAATGATGACAATACGCCCTTGGTCGGGGTAACGGGCGGGGGGCTGCCGGCGCAGATATGGAAGGAAACCATGCAGCGCGTGCACGAGGGCCGCACCCCGCGCCCGCTGCCGATGATCCTGCCACCGGAAGAAATCGCGCCAGTGGTAGAGCGCACAAGACCAAGAGACGGGCGACCACGGCGAACCATTCTGGACCTGATACTGGGCACCAACCGATAGGCCGGTGGCGGCGCGTTTAGCGCTGCACCCCGCCGACAGGCCGCACCCGCGCCGCGCTCAAGCCACACCGCGCGGCGCGGATGCCGCATTACAGCCGGATGCAACATTAAACGCGCCGCCACCGCGTCGCACACGCATTTTTTATCTTTGATGAAAAAGCCGCCCGCAGGGCGTATGGAGCGCTTAGGGCTTGCTCAAGGTGCGAGAGACCGCATCCTTCCAGCCTGCATATTTTCCTTCGCGCCAGCTTTCCGGCTTGGTCGGGCCAAAGCGCCGCTCCAGCGCCCAGCCCTTGGCGAAGCCCTGCATATCCGGATATATCCCCGCGCGCATCCCCGCCAGCCAGGCCGCGCCCAAAGCTGTGCTTTCCAGCACCTGTGGCCGGTCCACCTCGGCCCCCAGCATATCGGCCAGCGCCTGCATCGCCCAGTCATTGGCACACATGCCCCCATCCACCCGCAGCACGGTTTTGCCCGCATCGCCCCAATCGCCGCGCATCGCCTCCACCAGATCCCGCGTTTGATAGGCCACGCTTTCCAGCGCCGCCTTGGCAAATTCGGCTGGGCCGGAATTGCGGGTCAGGCCAAAAATCGCGCCCCGGCAATTGGCATCCCAATAAGGCGCGCCAAGGCCGGTAAAAGCCGGCACCAGATAAAGCTGCTGTTCCGGATCTGCGGCCTCGGCCAGGGCCTGCGTCTCGGAGGCATGCTTGATCAGCCCCAGCCCGTCGCGCAGCCATTGCACCACCGCACCGGCAATGAAAATCGAGCCTTCCAGCGCATAGCTCGGCTGGCCATCCAGCTGATAGGCAATCGTAGTCAACAAACGATTGCGGGATTTCACCGGCGTATCGCCCGTGTTCAGCAAGGCAAAACAGCCGGTGCCATAGGTGCTTTTCATCATCCCGGGCGCAAAGCAGGCCTGCCCGATGGTGGCGGCCTGCTGATCCCCCGCCACCCCCAGAACCGGCGCGCCCAGCGCCGCGCTAGAGCCAAAATCGGCGGCGCAATCCCGCACTTCGGGCAATAGCGCCTCGGGCACATCAAATAGCGCGCAAAGCTCGCGATCCCATGCGCCGGTATGGATATTATAGAGCATCGTGCGCGAGGCATTGGTGGCATCCGTGACATGGGATTCCCCTTCCGTAAGCCGCCAGATCAGATAGCTGTCTACCGTGCCAAAAGCCAGCTCCCCCGCCTCGGCCATCGCGCGCGCGCCTTGCACATGATCCAGAATCCAGCCGATCTTGGTTGCCGAGAAATACGGATCCAGCCGCAGGCCGGTTTTTTCGGCGATCACCGCCTCATGCCCCGCATCGCGCAGCGCCGCGCAGGCCGCCTCGGTGCGGCGGTCCTGCCAGACAATGGCATTATAGATCGGCTTGCCGCTGGCGCGCTCCCATATAATCGTGGTCTCGCGCTGGTTGGTGATGCCTATGCCGTCGGGCCGATCGACTCCGGCTTTGGCCAGCGCGGCCCTGGCGGTGCTCAGGCAGGTGCGCCAGATATCCTCCGGATCATGCTCCACCCAGCCCGATTGCGGAAAATGCTGGGGAAATTCCTCGGAAGCACTGGCCATTGGCTTCATATCCGCATCAAATACAATACCGCGGCTGGAGGTTGTGCCTTGGTCTATGGATAAAATACAGGGCATAGGGCGGCCTTTCTGTTGCGGGTTATCGGGGTATTATTGCCATAATTACGACTTCACTTCCAGCGGTTCGTAAATGGCTATTCTGGCACCACCACCGCCAGAGAGATCGAAAGCCTATCATCAATCAGGCAGCTGATATTGGCCAGCACAACATCCGGCGCCGGATCGCGGTAAAGCGTCATCACCCCGTCAAAGCTGCAATCGTCAGGCGTGAATTCCGGGCTTGCAAACATCTCTTGCGGGGTGAGAGAATTCCGGCTGTGAAAGCCCGATTCCGGATAGGGCCGGACCGCGCTCGAAGTAAACCCAAGGGATTGGCTGATCTGTGCCATCAAATCTGCATTCTCCAGACTATTTCCCTCTACCCATAGCGCATCCTCGTCCAGCCCGCCGGCTGGCGCGTATTCCGAAGCAAGATCCAGAAAACCGTAGCCAAGGTATTTTGCCGCCCGCTCGCCCAGAATATCATAGGGGTTCACCGCCGCTTCCAACGGGAATGCTTTTATTTCCTCAATACCATTAGCCCCTGTATTGGCGGCATATACCCGATAAACCGGCCAGATATCCTCCTCCTCGCCGCTTGTGGCATTTTTCGCCACCAGATAGATGTCGCGCATGCCGTAAGCATACAGGCCAAGATTATCACTGACCTCGCGCAGGATAAACACCTGCGTGGCGCTGATCCCGATCACCCGATCCATAAGCGAGAGGCTTTCCGGCGGCGTGGCGCGGGCCGGGGCCAAAAACGAAACTGTGATAAACAAACAGAGGATATAACGCATGGGGTGGCTTTCTCTAAAAAACCCGAGCATGGATAGCCCGTCAGCCTGTGTCAAGCTCGGGGTCTGGGCAGGCGGGATATTGCGAGATTGGGCGTGAATTGGCCGAAGCGCGAAGCTTGGCTTGACACGGACCGTGCCGGATTTAATATCCCCCCATTCCGAAATGGCAGCAACAAACAGGTGATTGAATGAAAACGGCTCTTGCAGCAGCGTTTCTGGGGGTGTTTACCCTTTCAGCATGCGCACCCGGATTTACCGACAATATTTCCAGGGTTTCTACAATGTTACCGATCCTGCCTAAAGCGGCTGATCGTGAAGGCATATATATTCTGCGCGACATACGAGGCTCTTTACTGGTGCAATATTTCCCCGGTCAGGTGCGCGAATCGCAAATCATGGCCCGGCTGACCACATATTGCGCCCGCAAAGGCGGGGTGCCGCGCCGCAGTGGCGATAATATCGGCAGTCAGGCCAAGCTCCCCGATGGCCGCATCGTGAGCACCCGCTCGATTGTGGTGCAATGCCGCTAGCGGCCTGATCTTGCGGCTGCGTCTTTAGGCAGCCCCGCTTGAGCTTGGAAAACCTCCGGTAATCGGCTAAAGCGGGGGCTTACTCCTATTCGAGGCCCTGCCATGACCCACCGATCCGAACTTCTTATGCCTGCGGGCAACCTGCGCAAGCTGAAAATGGCCATCCTTTATGGCGCGGATGCGGTGTATCTTGGCACGCCGGATCTTTCCTTGCGCACCAAAAGCCAGTTCAGCCTTGAGGAAGTGGTGGAAGGGGTGGAATTCTGCCACGCCCACGGCAAGCGCGCCTACCTGACGCTGAACCTGTTTTCCCACAATAAAGACATCCCGAAGCTGGAAGAATATATCGACACCGTGCGCAAGGTGAACCCCGACGGGCTGATCATCGCTGATCCCGGCGTGCTGCAATTCGTGAAAGACCGCGCGCCGGATCTGCCCTTGCATATCTCGACCCAAGCCAATGTCTCAAGCTGGCTTTCCGTGAAGTTCTGGCAGGCGCAAGGGGCCGAGCTGGTGGTGCTGGCACGGGAGGTGTCCTTTGCCGAGCTTTCGGAAATCCGCGAAAAATGCCCCGATATCAAGCTGGAGGCCTTTGTGCATGGCGCCATGTGCATGACCTATTCCGGCCGCTGCCTGCTCAGCAATTTCATGTCCGAGCGCGGCGCCAATCAGGGCAATTGCGCCAATTCCTGCCGCTGGAACTATAAGGTGCGGATGCGGATGAAAGACGGCACCATCCAGGAGCTGGATATCAACGAAGACAATGCCGATATGTTTGAATTCCTGCTGGAAGAAGGCTGCCGACCGGGCGAGCTGATGCCGATCGAGGAAGACGGGCGCGGCTCCTATATCCTGAATTCGCGCGATCTTTGCATCATGCCCAAGCTGGATGATTACCTGCGGATCGGCGTCGATAGCCTGAAGGTCGAGGGGCGCGGGAAATCAGAATATTATGCCGCGATCGTGGCGCGGGCCTACCGCATGGCGATTGATGATTATTACGCCGACCCCGAAAACTGGACCCCGCATAAATACATGCGCGAGCTGGAAAGCGTGGGCAACCGTGGCTATACGCTGGCCTTCCATGACGGGCGGCTGAGCAATTATTCCCACGATTACGAGCAAACCGAGGCGCTGGCGCAGTGGGAATATGCCGGTGTGGTTACGAAAGTAACCGAAGACGCCTTCCATGTGGCGGTGAAAAACAAGCTGGAGGCGGGCGAGGTGCTGGATTTTGTCTCGCCGCTTTCGCGCGAAACCGTGCTGTTGCGGATGTATGAATTCGAGCTGGTATCGGGCGAGATCAAAGAGGCCGTGCATGGCGGGGCGCAGGCGACAATTGTGGTGCCATTCGCGCTGTTTGACCATGAGGATATCGAGGATCTGAAAGCACGCTTTCCGGTATACTCTGTGCTGCGCAAGGAAAAAGCCCTGACCACCGAGCAATGGAACCGCGTGAAATTCGACAAGCTTGTGCAGGGGCTGGAAGTGGGCGGCAAGCGCAACGAGCCAGCCTATGAAAAACGCCGCGATGCGCTGGCGGAATCCGTGGCCCAAAACCCCTCCGAGCGCCGCTTCAAGACCAATCGCGTTGGCACCGATGGCTGCTGTGGAAAGGGCTGCAATGGCTGCCTGATCTTCTGGGAGGACGACCTATACGCCCGCGCCCGCGAGGCCCTGCAAAGCCGCAAAAACGGCGAGCAGCTTTCGCGCGCCGAGGCCAAGGCGCTGAAGGGCGCGGCGCTTTAGCGGGCGTTGTTTTTTGCCCGCCGATAGGCTAGGCCAAACCAAGCGTTCTATTAATCCATGAGGCATTTATGACCCAGCCCCGCTTTACCGATCTCGCCAATTCCCTGCCCGCCACGGTGCCCTTCGTGGGGCCTGAAACCGCCGAGCGGGCGATGGGCGCGGCTTTTGCCTCGCGGCTCGGGGCCAATGAAAATGTGTTTGGCCCCTCCCCGAAGGCGCTGGAGGCGATGGCGCTGGCCAGCAAGGATATTTGGAAATACGGCGATCCCGAAAGCCATGATCTCAAGCAGGCTTTGGCCGAAAAACACGGGGTTTCGCCCGAAAATATCGTGATCGGCGAGGGGATAGACGGGCTGCTGGGCTATCTGGTGCGGCTGCTGATTGCGCCCGGTGATGCGGTCGTCACCACCGCAGGCGCCTATCCGACCTTCAATTACCATGTGGTCGGCTATGGCGGGGCGCTGCATATGGTGCCTTATGAAGCGGATGCCGAAAGCCCCGGGGCGCTGCTGGCCAAGGGCCGCGAATGTAAGGCCAAGCTGATCTATATCGCCAATCCCGATAATCCGATGGCCTCGGTGCAGGACGGGGCGCGCCTTCAGGCGATGATCGATGATTTGCCGGATCATGCCACCCTTTGTCTTGATGAAGCCTATATCGAATTCGCGCCCGAAGGCAGCGCGCCGGCGCTGGATATCAGCCACCCGCGCGTGATCCGCTTTCGCACCTTTTCCAAGGCTTATGGCATGGCCGGCGCGCGGGTGGGCTACGGCATTGCCCATGCGGATTTTGTGAGGGCCTTTGACAAGGTGCGCAATCATTTCGGCATGAACCGCGCCGCGCAAGCCGGTGCGCTGGCCGCGCTGGCGGATGGGGATTATCTGGCCCAAACGCTGGAAAACATCGCGATTTCCAAAGCCAGAATTGCCGGTATCGCCCGGGATAACGGCCTGCTGCCCCTGCCCTCGGCCACCAATTTTGTCGCCATTGATTGCAGGCGCGGCGCGGATTTTTCCAAGGCGGTGGTCGAGGCGCTGGGCGGGCTGGGGGTCTTTATCCGCATGCCGTTTTCGGAGCCACAAAACCGCTGTATCCGCATCTCGGCAGGGCGGCCAGCGGATATGGATTTGCTGGAAAAAGCCCTACCCGAGGCCCTGCGCCGCGCCACTCAAAATGAGGAACCTCAGCCATGAACCAGCATGAAAAAATAAATTACGTCGAATTTCACAGTCCTGATCTGGCCGCCAGCAAAGCATTTTTCACCAAGGCTTTCGGCTGGGCCTTCACCGATTATGGCCCCGATTATTGCGATTTTAGCGGCGAGGGCCTAAACGGCGGTTTTTTCAGCTCTGACCAAATGGCCAGCCCCGAGGCTGGCGCCCCGCGCATTATCTTTTTCAGCGACCGGCTGGAAGAAACCCTTGCCAAGGTCAAGGCCGCTGGCGGGGGTATCTGCCGCGAAATTCAAGGCTTCCCCGGGGGTCGCCGCTTTCATTTCACCGAGCCGGGCGGCAATGAGCTGGGCGTGTGGAGCGATGTGGATAGCCGCGGAAACAAGATCGAATAAACATGCATATAAACCCTTATAAGCGGCTTTGGCATGGCTGGCTAAAGCATTATCGCACCATGTTGCTGCTTGGTTTTCTCGGCATGATCGGCGGCGCGCTGGCCTCGGCGGGCTATGCCAAGGCGATGCAATGGATCATTGACGGCTTTCAGGCCGCCGATAAGGATGTCATCTGGTGGGGGCCGCTATTGATGATCTTTCTGGCCAGCTCCAAAGGCTTCAGCACGTGGCTTTTCCAGGTCAGCACCAACGGCGCTTTGGTGCGCGCCGAGACGGGTTTGCAAAAAGCCATGCATAAAAAGCTGGTTTTTGCCGATCTCGCGCAGGTGCAAAGCGAAAGCGGCACCGCGCTTTCCACCCGCTTTACCGCCGATATTTTGCTGGTGCGCCAATCTGTTATGCAAATATTCACCGGCGTTTCCTCGGTGCTTATTCTGCTGGCCACGGTGGCGGTGATGCTCAGCATTGACTGGGTCATTACCCTCACGCTGGTTGCGGTTTTTTCGCTCGCGGTCTGGCCGGTGAACCGTGTTGGCGGGCGCTTGCATATCGTTTCGCGCG
>Ga0256839_1005697_pt1 | contig 11344 bp, 11 predicted proteins | sample 354166metaG_FD_185968 | JGI IMG/M metagenome (GOLD analysis project Ga0256839, IMG submission 185968) | Hydrothermal vent microbial communities from Mid Atlantic Ridge, Atlantic Ocean - 354-166 | ecosystem: Environmental > Aquatic > Marine > Hydrothermal vents | place: Atlantic Ocean: Mid... | reverse complement strand
TTCGCTTGAATCCAGTTCAACAAAGGTTCTGGATTTGGTTTTTTCTTGGCCAAGCATTATTTTAGCTATGCATTGTTCAGCGCTGCCCTTAAGGCGCAGACTGTCTCGTCAACATAGTCAACAAGCTGGCAATACGCTCACGTAAATCACGCCGGTCGATCACCATATCCACTGCACCTTTTTCCTGTAAAAACTCGCTGCGCTGAAAACCTTCCGGCAGAGTCTGGCGCACGGTTTGCTCAATGACCTTCGGTCCGGCAAAACCGATCAACGCTTTGGGTTCTGCAATATGCACATCACCCAGCATGGCAAGACTGGCCGACACGCCACCCATGGTAGGGTCGGTCAATACGGAAATAAACGGGATACCACGTTTGCTGAGCTTCGCCAGGGCTGCACTGGTTTTTGCCATTTGCATCAGTGAAAACAGGGCTTCCTGCATACGCGCACCACCACTGGCAGAGAAACAGACCAGCGGAATGTTGTGCTCCAGCGAGGTGTTCACTGCACGCACAAAACGTTCACCCACCACCGAGCCCATAGAACCACCCATGAATTTGAATTCAAACGCGGTCGCTACCAATGGCACGCCCTGTACCTGCCCCATCATGCTCACCAGGGCATCCGTTTCCCCTGTATTTTTTTGCGCCAGGGTCAACCGGTCTTTGTATTTCTTTACGTCTTTAAATTTCAACACGTCAACCGGAGTCACTTCCGCACCAATTTCCACCCGAGGTTCTTCATCAAGAAAAATGTCCAGGCGACGACGTGCGCCTACCCGCATGTGGTGATCACATTTAGGACAAACATCCAGGTTGCGTTCCAGTTCTGCGCGATACAACACCGCGCTGCACATTGTGCATTTGGCCCAGATGCCTTCCGGCACGGCCTTTTTCTGACCGCTCTGGGTGCTGATTCTTGACGGGATTAATTTTTTTAGCCAGCTCATAGTGTTTTTTTACACTCTACATTCAGTTATTTTATCTCATGGTTTTTTATACCCGGATTATGCGTCCATCCCCACCCGCATTTGCATCAGCAATCCGGTAATTTCTGTGTTGATTCTATCGTGTTGACCAGCAGCCTGCTCTATTTTTTGCACCAAAACGCTACCTACAACGACAGCATCAGCCACAGCGGCGATGGCAGCGGCTGATTCAGCATTTTTGATACCAAAACCGACACCGACCGGCAGGTCTGTGTGTTGACGAATTTGTTTCAGTTTGTCCGTGACGGCCTGCACGTCGAGATTACCCGCTCCGGTAACCCCCTTCACCGCGACGTAATAGACGTAACCACTAGCGGCTTCGCAAATGAGCTTGATGCGTGCGTCGTCCGAGGTAGGTGCCAGCAGAAAAACAGGGTCGAGCTGTTGTGATCGAAGTTCGGCCACCAGTAGATCAGCCTCTTCAGGCGGCAAATCGACGGTAAGCACACCATCAACACCGGCCTGTGCAGCGGCTTCAGCAAACACGGCGTAACCCATCACTTCCACCGGGTTGAGGTAACCCATCAACACTACCGGAGTATGGCTGTCCTGTTGGCGAAACTCAGCCACCATGGCCAGTACGTTGCGCAAACTAACGTGGTGTTCCAAAGCCCGTTCGGCAGCGCGCTGGATCACCGGGCCATCGGCCATGGGGTCGGAAAAGGGTACACCCAGTTCTATGATGTCGGCACCGGCGTTCACCATCGCGTGCATCAGTGGCACAGTGATAGCCGGATCAGGGTCACCCGCCGTGACATAGGGGATAAGCGCCTTGCGGCCTTCGGTGTTCAATTTGTTGAAACAATTTTTGATACGGCTCATGTTATTTTTCCATGACATTCGGTATGACGGAAACAGGGTTAATTCGTTTTATCCACAGACAGTCCCTTCTCTCCTCAGGGGAGAAGGTTAGGATGGGGGGTGATTTTGTTGGGGGGTTCGGGCAGTTAACTTTCACCCTCACCCCAGCCCTCTCCCTCAAGAGAGAGGGAGTTTTGTTCTGTATTCCCTGTAAACCCAGCGACAAAAAAATCAAACCTCAATCCCTTCCAGCGCTGCCACGGTATGAATATCTTTATCCCCCCGCCCGGAAAGATTGACAATGATGATTTGATCTTTGTCCATGGTGGGAGCCAGTTTGGTAGCATAAGCCAGCGCATGGCTGGATTCCAGCGCCGGAATAATGCCTTCAATACGAGTCAGATCGTGAAAAGCTTGCAAGGCTTCACTATCGTCGATGGCCACATATTGAGCGCGGCCAATATCTTTCAACCAGGCATGCTCAGGGCCGACACCGGGGTAGTCCAGTCCAGCGGATACGGAATGCGTTTCGATGATCTGCCCATCGTCATCTTCCATCAGGTAAGTTCGATTACCGTGTAACACGCCGGGACGACCGGCACACAGGGGGGCAGCATGACGGCCAGAGTCCAACCCGTCACCCGCTGCTTCGACACCATAAATAGCCACGTCTTTGTCATCCAGAAACGGATAAAACAGGCCAATAGCATTGGAGCCGCCACCGACACATGCAATCAATGCATCAGGCAGTCGCCCTGCCTGCTGTTGAATCTGCTGCCGCGCTTCACGACCGATAATGGCCTGAAAATCACGCACCATAGCAGGATACGGATGAGGCCCGGCGACGGTGCCAATAATATAGAACGTGTCATCGACATTGGTCACCCAGTCCCGCATGGCTTCGTTCAGTGCATCTTTGAGCGTTTTCGATCCGGACTCTACTGACACCACGTCTGCGCCCAGTAGTTTCATGCGATAAACATTGATGGCCTGACGAGCGATATCCACCGCCCCCATATAAATCACGCATTTCAACCCCAGCCGCGCAGCAACAGTGGCCGTGGCAACACCATGTTGACCTGCACCGGTCTCGGCAATAATGCGTGTTTTACCCAGACGTTTAGCCAGCAGAGCCTGGCCAATGGTGTTATTCACTTTATGTGCGCCAGTGTGATTAAGGTCTTCACGCTTGAGATAAATCTGCGCACCGTCGAGGCGGCGGGTCCAGCCTTCGGCCAGATACAAGGGAGAGGGACGGCCCACGTAATGCTGTAAATCCGCATCCAGCTCAGCGACAAAATCAGGATCATCGAGATACTTGTCGTAAGCGTCCTGCAATTCCTGCAACGGTACCATCAGCGTTTCGGCGACGAATTTACCACCGTAAACACCGAAATGGCCACGATTGTCCGGCGCTTGGCCGATGAGTGGTTCGTTTGTATTTTCGATCTGTGACACGTTAACAACCTCTGCACTAGTAACCCGGCTCATTCAGAATGAGCGCTATTATTTGGCACACCAATAAAACACATATTTCAGTAACACCTATTTCGCTGCACGCACCTCGGCGACAAAATCTGCCATTTTACGCCAATCCTTAATGCCTTTCTCTGCCTCAACACCACCGCTCACGTCCACGGCATAGGGCTGCACCCTACGAATGGCTTCGCCAACATTGTCAGCACTCAACCCCCCAGCAAGTATCACTGGCGTCGGCAAATCATCCGGCACCCGCGTCCACTCAAAAGATTCTCCCGTGCCACCTGGCAGAGCCGGGTGATAAGCATCCAGCAACAAACCCCGAGCTTGCCCATATTTATCAGCTTCCATCTGCAAATCCACATCCTCACGCATACGGATTGCCTTGATGTAGGGCCGATTGAAACGGATGCAAAATTTGGGGGACTCATCACCATGAAATTGCAACAGACCCAGGTTGACCCGATCCAGCACACCTCGAACTTCACCCTCCGTCGCATTTACAAATAGACCCACCGGGGTAACAAAGGGCGGCAAACTATCCACCACCGCACAGGCCTGCTGAATATCAACATTGCGCGGACTGGGGCCGTAAAATACCAACCCAATAGCATCCACACCCAGCACTACGGCTTTCTCCGCATCTTCCGGACGGGTGATGCCGCATATTTTGATGCGAGTGGTCATAAGTTGCAAAGACTAAACATGATAAAAGAACCCCGCAGGTTACCAGACCAGCCGGGTCGGCGGAACCTGTGGGATACCAAACTCTGGCGGATATTCCACACTCATAAAATAAAGTCCATCCGGCGGTGCGGTAACACCACCCTGAGTACGGTCACGGGTTTCCAGCACCTCCCGACTCCAGTCTATAGTCTGCTCGCCCGCACCAATGGCCATCAACACACCGGCAATATTGCGCACCATGTGTTGCAAGAAAGCATTGGCTTCGAGGTCAATAATGATCAAATCTTCCTGACGTTGCACATCCAGTTGGTACACTGTGCGCACCGAGCTGTGCGCCTGACAGGCAACCGCACGATAAGCATTAAAATCATGCTCACCGAGCAAGTATCGTGCTGCTTGCTGCATGCGCTGCTCATCCAATTCCCGATGATCCCACGCCACCCGCTTGGCGGCAAAGGTAGGTCGCACCTCGCGATTAACGATCACGTAACGATAGCGCCGACGCACTGCGCCAAAACGTGCATGAAAATCCTCAGCCACCGGTCTGGCCCACTGCACAGAAATCGTCTTGCTGATGTTGGCATTGGTGCCATGCACCCAGGAGCGTTCGCTACGCTCAGTATCGGTTTCAAAATGAATCACCTGACCGCAAGCATGTACACCCGCATCAGTACGACCTGCGCAAATCACTTTTATCTCTGTGTTGGCGACTTGAGACAAGCCTGCTTCCAGGGTTCCTTGTACCGTTGGCACATCCTGCTTCTGCGCCTGCCAGCCGCAAAAGTGACTGCCGTCATACTCGATACCCATGGCAATACGCATTGTTTTATCCTGCGTCCGTCATGATGGTTTTCACCGTCAACAGCACTATCCCCAGTAACACGGGAATAACCCACTGCAACAAAGGTGGGTGCGACTGTTCAGGCAAAGTAATGGGCTGTAAAGATACCTGCTCTGCATCAGCGATCACTTTGGCAAAAAGGCGATGAGCCGTTTTGGCAATGGCCATCAGCTTTGGCTCAGATGAGGGGGAGGCAGCCGACGGCATAACAGCAGCACCAGACGCTTCATCCTGTATTTCATGCTGACAGGCAGTACGTAACACACCGACCGTGGTCAATGTCAACGAAATACGTACTGCCAGACGTTCGTGAGACAAGCCTAGCCACGATAACGGTTGCAGGCACCAACTCACTGCGGATAAAAACTCAGACTGTTCAGTACTACCGATCAATACATTGACTGCCGCGACAATCAGCACCAACACAGCAACACGCAATAACCCCTGTAACAATCCCTCCTGCGTCGGCCCCCACAATACGTCGGGGAACAACAATATTCCTGGGGTGAAAAACAGGTACACCACGAGAATCGACAAGAACAACCAGCGCAGGCGTTTAAGCATCTTCAATGCATTATGTAATTGCGTGGGTACGCCCCGAACAAGCTCAGACAGATATAACGATGCCACGAGAATAAAACCGACCACCAGTACCGGTTTACTGCCCACCGCCATAGCAGCACCAAAAACAAAAAAACAGACGATTTTGATGACGGCATGCATAGGGGCGCATTTTAACCTAAAATCCGCAATTGAACGACCTGTAGAACGCGGTGAGCTTTGTGGCTAACGAGGCGCAACGGGGAATAATATACCCGTAGCGATTGAGATTTAGGTGTCACTGCACGCCTTCCTTATTCTCATGGCTGCGTTGTTATCCTCGCAATAGAACGACTATTACGGGTCATTTCACCTCGTCTGAGAGCGCCTGTTTTTGGTACCATGAAACAAATATGACGCACATGGATACCTAAACCCCAAACACCACGAGTATAGCTTGCTATTACGACGATTCGCATCGCACAAAAAAGGCGCAGACTTACCAGTCTGCGCCTTTTTATACTATTCGCTCAGGGTTCAGGCAATTTGTGACATCAACTCCTCAGCCTGTTTTTTCTGTGCAACATCACCCTCTTCCATAACTTCTTCAAGGATACTGCGCGCGCCGTCACCATCCCCCATATCGACATAGGCCTTGGCCAAATCCAGCTTGGTACCAATTTCGTCAACTTCACCAAAGGCATCCTCATTTAACTCATCACCAAGCCCATTTAGATTTTCTATTTCATCATTCACTTCTGCAGCACTGATCGAGTCTTCCGTAATAACGGCTTCATCGATATCACCAAGGTCAAAATCCAGGCTTCCATCAGCAGCATCCGTGGATACCGTATCAGTTGCACTAGTGGATACCGTATCAACTGCACTATCAGTAGATGTATTAGCATCCGTGTCAGCATTCAGATTGAAGTCTAGGGAAGAAACATCAAAATCCAGACTGTTATCATCACTCTCTACTGCCTTGTCATCCTCTTTTTTCACGGATGTATTTTTTGTCGTTTCAACATCGATATCGGCATCCATGTCCGTGTCTATATCAAAGTCGAGGCTATTGTCATCACTGACCGCCAGAGCTTCCTCTACCACAACATCATCAGTGGTAACCGCTTCCAGCTCAGCAAACATTTCATCGGTTTTTGCATCACCAGTAACAACATCAGCATCAAGACCATCGGCATCAATATCAAAATCAAAATCAAGCAATTCATCATCACTGTCGCCGACGCTTTCGGCCAAGTCATCCTTCAATGCTTCGGCAGAGTCACCACCAAACAGATCACTACCCGGACACAATTGCATACCCATGGTAACAGCCTTGGCCCACATTGGGTCGGACTCATTACCCAGCGCGTCATGTAACTCCTGCGCTTGCTGTTCGAAAGATTCACGATCTTTCGCTGCAAAAAACACCTCCAGCATTTTTAGTTTTATCTCATGACGACCCGGTTCTTTTTCCAGCGCTTCTCTCAGAATATCCTCGGCCTGTTGATGGCGGCCATAAGCCAGATAAACATCAGCTTCGGAAATAGGATCAACATCAGCGGCATCGCTTTCCATGCCACTCATGCCGCTCATTTCACTCATGGCGAAATCACTGACCATAGAACTTTCACCGCCACTCATAGAGTCGGCAGTTGCACCCGTATTACCGTCTGCGCCACCCACATTCAGAATACTTTCTTCAAAGTTATCCTGCATTTTACGACGGCGCTGAATCACTACGGCAATAATAATAAGCAGTAATACACCAAGACCACCGTACATCACCATGGGGTTATCCAACAGGCTCGGTTCTGCGACAGGCTCAGCTTCGGCGAGTTTTTCCTCGTCAACAGCAGCCTCTACCGCTTCCTCGACCATAGCCTCTTCCTCCGCCATAGCCTCGTCTTCAAGCACTGCTTCCGAAGTCAGTATTTCCGCTTCAATCGGCTCAGGCTCAATGCCTGCCTGCGCCTGTAATGCCTGCATCTCATCATCTTTCAGCATGATGAGTCGTTGCATGGCTTCTAGCTGCTCTTCCATTTCCGCCAAACGGGATTTCAATTCATCCGTTTCCTGGCGATTGGCATCCAACGCCTCGGCGGCCAACAATAAATCGTCACGTAATTGATCTACGCTCTCGTCGCCAGCACCACTACCTGCGCCCTTAGAGCCGGGTGCAACCAACTTCAGGCTGGCCTGCTCGCCCGCCGCCCGCCCGGAACCTGTGCTTTCACCCCGAGCAACCCGACCTCCCGTCGCTGCATCAGCCTGACGCACCAACTTGCCACTCTTACGAGCGCGCCATTCGCTATGTTGGCGATTAATTTCTGCATTCGCCTCTGCTACCGAAAATGCAGATAGTTCATTAATGTCATCAACACGCAGCACATAACCCGCTTTAAGCTGATTCACATTACCGCCATAAAAGGCATTGGGGTTATTTCGCACCAAAGCCAGCATCATCTGATCAACCGAAACCCCGCTGGGGCGCATCTGGTTGGCAATATCATAAAGGGTATCGTTACGTTGCACCGGGCCGTAAGACAGCTCACCCGGTTGACGGGAAACCGGTGCCATTGCTGCGCGGGAACGAATGGGCGCAGGACGTGTGGTCGAAGTACTGCGAGTAGATACTGACGGTGCTGCAACGGCTGCTTGTTGTACCGACGCAGGTGCCTCATCAGACAATGCTGGCGGATCCACCAACACCGTAAATTCACGTAAGATACGGCCACGCGGCCAGCGGGCCTCTACCACAAAATCCAGAAACGGTTCGGTAACCGTCTGAGTGCTTGTCAGCTGGACATAAGCTGTGCCGTTTTTACGACTAACCACCTCAAAATTAATTTTGGTCAGAAAAAAAGCCCGATCAGCACCAACACGTTGAAAGTCTGCTGTTGAACCCAGCTTAACCGTCAGATTATTCAAATCACCTTTCTTTACTGACAGCAGCTCTATCTGCGCATCCAAAGGCTGGTTGAGTGCCGACTTCATCACAATGTTGCCCAAACCCAGCGCGTGTCCCATTGCTGGAATCAACATTGCTAAAATGACGATGACCGGTGCCAATCGTTTTGCCGGTGACAATAGCTTACCCGGTGCCGATAGCTTACTCATAGTTACTCCTGTTTTTAGTTATTCAGCCTGCCTGCTGATTCCCACATTCAGGAAACCCACTACAGCATCGGCAACCCGGAGGAATTATTTAGAAATATTAGGCAATTAGAGCAAAGAATCAGAAGCAACTATAGCTTACAAGCCCTCTTTTACCAACAACTCAAGGATTTGCACACAATTTAGTGCCGCACCTTTGCGCACATTATCGGCAACTACCCACAAACTTAAACCACAGGGATGAGAAATATCCTCACGAACACGGCCTGCAAATACCGCATCCTCACCCGTCGCATGAGTAACAGCTGTGGGCGAATTACCCGGCTCACCGTCATCCAGCAGCTGTACACCCGGAGCCTGCCGTAACAAGTCCCGCGCCTCATCCACACCCAGTTTCGCGCCCGTTTCCACATGTAGCGCCTGCGAAAGGCCAAAAAACACAGAACCCTGCACCGTTGTCGGGTTAACAAGAATATCGTCATCGGCAAAGATTTTTTGCGTCGCCCGTAATATTCTCATTTCACAAGACAAGTAGCCATTCTCTTCCGCGACCGTGACCTGCGGCAAAACATTAAACGCAATCTGCTGCGGGAACATTTTACGTTTAGCGTCCTGCATATTCAACAGGGCAATTGTCTGGCTGGCAAGCTCATCCATACCGGATCTTCCCAACGCGGTTACTGGCTGATAACTAACCACATTTATACGCTCAATACCCACCGCATCATACACGGGCTTGAGTACCACCAGCATTTGTATCGTCGCGCTATCAGGGCTGGCAATAATATTGCGCCGTTCCTTATATGCTCCCTTGCCCTGAACATAATCAGCAACCACCTGCGGATTCACTTCCGGAATCACCAACGGCACATCGTCATCGTCCACAAACTGTGCTGAGGTATCAATAACCATACAACCCGCCGCAGTAGCTCGCGGCATATATTCCGCAGAAATTTCATCGTTCGCGCAAAACACCGCAATATCCGCCTGCGAAAAATCAAAACCTGCTACGTCTTTTACAGTGTGATATTTCCCATCCAGGCCCACTTTTTTCCCGGCAGTACGTACACTCGCCAGAGGGAAAAAATGACCCACGGGAAAATTACGCTCCACTAAAAATGATACGAGAGCCTCGCCAACCAAACCGGTTGCTCCCACGATGGCTACATCAAAAGTCTTACTCATAGTTTTTACTGACTCAGTTTAATGGTGATTAGGAAATTTTTGCTCATCGCCAAGACCAGTGTAGCATGGCGAAACATGGGAACCATTGTAGCATGGCGAAACATGGGAGCCATTGTAGCATGGCGAAACATGGGAGCCATTATACCGGGTACTGGGTAAGCTTTCATTGATGTCAGTGATGGTCGATAACAAAGCACTACTACTTTAATAAAGTAAATGTAAGTGCTGATTAACCGCAAATGACTGGGGGAACTCTTCGATTCATCGTATGGTTTAGATGTCAATATTTTCAGGGGCGTGAACCCACATAATAGTAGTCCGGCACTTTATCCAATACTTAAGTCATTCCTTCTTTCAGACGGCAGAGTACGAAATGAAGATATAAAGACGTATAAGAAAAATGATATTTTGTGGGTTGACTGCAAAAGTGGAGGAATATCTCTTTTTGATAAAAAGGGAATCCCGGTAAAGTCATGGGATTACTTCATTCTAGGGCCAAAAATACCTTTTGGTCTCGTCATAACAAAAGATAGTTATAAGAAAAACTTTAAGGCTACACATTATACTATCCGGCCAAACTGGGATATGCCTGTTACAAACTTTTGTCGCCTTTTAGATGAAATGATTAAAAATTTAAGGAGTCTTTAAAATGCTTGAACCCGGAGATTTATTGAATTTAATCAGACTGACAGAATTAGAAATACGCTCAATTAAAATAGAGATTGAAAGTGATAATGAAGAAGTGAGAAATAACGCTGGCGAAATAATAATTCAATTTGACGAGTTATCATCAAAGTTACGCAGAATGTACAACGAAGAAAGACCTGGTGAGAGCGACCTTCCAACATATGAAAAATATATGGAAATTATAGCTAAAAATAATATTAAAAAATGATTTCATTTTTAGTTTCAAGACCTTCACAGGATATTTTGCGTTCTTCAAGATGCTGTGAAGATGGGCATAGCAAGGAAAAAATGACCCACGGGAAAATTACGCTCCACTAAAAATGATACGAGAGCCTCGCCAACCAAACCGGTTGCTCCCACGATGGCTACATCAAAAGTCTTACTCATAGTTTTTACTGACTCAATTTAATGATGATTAGGAAATTTTTGTTCGTCGTCAAGACCAGTGTAGCATGGGGAAACGTGGGAACCATTATACCGGGCACTGGGTAAGCTTTCATTGATGTCAGTGATGGTCGATAACAAAGCACTACTTTAATGATGTGAATTAAGTGCTGATTAACCGCAAGGAACTGCGGGAATCAGAGGCATAGCCTACCCTACGAGATATTTCTTCAGCAGAGATAGAAGTCCAGTAGCTGACAGTCTTTGCGGCAACCATAACTCCCAGTGAAACCGCCATGAGTTTGCCATTTTAAAATACGAAAAAACGCAAAAAACTTTGCGCCCCAAAATTGTAGATCCACTATTCACATGCAATCACTTCGTCTATTTTTTTTCATTGTTATTTTTATCCTGCGTATATACCTTGAATACCTTACGGCGCTCCTCAGGAGTATATTCTTCAATTTCATCCGGAAATAACTCCGCATCCGTTTTATCGAGGTTTTTTATATCTCCAAATATTGCCCCGCCCTCTTCAAAATCAGCAGGTTGATAATTGTCACCAAAAATATCCTTGAAATTTTTGGCGACCTGTTCTCTAAGCCATGTTTCAAATTCCGGCGTTCCTTCTGGCG
>Ga0256839_1005696_pt1 | contig 11348 bp, 9 predicted proteins | sample 354166metaG_FD_185968 | JGI IMG/M metagenome (GOLD analysis project Ga0256839, IMG submission 185968) | Hydrothermal vent microbial communities from Mid Atlantic Ridge, Atlantic Ocean - 354-166 | ecosystem: Environmental > Aquatic > Marine > Hydrothermal vents | place: Atlantic Ocean: Mid... | reverse complement strand
CGCACCGAGAATCTGGAAACTCTAAAGAATGTTCGCTTAAGTATGGAAAATCGCCAGCATCTGTTCCTGATCTTTAAAGAAGCCATTCACAATGCCTTAAAACATAGTGCGGCAACCGAAGTGGTGCTTTCTGCCACTTTTGATGGCCGAAAATTACGCATGACCCTGCGCGATAACGGAAAGGGGTTTGTACCGGCGCAGGTCCGCAGTGGAAACGGATTGCGGAATATGCAGGATCGTGCCCGAGGCATGGGGGGGGAATTGCGCATCCACTCCCAACCCGGAAAAGGAACGGTGGTGGAATTTTGGGGACGGGTTCGATAACCACATTAATCGGTAGTGGGCTTTGGCGATGTATCCCCGAAACCCAAAAAACCACATCAATGGGCAATTGGAAAAAACCGAATCATTGACTACTTTTAAATAATCAAGTCGGATCGCTACACATGGTACGCATTGTAATTGTGGAAGATAATCGCACCATTCGGGAGGGTTTAACGGTATTGATTAATGGTACCGAAGGATTGCGCTGCGTGGCCGCTTACAGAGATTGTGAGAAGATGCTAAATCGGCTGGTACAGGATCAGCCCGATCTGATCTTAATGGACATCGGTTTGCCCGGTATGTCCGGGATTGAGGGCGTGAAATGGGTTAAGGAAAAACGTCCGCAAACCCAGGTGGTCATGTTAACGGTTTACGAAGACGATGAATCCATATTTAAAGCCCTGTGTAATGGCGCGATTGGCTATTTGTTGAAAAAGACCCCCCCGGCCCAATTGCTGGAGTCGATTCGCAGTGCCTACGAAGGGGGATCGCCCATGAGCAGCCAAATTGCGCGCAAGGTGGTGAATTTTTTTCAGCGCTTTGCCCCGTTGGAAAACGAGCAACCTACCTTGAGTAAACGGGAACTGGAAATTCTGGATGGATTGTCCCGGGGGAACAGTTACAAAATGCTGGCTGATTCCCTCTGCATTAGCATGGACACGGTGCGTTATCACATCCGCAATATTTATCGGAAACTGCACGTCCATTCCCAATCCGAGGCCGTCGCCAAAGCGCTACGAAAGGGATGGATTTAATTCCTATATTTAACGACACGCCGAAATGTGATCCCCGTTACGGCAAATGTCCCCTTCTGTATCGGGTAAAATACGGTGCATCTGCTACCCGCACCTGACACAATTGGGTGGCAGGTGCCCGGCTTTTTAAGGCCATGCAGGTAAAATTGAACCTTTTGTGCAGGTGATGTGCTGGCGATTGGGTGGTAATTTCAAATGTAAGAATATAACGAAGCCTGACCAATGAGAGAACCGGGAAATGAAAGCAAGTAGACCTTCACATCGGCATTGGGTGCGGCGGGGTTTACACATTGTTTTATTGGTAATTAGCTGGATGATTGCGATGTTGGCCTGGCTCCAGGTTGTTTTTCCACGCAAACAGCATCTCGCGGGTTTTTTTAAATGATGAATCCAGGCCGGTTGGGGATCAACCGCCGGGCTGATGGAATTTGTGCTGGCGGCCCCGCCTCAGGTGTTAAAGCGCTTAGTGCAAAACTTCGGGAGCCGGGAAGGCGGTTTGCGTCTCCCCCTGCATGGATCGGTTGATTTAATGGCTGTGCAGCAAAGGGTATCGGTACAACCGCATCTTTGTGCAGTTGTAAACCAGCGAAAGATACCCTATTCTTGAAAAAGAATAATTGGGTTGTCAGGGGAGGGGCCCGCCTACCCATTGTTTGGGGGACGGTGTCATCCGGCATGGGTGATACCGTCCCCAAAAGAATACCGGATAAACCAATGCCCTCCCCCAAACCCGAAACGTTTCCGCCGGAAGGCAAATGAATGGTATAACGGGATGGAAATATCGACTGAAAGCGTTTCTTAAGGTGGTAGGGCCTTGGGATGATCTTTTTAACGTATTGTAAATTATAAAGTAAACAACCGCCACAATCGGGCGAATTCCGTGGTTGTCAATCGATGATTCAGGAGGAAAAAGAATTTTATGGATAAAGAGATGAATCGCACCCTATCGCCATTGCCTTTTCCGATTCCCCAGGACGGAAAAAATTTAACGCAGGTACGGGGTTCCAATCTGGTTACGTTTCAGACAGGAATGGAAATGACCCGGGTAGCGGATTTTTATCGACAGGAGCTTGTCGAATGGGGGTTCCAAGAACGGGTGGATCTCAACGCCGAACGGCTGGACTTTCTCCGTCTGGTGTTCGAGAACCTGCGGGATGGTTCCATGGTGGTAGTACAGATCATGAATTTAAAATACACCATGAGCATTGATGTGCGGTATGTGAATATTTATCAAGAGCATCAGCGAATTTGCTGATGCCCTGAATTTGCCTTTCTATTCATGTTGCCCTTTTTGGTGGGTGCTGGAGGGTCTGACCGCTGTTAGTTCTGCAGCAGCCAGACCCGTACCTGTACCTGTTGCCAGGTCGGCGCATCGGGCTGAATACCCGCAATGTGCCCAATCAGCGGCACCCGGTTGCGTAACAATCGGCTGATGTGGCGATTGTCGCTCCGCGGAACATATCCAATGTGGCGCCCGCGATAAAAGATTTTTACCGCAAATGCGTCGTGGGCATTGGTGGGTTCCGCTTCAAGGGATACCCGTTCGCCAACTTTCATCAAGGGGAGCATCGCTGGCCCCTTATAATACTGAAATCCTGCAATGCTGAACTGGTTAATCAACACCTCCCGTCCCTGACGCGCTTTTGCGCTCATTTCACGAATTCCCAACACGCCCAGTATGGGTAAGGCCGGAATTTGTTGCAGAAATTCTCGTCGCGATGGCATCTGTTTCCTCTTGCATTTTAATTGTAGAAAAAATGATCGTTAAAAAAACCGTTTTACAGAAAACGAAAACATGCCGGCAAGCCGTTAGATCAACAGGCATTTGAGAACCGACCTGTGCCAGGCGCCCTACACCCATTTGCCAATATCTCAACCGAAATCCATTCGGTTCGGAAATAAAAATTCGCCATGCCGATCATTCGATTTTATTCCTGCTTGCAAGCGAATCGATCCGTAAATTGTGATCATTCTTGAAAGGTATTTTTTAATAATTGTAAGGAGGCAAAAGGTTCCCGGAAAAATATTTTTGTGGTGGGTTACGGACAGAAGCACTTAATGCCCAGAAACAGCAATGGTAGGCTTCTCTTCAGTATCTGGTTTGAGGAAATGGGGAAAGCCGGGCAAAAAATAATTCCTGAAACCGCCATCGGTTTTAGGGAATCTAACCATTCGACGGAAGATGGAGGAATTGTCGAAAAGTGTCCCCTTCGGAGTTGCAATTGTCGTTTAAACGCATTTTGAAGTTGTGGTTGCCGCTGGCATCCACCTGGCTCATGATGGCCTTCGAAGGGCCATTTCTTTCGGCTGTTATTGCGCGTTTACCCGACGAAACGTTTAACCTGGCCGCTTATGGAGTAGCCTTTTCGTTTGCGCTGATTGTTGAAGCGCCAATCATCATGATGCTTAGTGCTGCGACCGCCCTGGTGAAAGATGCCCCCAGTTACCGGAAACTGCGCAATTTTACGTTTTTCCTTAATGGCGTCCTGACCCTGGTATTAATTTTTTTGCTGATTCCCCCGGTGTTTCATCGGGTGATGATGGACTGGATTCAATTGCCAGCGGAGGTTGCCCAGCGGGCGCGCTGGGCGTTATGGATTTTATTACCCTGGCCAGGTGCCATTGGTTACCGCCGGTTTTTTCAGGGAATTCTCATCCGGTTTAATCAAACCGGCAAAGTGGCGCTGGGTACTTTGTTGCGGTTGATAACGGTTATTTTGGTTGCCGGTACCTTCGCCTATTGGGAGGCACTGCCTGGAGTTGTGGTTGGCGCATCGGCCCTTTCGGCGGGGGTGGTTGTGGAAGCGCTGACGGGCCGCTGGATGGCCCGCCCCGTTCTCCGCTCTTTGTTCCGTTCATCGGATGCAGCGGGGTCCCCAAATCACAGTGGATTGACTTACCGGAATATTGCTGCATTTTACTATCCGCTGGCGCTAACGGCATTGTTGGCCCTAGCGGTCCATCCCATTGCCACCTTTTTTATGGGACGCAGCCGTCTGCCCGTCCAATCGCTGGCCGTTCTACCCGTCATGAATGCACTGATTTTTGTATTCCGTAGTGTGGGATTGTCTTTCCAGGAGGTGGTTATTGCCCTGCTGGAAGAAAACCGTCGGTATTATCCCACCATTCGCAAATTTGGTTATCTGCTGGGAGGGGTATTATTGGCGGGTCTTGGCATACTGGCCTTTACGCCCCTGCTGGATGTCTGGTATCAAACGATTTCGGGTTTAAATGCGACCCTCAGTCAGCTGGCACGGGTGCCGACCCGAATTATGGTCTGGATGCCGGTGTTGACCCTGTGGATTTCTTTTCAGCGGGCCGTTCTGGTGGTGATCCGTAAAACCCAACCCATCACCCTGGCCAGTGTACTGGAAGTGGCGAGCATAGCGTTTATTTTGTGGATTACCATTTATCACCTGGATTTTGTCGGCGTGGTAGCTGCATCCCTGGCATTTGTTCTGGGCCGTTTATTGGCCAATGGCTGGCTGGCTTTCCCGGTCTGGAGGGGAAGGCGCTGGTTTGTTAATGGGTAAACAACCTCCCGCCATTTGGCAATTCAGTTGGGTGTAATCCCCCAGACCATTGGCAACGCTTTTTTCTAAACAACGGACTGGCACCGCATTCCGGATGGGGTGTGCGCCTCAAACCGTCGGTTTGGAAAACGATTGGGGGTGAACGCTATTTCCTCAGAAATCGGACCCACCATTTCCAGAAGGTGGGAGAAATCCTCTGAAGGGTTAGAAGGATTTCTGATTGCATATACTGAATAGTGTAACGGCCCTGCCCCTGTCGCATGGGATATGTTGATGGAAGTTCATCCTGGTTGACATTCAATGCCCTAACGGTTATATTTTCCAGTTGATAATCGGATTCGGTAAAACATTTCGGTAGAGGAGGCTACCTTGAGCATATCACCCATGCGGTTGGCCCTGTTGGGACTTGTTATTCTCACATCGGTTGTGTTTACCCAGCCATCGGAAGAGGCACTGTTTCAACAGGGATTGTCTGCTTATCGGAAAAATGATTATGCCAGAGCCCAGACCCTGTTTTTCAAACAGCTTCAATCTTTTCCCCGAGGCCGTTTGGTGACCGCGGGCAAATTGATGCTGGCCAAAAGCTATTACAAATTGGGGGATTACAACGCGGTGACCATTCTGTGCCGGGATTTTTTTAAGCGCTATCCCGAAAGTCGGTACCTGGACGACATGCATCATTTATTGGGCAATACCCACTTTCGGCAGGGCAAGTATGTGCCCGCCATTGAGGAATGGTTTTGGGTAATGGAAAATGGCACCGATGTGCGATTGCAGAAAATTGCCGCCCGCTATGCCTATCAGACAACCGGTCGTTATTTAAGTAAGCCGGAGTTGCAAGCCCTGCAGCGGCGATACCGCTCAGCTGTGTTTAACGCGTTGTGGCGTCTGCTGCAGGCCCATCAGCTGTTGGAACAGGGGCGGCGCGATCAGGCCGTTGAGCTATTAAACTCGTTTCTGCGGGAACATCCCAATCATATTTACGCGGATCAGGCCCGGCGGTTATTGCAGTTCCAGCAACAACAGGCCTGGGGAAATCCTACCATTGTATACCTGAAGTCCATTTTCCCGGATGAAGAGCCCATTAGCGAGGCCATTGAGTTGGGCATGCGTTATGCTTTAGAGGAGTTTAAAGAACGTAAAAAGACCAATGGAGTGAATTTTATTTCCGTACCGGTTGGAGAAAGTGTATTAAATACTTTGCAGGCGGTCCGGCAGGGGGTAAGCAATAACAACACGCTGGCATTGGTGGGTCCTCTGGATACCGACCAGTGCGCCGCGGTGGCGCTGTTTTCACATTACGAACAAATCCCATATGTTATTCCCACCAGTGCAGCGGTGGGTTTTACCGAGATTAGCGAATTTGCCTTCCAGTTAAATCCCGATGCCGAAACCAAGGGCCGATTCCTGGGAAATTACGCCACCCGGGAGATGGGTCTTAAAAACCTGGCCATTCTGGCACCCGTTAGCGAGTACGGAGAAAGCTTTGTGCACAGTTTTATTGAAGCGGTTCAGGCCAACGCCGCCGAAGTGGTAACCACCCAGTGGTATTATGAGGATGCCCAGGATTTCACCCGGCAGTTTCGGGCCATTCGTAAAAAGGGATTTTTTGTGTTTTATCGGGATTCCATCCGACAGGTCGACACAACCCTTTCGGATGAAGCGATTCAAAAAGGCTTCCGGGAATGGATGGATGAAAAATTCTCTGCCAAGAAGTTTGGCGCCAAGGTGGATTCCACCCAGATTCCATCCACCGGGATAGATGGCCTGTTGATTATCACCTCACCTGATCTGATTCCGATTATTGCCTCCCAATTTGCCTTTCACAACATACAGTGTACGCTATTGGGCAATGAAGGCTGGAATCATCCGGAAGCCCTGCAAAAGAATAAGGATTACTTGCCCGATCTGGTGTTTATCAGTGCCGCCTACTACGATCCGCAGTCCTGGGAATATCGCCAGTTTGTGACCCGCTTCCGAAGCCGGATGAAAACCACCCCAGAACGTTTCCACATGCTGGGTTATGATCTCATGACCTGGATGCTGGAAAAATATCGGCCTGCATTATCACGGCAGGAATTTGCCTTGCGCCTCACCAATCCCGGGATGTACCAGGGCGTTGTGGAAAACATCGAGTTTCGGGAAAAACCCAGAGTCAACAGCCATCTTTTTGTGTTACGATTTAAATTGGGCCAGTTGTTGAAGGTGAAATAAACGGCTGCCAGGATGAACATTCTGCCACCACACAGTTATTACCTGGCAATCATCGGAGATATTGTTCGTTCCCGGGAGATTGAAAATCGAAAGGCATTCCAGCAACAATTTCATGGCGTTATGGCGGAATTGAATCGGCAATTTCAGTCGGAAATTGTGTCTCCATTTACCGTTACCCTGGGGGACGAATTTCAGGCGCTGTTGCATCGGGCCGATGCTTTGTTTGAAATCTATCGATTTTTGCACCAGCAGTTACATCCCCAGCAACTGGTGATTGGTGTTGGAGTAGGAGAGATCGAGACCGAAATCAATCGGGAGTCCTCCATTGGCATGGATGGGCCCTGCTTGCGGCTGGCCCGGCAAGAAATTGAAGCGGCCAAGCGCCAGCCACCCCGTTTGCGATTTAACGTTCAGGGGTTGGAAGTGCCTATTTTAAATGTGCTCATGCAGCACGTCGAACGGCTGGAGGCAAAACGAACCCCGCGTCAGCGGGAAATTGTGGCGCTCTATCGCAAGCTCCGGCATCAACAAGCCGTTGCCCGTCAGCTGGGCATCTCTCAGGCAGCCGTCAGTCAGGCGCTGGAAAACGCCCATTATTTTCTGGTGGAGGAAAGTCGGACAGCCATTGTGCAGTTCCTGAATCAGTTTATTAAACCGTCGGAATAAGTTGTAGCACTTATATGTGTTTAGTATAAGCAAATTATATTATAATATCATTTAATAACTTATGAAGCTTATATTTTTGGTTTGCAGCAATGCCCGTTGTCGCAAGTGGATGTGGATCGCTAACCTTTGACCAATGACCATGACCACTCACACTTTTCAAATGGTTGTGTTCGCCATACTGGCCTATTCGGTGGCTTATTTCTGGATCATTTTTGGTGGTGACCGTCCACAAAAGCCATGGAATTGGTGGTATGCCTGGAGCAGTGGTTTAAAATTTCTATTGCCGCATCTGGTAGTACTTCTAGTACTTCTCGTTTTGCCCGATTTGATCGCGGCGGGGTATCTTTTGGTCGTGACCGTTGCCGTTGTATTGATTATTCGTTACACCCGCTGGCTCGGTATGCCCTCCAGTGTGCTGCATTTTATCGCGGTGCAATTGGTGGCGGCGGCGCATATTGCGGTTCTGATCTATTTCTTTAAAGACACATCCAGTGTTTGGGGACGGGTGTGGTGGACTGGGCCGGGTGAGCAGTTGTTTCCACCAAAAATCGTTTTCCTGGCGTTGTGGTATTTTATTGGATTTATCTGGATGGTTTGGGGAGGCACTGCTTTTGTCCGAGCCGTGCTGGCACCATTTTCCAGCAACCGGTCGGGGGGCATCAGCGGCGAAGAACTCCAGCGGGGCAAAGTTATCGGAAACCTGGAACGTCTGCTCATCTACCTGCTGATTCAAATGAATATGCTGGGACTGATTACCCTTACAGTAGGGCTAAAGGCGGTTGCCCGATTTAAAAAGCTGGAAGAAAAAGATTTTGCGGAATACTTTTTGATCGGTACCTTGTCCAGTCTTTTGTTTGCGGTATCGTTGGCGCTGGTGATTAAACATCTGGCACGGTTTGTTTTATGAGATGTGAATTATGTGAACGCAAGGTTTGTCGGGTAACCATTCATCATCTGATTCCCCGGCAAAGGAAAGGTGGAAATGGCCCAACGGCACAGATCTATATGGCCTGCCATCAGCAGCTTCATCATATTTTTCAGAGCACAACCCTGGCAAGGGAATTAAATCCCTTAAAAAAAATCCGGCTGCATCCAGAGATGCAGCGTTTTTTGAACGGGGTGCGAAAACCGGATCGGAATCGGCGCATACGGGTGCATCGGAAAAAGCACCCGAATGTGACCGCGATTTCTGCACCCGTTTGGAAATTGCAAAACAGGTTTAATTTGATATGAAAAGATCAGACCATCTGTTTGGTTGATGGTTTGATGCGTGGCGAAGCAAGGAGACGCGTGTTCGCGTGTTACCGCAATGGCGCAAGATTTCGGATTATTTCCGGTCGTTATTTCCTGGCCGGGAAAAGACCCTGGTCATCCTGTATACCACTGATGTACACGGGTTCATTTATCCTTACGATTACGTTCTGGGGCGGGACACCCCGTGGGGGCTGGCGCGGTTGGCCACTCGCATTGCGGCCTATCGCAAACGCTATTCAGAGGTGTTATTGCTGGATAATGGTGATTTTTTGCAGGGTTCGCCGTTGACGTATTATTACAACTTTCTGCAGAACCGTGGCAGTCATCCCATAGCCCGGGTGATGAACGCCCTGAAATATGATGCGGCTTCTGTTGGCAATCATGATATTGAACAGGGCCCCGGTGTTTACAATCGCATCCGGCGGCAATTCCGTTTTCCCTGGCTGTCGGCCAATGCAAAAATTGGCCACAAGCGTTCCTATTTTCAGCCCTACACGATCCGGGAATTTGGAGATGTTCGCATTGCCATTTTGGGACTGACCACACCCGCCATTCCGCTATGGTTGAACCCGGAGCTGTATCCCGGCATTCACTGGCAGGATATGGTCTCTGCAGCCCGCGGATGGTTGCCGTATTTAAAAGAAAGCCAGCGTGCCGATGTGATCATTGGGTTATTTCATGCGGGCATTCATCCCAACGCTCACCGACCCGATTGGCCGAAGGGTATTCCCGAAGAAAACCCCTGTCTTCAGATTGCAGAAGAGATGCCTGGCTACGATGTCATTCTGGCCGCTCATGAGCATCGCGTGTACAATTCCCATCCTCTAAAAGGTGAGCCCGATAATCCCCGACGATCATTGGTGATGATGGCGGGCAGTCATGGGCGACATCTGGGGGTAGTCTTTTTAAAATTAAAAAGGAAAAAAAACAGCTGGAGGGTGGTGGACAAATGGGGAAAAATTGAAAGTGTCCACCATGAGTCCCCCCATCCCGCAATTATGGAACTCATGCGTCCGTACCATCAGCGCATTATGCATTACATCAACTCGCGCATTGGGTATGCCCGGCACACCATTTCCTCCCGGTATTCTCGCCTGAAGGATGGTGGTTTTGTGAACCTTATTCATCAAACGCAGTTTCGGTTTAGCCGGGCAGAGATTTCACTGGCGGCCAGCTTTACCACAACCTATGTATTGAAAAAAGGCCCCATCCGTATTCGCGATGTGTACGGCCTGTACAGGTACGAGAATTATTTATACGTGGTGATTTTAACCGGGCAGCAACTCATTGATCATCTGGAATGGAGCGCCCAATACTTTACCACGGTAGATCCTCAGAATCCGCTGGCCCGGCCATTGATCAATACCGATTTTATGGGATTTAATTACGATATGGCCGAGGGTATTTCCTACGAAATTGATATTACGCGACCGGTAGGCGAACGCATCCAGAATGCGCGGTTCGGCGCAACCGGCGAGCCTCTGGACCTGCAACGCTCGTTTCGGGTAGCGGTGAATAGCTACCGGGCGCAACAATTACGAAAGCGTTTCCGCTGTCCCATTATCTGGAAATCCAACAAAGAAATTCGGGATCTGATTGTGGAATATATAAAAGAAAAGCGGGAAATATGGGACAAGACCACCCCCAACTGGAAGCTGGTGCCCGAATGGATTGTGGAGAAATACATTCGGGAGCGGCTGGAACGGGATTTTTCGGCCATCCGCGATGAGTGAAAACGCTCAGGCCCTTGCGCAGGCAGAATCGGAAATTGCCATCGGGGGATGATTCCTGAATATCCAACCGCCATTTTCCATGGAAAAATGCTCTAAATGGCGCAATTTCGATTATTGTTGATTTTACAGGGGATTTTTAGTAAAATCTTGGGCTTTTAGGAGGATTTTTATGACGGTGACAAAATCGGAGTTGGTGAATCTTTTATCCGATGCGACCGGTTTAACCAAAGTGGATGTCGAAGTGATTGTGAATGGGCTATTGTACCATATTGTGGAAGCCCTGCAAAATGGCGATCGGGTGGAGATTCGGGGCTTTGGTAGTTTTTTTGCAAAGGAGCGGTTACCACGGAAGGTGAAAAACCCCCAGATCGGTCGCGAAATCGAAGTAGACCATCGATTTGTGCCGGTATTTAAACCGGCGAAATTTTTTCGGGAATCGGTAAATAACAGTTTACGCAAAAAATATAACATAGGTGAATCGACTGATGAAAACCTGTAACCATTGTGGAAAATCGGTACCTGAAGAGGCAAAATTTTGTCCCTACTGTGGTCATGCCCTGCAGGCCGAACCGGTGAAATGTAAAAATTGTGGTACGGATAATCCTCCAGATGCCCGTTTTTGTCGCTCGTGCGGAACGGCGCTGACCGTTTCCCAGGAAACGGATCAGGAAACGGCGCGGGAGGCAACCACACCAGCAGCAAGCATGTGGCGCAATCCCTACATGATGATCATGTTTGTTGCCGTTCTGGCCATGGCGGTGGCTACCGTGTACAACTACACCTACATCCGGATTGAGCAGCAGAAGCTCCAATCCACAACAACCACCGCCGGACAACCCCATGTGCATGATGAATCCCCTCAGCAACCG
>Ga0256839_1005695_pt1 | contig 11348 bp, 7 predicted proteins | sample 354166metaG_FD_185968 | JGI IMG/M metagenome (GOLD analysis project Ga0256839, IMG submission 185968) | Hydrothermal vent microbial communities from Mid Atlantic Ridge, Atlantic Ocean - 354-166 | ecosystem: Environmental > Aquatic > Marine > Hydrothermal vents | place: Atlantic Ocean: Mid... | reverse complement strand
TTTGCACAATCCCGTTCGCTGCTTGGGCATCGGTTTTTATGAAAGGATCCGCCAATCAGCAAGCGATTTTAAGTACTCGCTTTATTGCACTTAAAATCTGTTTAACGGTGATTGAAAAAGGGCGTTCGCTCAGTCAGGCATTGCCGGAAGGGTTGGTGCAGTTTTCAGATCGGCGTGAACGTAACTTTACCCAAAACATGGTGTTGGGCACGTTGCGTTGGCAGGTGCGGTTAGAGGCCATTCGGGGGCAACTGCTCAAAAAGAAACTGAAAGCCAAAGATGAAGACATCAACCAACTAATTTTATTGGGCTTGTATCAAATTCTCTATATGGAAACCCCTGAACATGCCGCCGTTTCAGAAACCGTTGCGGTGCTGCCCAAGTTGAAAAAGCCGTGGGCAAAAGGCTTGGTTAATGGCGTGTTGCGTAACTTCTTACGTGAAAAAGAGGCGATTTGTGCCGAAGTGGATTTAAAACCCGCGTATCGTTATGCGCATCCACAATGGATTGTTCGGCTGTTACGCAAAGGCTATCCCAATGATTGGGAGGCTATTTTGGCAGCCAATAACGAAATTGCGCCTCTAACGTTACGCGTCAATGTGTTGCAGCAAACACGGGAAGCCTTGTTAGAAAAATTGGCGCAAGCGGATATTAAAGCCGTGGCACACCCCATTGCTCTCCAAGGAATTGTGCTGCAACAGAGCGTGGATGTCACCAGTTTACCCACTTATGACGAAGGGGGGTTTAGTGTTCAAGACCCTGCGGCACAACTGGCGGCGACGCTCTTGGCGCCGTTACCCAATGAACGAATTTTAGATGCGTGTGCCGCGCCGGGGGGCAAAACCACCCATTTATTGGAGTGTTCCAACAATCAAGCACAGGTGCTTGCGATTGAAAAAGGGCCGGAACGCTTAGAGCGTTTAGCCGAAAATTTATATCGTTTGGACTTGGAAGCGGAATATCAAGTGGGTGATGCTTCTCAACCCGATGCGTGGTGGGATGGCGAGTTATTTGATAAAATTTTATTGGATGCGCCCTGTTCTGCAACGGGGATTATTCGCCGTCACCCTGATATTAAGTGGCACCGAACCGAAGAGGATATTGACGAGTTGGTGACGATTCAGGCGGATATTTTAACCGCACTCTGGCCACTCTTAAAACCAGGAGGGCGTTTGTTGTATGCTACTTGCTCGGTGTTGCCTCAAGAGAATCGCTTGCAAATGCAGGACTTTTTAGCCTCGGAGCCTAGCGCCAAAGAGAGGGTGATTGAGGCAGAGTGGGGATCAAGTTTTGATGGCGTCGGTCGCCAAATTTTACCGAACGCTGATGGCATGGATGGTTTCTTCTACTGTTTACTTGAGAAGCATTAAGGTGAAAAAAACGCAAAGTCACTCTGTATGGTCGATGCGTTTTTTTTGGGTTTTATCCATATGGTTCTGTCTTCAGTCGACCTCTGTTGTCGCAAAACAGGGTATTTATTTCACCACGCTTAGTGAGCGTATTCAAGACCAAACATTGATGTTGAATGCGAAAGTGGATTTTAAACTGCCTGAACAAGTCGTTTCTGCCATTCACCATGATATTCCCATTTTATTTAAAACAGAGATGGTGCTGCTGGAAGAGAAATCCTTATTAGGCATTCCATTTAATCGTGTTCGAAAATCCATTGAGTACCGTACGGAACTGTATGCGTATGGTGTCAATCGTTATTATGTGTTGTATAACCACCGAAATCATAAGCGCCAAACGTTTCAAACGTTGGAAGAGGCGTTACAGACCTTAGGGACATTACAAGCCCTTCCAGTGATGAGTTTAGTTGCGTTACACCCTGAGCAGACGTACCTGTTTAAAATACGAATTTCACTGGACAAATGGCGGCTTCCTCCGCCATTATTGATTGATGCGTTGCTTGAGCCCTACTGGCAGTTAGACAGTGGTTGGCAATCGTTTCAGATACACACCCCAAAAAGTTGGCACTAAATTATGCACTCTGGTTTTTGGACATTTTTAAAGCAGTACGGTTGGATCACTCTTATCTCGAGTGTCTTAATGCTCTCTTTGGTGATTATGAGCCAGATTTTGCAAAACGCCTCCAGTTTTGCCGATACCTACTCTTCGCTACTGTTTTTTACCCTAGCGGGGATTGGCGTGGTTTTATTTGTACTGCTTAAAGTGCTTTGGACACTGAGAGTTCAGTATAAAAAGAGAACCCCGGGGATTAAAATCACCATTCGTTTAACGTTGGCTTCCACCTTAATGATTGGGATTCCGACCGCAATTATCTTCTACTTTTCATTGACTTTTATTCAGCAGGGGATCAATCAGTGGTTTGATGTCAAAACCGAAACGGCATTAAAAAACGCGTCGGCATTGGTTCGACTCTCGTTGGACAACAGTACGCGAGATCGTTTAAAACTAACACAGGCGATCGTTGATGAAAAAGGCAGCTTATTAGCGACCTCTCCTGTTATTGAAGTGAATCGGTTACGCATCTTGCTCGATGCACAAGAAGTGGCACTCTACCACTCGAATCAGCAGTTGATTGCATTCAGTAGTCAAGAGGAGACCTCGATTTTACCCGAAGCGCCAGGGGATAATTTATTTCAACAAATTCGCCAAAACAAAACCTACGCAGCGGTTGAGATGCGTCCTGGTTTAATGTCTGATACGCAGTTTATTCGAGTTATCATCCCTTTCTCAGACTTTAATGTCTCAGGAACCTACGCCCTTCAAGTGATTTTTTTGATTCCACAATCGATGACGACACTGGCAGAGTCGGTTGCGGCGGCCTCGGCACAGTACCAAGAGCTATCGTATTTAAAGGGTCCTTTGATTACCAGCTTTACCCTGATCTTGTCGATGGTGTTACTGCTTACCTTAGCAACGGCGGTATTGTTTACCATTCAGGCGGTGCAGAACTTTACCAAGCCCATTCAAACGCTTGCTCGTGGAACACGTGCCGTCTCTAAGGGCGATTACAGCGTTAAGATGCCGATTAAGGAGAATGATGAGTTTGGCGATTTAACCCAATCCTTTAACGACATGATTCAACGAATCGCACAGGCTCGAAATGAGATTAAATTAGGGCATCAGCAAACCGAAGTACAAAAACTCTACTTACAGGCGATTATTAAAAACTTAACCAGTGGTGTCTTAACGCTGGATATGAATTTACGGTTGCGCACCAGCAATGATGTTGCCAATCATATTTTTAATGTTGAGTTTTCAAACTATATTGGACAGCACTTTGAGAACTTATTGTATCGTGATGATAACTTGCCTCAGCTCGTTGAATTTTTCAGCAAAATATCCCCTTTATTAAAACAGAGTGACAAACCGTGGCACTTACAGTATGAGTTTGCCTCACAGTACGGACAAAAAATATTGATGATTCATGGCTCCACGCTGCCCAGTATGGATAAAAAAATAGGGGGGTATGTGATTGTTATTGATGATATTACTGAACTCGTACAAGCGCAATTAAATGCAGCTTGGAGTGATGTTGCCCGTCGTTTAGCCCATGAAATTAAAAATCCATTAACGCCGATTCAACTTTCTGCAGAGCGTCTCCAGTTTAAACTGGAGCATACCTTAGAGGGTCAAAACAGAGCCTTGTTAAATCGCATGACTCATACGATTATTGAACAGGTCACCACCATGAAAACCTTGGTGCAAGCGTTTTCAGATTACGCCAATACGCCAGAAGTGCTGTTAGAAGAGACCGATATTAATCAATTGATTACCGATATTGCCGTGATGTATCAAGACCCTACGGCTAAGTGGCAGTTAAGTTTGGAGTTAATGGAAGCGTGTCCCATGGTTTTGGCAGATAAAGCGCGGTTGCGTCAACTGTTCCATAATTTGATTAAAAATGCGATTGAAGCGACGGAGAATACCATTTTGCCTAAGATTCAAATTCGTACTTTTTGTGATGAACAGGAGCAATTTGTTATTCAAATAGAGGATAACGGTCCCGGTATTGCAGAAGAGGCTCAAAATTGGATTTTTGAACCCTATGCGACCGATAAGCCAAAAGGTTCTGGTTTGGGGTTGGCCATTGTGCGTAAAATCGTGGAAGAGCATCATGGACAAATTTCTTTGAAATCTACGCCAGAGACCAATACCTGTTTTATAATTAAATTTCCTGTGATGATCGCGAATAAAAACATGAGACCTTTGCACGAGAGGGGCGCGAGAGAAAAAAGAGATGAAATGTGACTGATTGAGGCGGAAATCGCAGGGAATACCTAGGTATTCGCAAGGTTTTCAACGAAAATCAGGCGTATTTCAGCCTTTTTTATTCGTGTATCCTTTCGTGCAAAGGTCTCAATATAACTCTTAAGGTAGATTGAATGAAACCTGGCAAGCTCTTAATTGTGGATGATGAAAAAGATATCCGAAATTTAATGCAAGAGATTTTTGAAGAGGAGGGCTATCAAGTTGAAACGGCTGCCAACGGTGTGCAAGCACAGCAAGCGTGGCGAAAGCGACTGCCCGATGTTATTTTTTTAGATGTTTGGATGCCAGACATTGATGGTATTACGCTTTTAAAAGAGATGCAAAAAGAGCAAGTGCTTGAACATGCTAAAGTGGTGATGATGTCAGGACATGGCACTATTGAGACCGCCATTGAAGCCACAAAACTTGGTGCGTATGATTTTTTAGAAAAGCCACTCTCACTCGCCAAATTGATTGTGACCGCAGAACGCGCTATTGAACATGGGCGACTGCATCAAGAGAATCGCCAGCTTAAACAGAAGCAGCCTGAGCAACTTTTACCAGTGGGTAAAAGTAAGGCGATGGTTCAGCTACGCGAAACCATTGAACGCCTCTCTAAATTTACCATGCCGATTTTGATTACTGGTGAATCGGGCAGTGGACGTCATCATGTTGCCAGAGCGCTTCATCACACCAGTGCCCGAAAAGCCTTTGCCTTGCGTGAGATCTCTGCGGTGGATTTGAACCGTTATGTGCAAGAGGAGCGTTTTGTTCAACTGAATACGTTGATGCGTGAAGTGGATAATGGTACGTTGGTCGTCTCCCATTTGGAGCAATTAAGCGCGGCCTCACAACATGTATTGGCGGACTTAATTAAACATCAAAGCTATCAATCAGAGGCTTCCGTAGCGCCTATTTTAACGGATGTACGTATGATTGGGTTATCGAAAGGGGCGTTGGAGCATGAGGTGTTGCATGGACAGTTTCGAGAAGACTTATACCAACGCCTGAAAGTAATGCCGATTGATGTCCCTGCTTTGCGTCAACATACTGAGGATATTCCTGAATTAGTGGATTATTTTGTTGATCACTTTGTGACCCGTGAGGGACTTGAGTATCGACATTTTTCCGTGCCGGCACAAAATGCACTACGTCAATATGGTTGGCCAGGTAACTTAAAAGAGTTACAAAATTTAATTCAGCGACTCTTGATCTTAGGTACGGGCGAAGTCAGTGATGCTGAAATTAAAAGTGTCTTGGCGAAGGTGGTGAGTTCAAGCGAGAAAAAAGAGGCTGAAATAGACACCTCATTGCGTTTAAAGGAGGCCAAAGACCGTTTAGAAGCCTCTTATTTAAGCCAGTTATTGCGTGAAACGGGGGGGAATGTTTCAGAGACGGCCAAACGCTCTGGGATTGATCGAACCAACCTCTACCGAAAATTAAAGAATTTAGGGATTGACCCTAAGAATCCCGTTTAATGAGAACATGAATCGATGAATATTGTTATTTTAGGGGCTGGACAAGTTGGCTCTTCGTTGGCAGAACTCTTAGCCTGTGAAAATCACAGTGTTACCGTGGTCGATTTAGATCGACTGCGTTTACAACGGCTGCAAGATCGCTTAGATATTCGAACCATTTGTGGTCATGCCTCGCATCCAGATATTTTAGAGCAGACAGGTTTGGAAGATGCAGACTTGTTGATTGCGGCGACACAAAATGATGAAACCAATATTTTAGCGTGTCAAATTGCACATATTCATCATAAAGCTGTCACTAAAATTGCACGGGTTCGGGCGCAATCGTACTTAAACCACCCTGAACTGTTTAATCGAGACTCTGAATCTGGCTGTGTGCCGATTGACGTGCTTATCAGCCCTGAAAGTTTGGTAAAAGATTATATTTTACAGTTAATTGAGTACCCAGGCTCTTTGCAGGTCATTGATTTTGCCGAAGGGAAAGTACGATTGGTTGCCGTTCGAGCGGAAGAGAGTGGCTTATTGGTTAATAAAAAAATTGGGTTAATTAAAGAGCACTTACCTGAAAACATCAAAACTCGAATTGTTGCTATCTATCGTAAAAATGAGATTGTTATGCCAACGGCCGACGTGGTGATTAAAGAGGAGGATGAAGTCTTCTTTTTGGCCGAATCGGCGCATATTTCAACCATTGTTTCTGAGTTAAGGTGCCGAAAAACACGACCTTCTCGTAATATTATGATCGGGGGGGGAGGCAATATTGGCTTTAGTTTGGCGCAAGCGCTGGAGAAAGATCACCAAGTAAAACTGATTGATCGTAACATCCAGCAGGCACGACAAAATGCCGAAATTTTAGACAAAGCGATTATTATTCATGGTGATGTCTCGGATAAAGATCTGTTGTTGGAGGAGAACATTGATGAGATTGATCTCTTTATTGCGGTGACCAATAATGATGAAGCCAATATTATTTCGGGTATGTTGGCGAAAAAATTAGGTGTAAAACGCGTGATTGCACTGGTGAATAATCAATCGTACGTTGAGTTAATTCAACGTAATAGTATTGATATCGCCATCTCTGCTGACAGCATTACCACCAGCCATTTACTGCACTACATGCGAAAAGGAGACACGGTGAAAGCGGCAACTCTACGTCGTGGTGCGGCAGAGGCGATGGAGGTTATTGCTCATGGTAGTGAGAATAGCTCCGAGATTATAGGTAAAAAAATTGGGGATATTCCTTGGCCTCAAGATATTACCATTGGCTGCATTATTCGCGATGATCAGGTATTAATTGCACACCGAAATCTCGTCATTGAAGCCGAAGACCATGCCATTATCTTTATCTCTAATCCGAGCAGTGCGGCCGAAGTTTTAACTCTATTTTCGCCTGAAGAGAAAAAAAGTTGGTTTTAATCTATGCACTCTAAAATTATTTTAAAAGTCTTAGGCCTGCTGTTAATGCTGTTTAGCTTAAGCCTTGTTCCGCCAATATTGGTTGCGTTGTATTATCAAGACGGTGCTTTAGTTGAATTTGTACAGGTCTTAGTGGTGGTTTTTATTTTAGGGGGCTTACTTTGGTATCCGGTCCATAATCATAAACGTGACTTAAAAATTCGAGATGGATTTTTAATTGTTGTAATGTTTTGGACGGTACTTGGGTTCGTTGGGGCACTGCCATTTTATCTATTAGAGGAGGCAGGGAATCTCAGCTTAACCGACTCTATTTTTGAATCTTTTTCAGGATTAACCACCACTGGTGCGACCATTATGACGGGGTTGGATACACTGCCTCATGCCATCTTGTGGTATCGCCAACAGCTGCAGTGGATGGGGGGAATGGGGATTATTGTTTTGGCCGTTGCCATACTGCCCATGCTAGGGGTTGGAGGGATGCAGCTCTATCGCGCCGAAACGCCAGGGCCCATGAAAGACTCTAAAATTGCGCCTAGAATCTCCGAAACCGCTAAAGCACTTTGGTATATTTATGTCGGATTAACACTCGCGTGTGCCTTGGGGTATTGGTTCGCGGGTATGAGTTGGTTTGATGCCTTTTGCCACAGTTTTTCAACCGTTGCAATTGGTGGCTTCTCAACACACGATGCCAGTATTGGTTATTTTGACAGTGTGGCGGTTGAGAGCGTGGCGATCTTTTTTATGTTTTTGGCAGGTATCAACTTTGCACTGCACTTCAGTGCCTTTCGACAAATGAATGGGTTTGCCTATTTTCGAGACCCTGAGTTTAAAGCGTATTTGGGTCTCCTTCTCGCAGGCATACTGATCGTGACGCTCTATCTCTACTATCAGCAAGTCTATCCTACGCTTGAAGAGGCGGTACGTTACGGCGTGTTTCAAACCGTTTCAATGGCAACCACCACTGGATTTGCTAATGCCGAGTTTTCTGCATGGCCTGCTTTTTTACCCTTTATGCTGATTTTTATGAGTTTTATTGGCGGTTGTGCTGGCTCGACCGCAGGGGGGATGAAAACAATCCGTTTCGTGTTGCTCTTTAAACAGGGCATGAGGGAGATTAAAGGGTTATTACACCCCAATGCGATTTTGCCCGTTAAGCTCAGTGGTAAAACCATTCCTGAAAAAGTGATGACCGCTGTGTGGGGCTTTTTTGCGGTGTATGTGTTTACCTTTGCGCTGTTGATGTTGGCGATTATGGCATTAGGCGTAGATGAAGTGACCGCTTTTTCTTCCATTGCCGCGATGATGAATAATTTGGGGCCCGGTTTAGGAGAGGTCTCTGAAAACTTTCAAACGATGAGTGATCCCGTTAAGTGGATTTTAACCTTTGCGATGTTATTAGGGCGGTTAGAGATATTCACACTATTAGTGCTTTTTACCGCCGCTTTTTGGCGCAAATAAGCGAGGATTTTTTACAAATAATGAATAATGATAGCGCAAAAAAGTGGGATCAGAAGTATCAAGCCGCGACCTTACAGAGCCCTGCAAACCCCTGCCATGTCTTAAAACAACACAGCCATTTGCTGCCTTTCTACGGGCAAGCATTAGAATTGGCGTGTGGTTTGGGGGGGAATGCCCGATTTTTAGCGCAGTGTGGCTTAAAAACCGATGCGTGGGATATATCGGACACCGCGTTGACCGTTTTAAACAACTGGGCAAGCCTCCATCAACTGTCAATCAACCCACTCATTACCGATTTAGAACAGATGATTTTGCCTTATCAACAATACGATATCATTGTGGTCAGCCGCTATTTAGACCGAGGGTTGTTTGCTAGTATTGCCGAGGCACTAAAACCGAATGGACTGCTTTTTTACCAAACCTTTTTGTCCCCGCCTCAAGAAAATGCGCCTAAAAATGAAGCCTTTTACATTCAATCGGGTGAATTTAATCAGTCATGGTCAAACTTAACCACTGAAGTCTACGGGGAAGGCTGGTTAATCCCAGAAAATGAAGTGTCAGATGAATCATCGATCAAACAACGTTATGCTTGGTATGTGGGTCGAAAAGTGAAGTAAGAGACCTTTCCTGCAAAGGTCTCAGAGAGTTATAAGAAGAGGTAAGTAAAAACCCTCAATCTTTTCTTAAGGTTTCTTCAATCTTTGGAAGTTGACCAATACGGCTTTGCGCCCTAAACTAGAGCCAACTTAAATGAATCCCCTATTTATTAAAGTTAGGCTTTCCCTAAAAGTCTTGTTAAAAGTTGTTTTAAAATTTATTGCCCCTAAGTTGAGAAGCACTGCATTTATTTGCAGTGCTTTTTTTTTGTCTAAAATTTAACTAGGCGCTTACAGATCACCACGCGTTTCTAAGTGTTTAAGACTTATAAATATCTGCAATCGCTTTAGGTGGTTTGCGGTAGCGTTTATAGCACCATAGGTACTGCTCGGGTGCGAGTTGAATGCAATTTTCTACCCCCTTATTTAGGGCGGTGGTTGCTTTGAGTTCGTTTGTTGAGGCGATATTGGGATCGGCTGGCAGGTAGTGTAGACAGAACCCTTGGGCGTTGGGGAGGCGTTTGAGTACGATAAACAGAACGGCACAGTCGGTTTTTTGAATGAGCTTGCTGACTAGTGTCATGGTTCGGGCTGGGCGACCGTAGAAGGGAGCGTAAACCCCGCCAGACTCTCCCGGGTCTTGATCGGGTAAGATAACGGTGGCTTCTTGCTTTTTTAGGGCTTGAATGAGTGTGCGTACCCCACGTATATTGGTGGGGGCGAGGGTGGCGCCAAATCGTGCTCGGGCATTGACCATAAAGGATTCGACGGAAGGCACATTGGGCGGACGGTATAAAAAAGTGGCACGGTGTTGTGCGGAAACAATAGGGCCGATCAGCTCCCAATTTCCCATGTGGGGGGCTAAAAAAATAATGCCTTTTTGCTGTGAGATGGCGTCATCAACGAAATGTTGACCTTTGACCTCTTTTAATAAGGGGCTGAGACGTTGGTAAGGCCAGCACCATGCAGCACCGAGTTCTGCCGTGACTTTTCCCAGTTCGATTAAACTCTGCTTTTCAAGTTGTTTTCGAGCGGAGGGCGTTAAGTTGGGATACGCCACCGCAAGATTTTTTTGGGTAATGCCACGGTTATTATTGGGACGACTGGGTAGCCAGTACAAGAGCGTTCCTATAGCGGTACCGACCCATTGTGTGAGCCGATAAGGCATCCAGCTAAACAGTTTGATGAACCCTTTGAGTAGACGACCAACCCAAACTTGCTCTTTTGGTTTGCTTAATTTTTTATTAGGCACTGTTTTTTACGAAGGGCTTGGGGTTAAAGGGTTTAGGATCAAAGGTAATTTCAACCGCTTGGTTGAGATTGGTGGACGATATTTCGGCCTCTTCAAATGCATAAGGTTTTGCCTCCCCCGTTCGGTCAATGGTTAAGTTGGTAAAGTTAAAGAGCTTGGTGTCACAGAGTTGGCTGGGGGCGACCTCTTTCATCGCATTAAACACATTTTCCACTCGACCTGGTGAGTGGGTATCCCAGTTGTTTAGCATGGCTTTAATATTTTGTCGTTGTAAGTTCTCCTGAGAGCCACAGAGATTACAGGGAATGATCGGGTAGGCTTTGAGATTGGCGTATTGCAGTAGGTCTTTTTCGCGACAATAAGCGAGAGGACGGATGACGATATTTCGCCGATCATCGCTCAGTAGTTTGGGTGGCATCGCCTTGAGTTTGCCATTAAAGAATAGGCTTAAAAAGAGCGTTTCGACGATGTCATCCATGTGATGGCCGAGTGCGATTTTAGTGGCGCCAATTTTTTCGGCAAAGGCGTACAGCGTACCTCGTCTGAGGCGAGAGCAGAGACCGCAAGTGGTTTTTCCCTCGGGTATTTTGGCTTGCACCACGCTAAAGGTATCTTTGTCGATAATATAATAAGGCACACCAAGGGCTTCAAAGTAGTCGGGCAAAATATGGGCGGGAAAATCAGGTTGTTTTTGATCTAAATTTACCACCACCACTTTAAAATCAATGGGGGCGGTTTTTTGCAGGTGCAGTAACATGTCGATCATGACATGCGAGTCTTTTCCGCCACTGGCACACGCCATGATGACATCGCCCGCTTCAATCATGTTGTAATCAGCCACCGCTTTACCGACACAGCCACGGATTTTTTTGCGGAGTTTGTTAAAAGCGTAAGCGTCGGTGTTGGATTTTTCTTGTGTCATGTTCTTATGAA
>Ga0256839_1005694_pt1 | contig 11350 bp, 12 predicted proteins | sample 354166metaG_FD_185968 | JGI IMG/M metagenome (GOLD analysis project Ga0256839, IMG submission 185968) | Hydrothermal vent microbial communities from Mid Atlantic Ridge, Atlantic Ocean - 354-166 | ecosystem: Environmental > Aquatic > Marine > Hydrothermal vents | place: Atlantic Ocean: Mid... | reverse complement strand
ATCGACGTCACAGAAAATTTCGACCAGGTTATCCATGCCAGTTTACCTTTATGATCAGAGGATTATTTGTCAAAAGATCTGATCGGCAAACTGGCGTTAAGTTCACGTCTTATCCCGAGTTCAGGTTAATAAATTACTATTTTTGACGTGCTTTTTTTATTACCGGACTTATCCGGGGCGAGGAGTATTTTCCGCAACAGGTGAAAACGCAGTTCTAATAAGTCAAATTCCCATGCAATCCATAAGCCAATGAAGTATTGAGAATTTTATAAAAAGCTTATGTTATTTGTTAAAGAAGTGTTTCGAGGCACCGATAAAACCAGCATACCCTCATGGCAATGGATGCTTGCCCCTTTCTCTGGAGAGAGGGGTTAATGATTTTATAAAGGTAGTGATTTTTTGCGGTTTGTTTGGACTGTAATTACCACAGCTTTTCGTAGCGGGACAACGCAACAAATGCGGGTTAGTAGCAATTGGTTTTTTTAATAGCGAGGTAAGCGGTATGCCTGTCAACAAGATATGTGTGGGATTGGTCGGTGCTTTGGGTTGCGCTATGGCTATGGGAGTGCAAGCCGGCTCGGACGCAGAGTTTCCCGAAGGATGGGAGAGCTGGCCAGTGCTGAGCAGTGCGGCGATCCCCGATAATCAGTCGGCAATCCCGGATAGTCTGCCGGCAATCGTGAAAGAGACCATAAAGACTTATAACTGGGTTCAGGACGGTAAGGGTTCAAAATATAACGTACGTGTGAATCCGGCCCATATGGATGCCTACAAGATGCGTACTGGTGGCTATCCTGATGGGCCTACTGCAGTCTTGGAGCTGACTGATATAAAAGTATTGTTGGTGACAGAGCATCTGCTGGGTGAACCCCAGTATGGCGCTTATACGTACGATGGTAAGGATATTGCCGGTGCGCATCCTTCATTGAGCCCCAAAACATGTGTGGCCTGCCATACCGGTTACGGCGAAGCCTGTGTTACCGGAGTCTGTTCTCACAATGAGTAGAAACAGGGCTCAATGAGAGGTACCTGAATAAAGGGGCAGAAGAGTCTTCGGGATATGTGATGAACTGGCTTCTTCCGTATTTCTGCCAAGTGAACACCAGAGACGTTCAAAATGGAAAATCTCAGAAAGTGGTTTACCATCAAACAGCTTGTGACGGGCGGTCCAATTGTTTTACTCATTGTCCTCAGTCTTGAGCTTGGGGTTAGTCGATATCACTCAGAGTATGATATGGCGCTGAATCATGCACTTGAGTTGGCCAAGACCGGTGCCCAGCCTGTTTTGGGCCTCATGAAATCCAGCGTGGGCGGTGGTAACTATGCCAATGTGCAGGATGAAGCGGCGCTGGAGCTTTACCGGGCCAATGGAGGACTGCTGTTTTTTTCAGTAGAGGGCAGGACTGACAGCAACGGAGAGCCGTACGGGATTGCTTATCTGGGTGACCAGGAACAGGTGGTGCGTTCCTTTTTCCCTGCAGATTATCAGAATAAACTGGAAGCCAGAATCAGAAAGATAGAAAAAACACTCGCCGGGTTACCTTCAGATCATCGAAAACGGCCCAAAATAGAGAAAATGCTGCAAGACAAGCAGCAGGAACTCCAGGCCTATCAAGAAGCGAAGTTGTTACTGGCAGCCGCTGCTGAACAGTATATGCGGCCCAACGCGGAGCAGATCACAGATGGTTACTATCTGGACAAGAGAAAGTGGCGGTTACATCTGATTCTGCCTGTGGAAAACAAGGGTGGTGGCGAGATATGGATGGTAATGGATGCTTCCGATATTGGCAGGCTGAAGGGGGATATTCTTGCGGAGCTGCTTCCAATCAATATTGTCGCCCTGTTGATTTGTATTGCTCTGGCCTGGCTGTTGGCGCGGACTATCAGCGCTCCTGTTCTGGGTATGGCGCAGGTAATCGACCGGATTGAGCGAAACTCGGATCTTACCGCCCGGCTTGATGAAACTTCCGGGGACGAACTGGGGCAGATTGCTTCCTCCCTGAATCGCATGCTGGAGAAATTCCAGCAGATACTAAGTGATGTCAATACCGCCACAGTACATGTGGCAAAATCGGCGCGGGAGATGTCGGATTCGATGCAGGGTGCGAACACCCGGATTGAAAAGCAGACAAGGGATACAGATGTGTTGGCGACTTCCGTCAACGAGATGGCCTCATCCTTCGTGGAGGTGGCCCAGAACATGACCGAAGCGGCACAGATGGCGGCGAACTCGAACCAGCAGTCGGAAGAGGGAAAAAGAGAGGTAGAATCAAGCATTCAGTCGATAAACACGCTTGCTGAAGAGGTGGATAATGCCGCCAACGTCATCAAGAAGCTGGATGAGGACAGTGATCGCATCGGCAATGTGCTGGATGTAATCAAGAGCATCGCGGAGCAAACCAATCTGCTGGCTCTCAATGCTGCGATCGAAGCGGCACGCGCCGGTGAGCAGGGGCGCGGGTTTGCGGTAGTTGCCGACGAAGTCCGAACCCTGGCGCAGCGTGTTCAGGACTCAACCCGGGAAATTGAGGGGATGATTGAGTCCGTTCAGGCCGGTACACATGAGGCTATGAAGACCATGACCCGCAGCAAGGAGAGAGCCGAACAGTGTGTTGACCAGGCGATCCATGCGGGAGAAGCACTGGAGCTGATTGCCGAGGCCGTCAAAGGGATAAACGACCTGAACAGCCGGATTGCCGTTGCGGCAGAGCAACAAAATGGCGTAATGGAGAATATCAATTCCAGCATTCAGTCGATCGGCAGTATTGCTGTCAGTAACGCGGAAAGTCTTTCTGAATGTGTCGTATCCAGTGACCATCTGGTGACCCAGGCAGGAAAGCTGCATGCAAAGATGTCGAGATTCCGGATCATATAAAGCAGTCACGGAATAATTTTTCAGGAGCACGAGCTTTCACATCAGGCATATACAGCGACGGAATCCATACGTAAAATAGCGTCAACCTGTTTACGGATGTGGATCCTCGATATATGAACCTGAACTTTCTGGATTTTGAACAACCTATTGCCGACCTGGAGGCAAAAATCGAGGCCTTGCGCTATGCGGGCGATGATTCCGGACTGAATATCAGTGAAGAAATAGCGCGACTGCGCGAAAAAAGCAAAGCACTGACCGAGTCTATCTTTTCCAAACTCAGTGCTGCACAGGTGGCGCAACTGGCCCGCCATCCGCAGCGCCCCTATCTGCTCGACTACGTTGAGCGTATTTTCAACGATTTTGAAGAGCTGCACGGTGATCGTGCATATGCGGATGATCCTGCCATGGTGGGCGGGATTGGCCGGCTGGAAGGAGTGCCGGTGATGATCATTGGCCAGCAAAAAGCACGGGATACCAAGGAGCGGGTGCGGCGCAACTATGGTATGCCACGCCCGGAGGGCTACCGCAAGGCAAAGCGGCTGATGGAGATGGCGGAACGTTTCCGGCTGCCGGTTCTTACTTTTATCGACACCCCCGGCGCCTATCCCGGAATTGGTGCCGAGGAGCGAGGCCAGAGCGAGGCGATCGCCCGCAACCTGTTTGTGATGGCCGGACTCAAGACCCCCATTATCAGCACGGTTATCGGCGAGGGTGGTTCCGGTGGTGCGCTGGCTATCGGCATGGGTGATATCGTACAGATGCTGCAGTTCAGCACCTACTCTGTAATCTCTCCCGAGGGGTGTGCAACCATTCTGTGGAAGAGTGCGGAAAAGGCGACTGAAGCGGCCGAGGCCATGGGGATCACGGCCTCTCGTCTGCTGGAGCTTGAGCTGATTGACAAGGTTATTGAAGAGCCGCTGGGTGGAGCTCACCGGGATATGGACGGGATGGCGGTGAGCGTCAGGCAGTCGCTGCTGGAAGGGCTGGAAAAACTGCAGGCAATCCCGTCCGATGAACTGCTGGAGCGCCGTTACCAGCGTTTTATGGGTTTTGGAAACTATCAGCAGGTGGCTGAAAAATAGACTGCTGACTGTATTTGATGGCGTAACGCCATGCGATTTACCTTACAGAATCTGCTTGCTGTTATCGAAAGGCTGCCCCCGGCCCGCCGCTACTGGGTGGCCTATAGCGGCGGCCTTGACTCCTGTGTGTTGCTGCACTCTCTGGCCGCTGTGCGCGATCGTCTTCCTGCAGAGAGGTTGTGCGCTGTTCATGTCAACCATGGACTGAGTCCGGCCGCTGATGAGTGGAGTGAACACTGTTTGGCAGTTTGTCACAAGCTGGATATTCCCTGCCGGATACTGCATGTTGATGCCTCTCCCGGAAAAGGCGAAAGCCCCGAAGCGGCAGCCCGAAATTCCCGTTATCGGGCTATTGCCTTCCTGCTGGAGAGTACGGATGGTTTGCTGACTGCGCATCACCAGGATGATCAGGCGGAGACCGTCCTGTTGCAGCTGCTGCGTGGCAGTGGTCCGCGTGGGCTGGCGGCAATGCCTCGTTGGGATTTGTTTGGAGCGGCATGGCGGGGTAGACCACTGCTGGATTTCAGTCGCAGTGATCTTCAATCCTACGCCCGAACCGGGCGGCTTGAGTGGGTCGAGGATGAGAGTAACTACGATACCGGCATCGAACGCAATTTTCTGCGCCATGAAGTTATTCCTCTATTGCGTTCTCACTGGCCGGCGTTGGAGCGAACGCTCTCCCGGGTTGCCACACACTGTGCGGAAGCCGCCAACCTGCTCGATCATCTGGCGGAGCAGGACTACGTTACCGGGCCTGAAGGTGAACTCAATATCAATCACTTGAAGATGCTGGATGCTGCTCGCCAGCGCAACCTGCTTCGCTACTGGATCCGCCAGTCCGGTCTGCCGTTGCCGGATACTGTCCATCTGCAGCGGATCATCGATGAGGTTTTGCCAGCGGCGGCAGATGCCGAGCCTTTGATAAACTGGGATGGTGCCGAAATCCGTCGTTACCGGGATCGGCTGTATGTCATGAAGCCACTGCTGCCGCATGATAGCAGCGAAATCCATGACTGGAATATGGCCGAAAAACTGTGTCTGGTGGATGGCGCTGTTCTGCAGGTTGCTCCGGCTATCGGCAGGGGCATCAAACAGGCGTTGTGTGGGGCTGCCAGTGTAACTGTCCGATTCCGGCAGGGCGGTGAGCGCTGCTGCCCGGCAGGCCGTGCCCGGTCTCATAAGCTGAAAAAACTGCTGCAGGAGCAGGGTATTCCCCCCTGGCTGCGGGAGCGTATCCCGCTTATCTACCTGGATGATGAACTGGCGGCAGTGGCCGGATTATTCGTGTGCGAGCCGTTTCAGGCCAGGAACAGCGAGCCAGGGCTGGAGATCCGTTGGGGTTAGGCGTTGTTTTTCCGATCCAGTCGCCGGAAATTAATCGCTTCGGTAAGATGGCTCGTCGCAATCTGCTCCGCGCTGTCCAGGTCGGCAATGGTGCGGGCGAGTTTGAGTACCCGGTGATAGGCGCGGGCGGACAGACCGAGTCGCTCAATGGCCTGTTCAAGCAGTTTGCCATCAGCGGTATTCAGTGCGCAGGTTTTGTCAATCTCGCGGTTGCCAAGCCGGGCATTGGCCTTTCCGCTGCGTTTTAGCTGAAGTTGGCGGGCCGCCTCTACACGGGCGCGAACTTGGGTGCTGGTTTCACTTTTTTCGGCCGGAGTCTGGCTCAGTTGACGCAGTGGCAGGGCGGGAACCTCAACATGCATATCGATCCGATCCAGTAATGGACCGGACAGCTTGCCCCGGTAGCGCCGGATCTGATCTGGCGTGCAGCGACAACGTCCGCTGCTGTGGCCCAGATAACCGCACGGACAGGGGTTCATTGCGGCGATCAACTGGAAACGAGCGGGAAATTCAGCCTGCCGGGCGGCTCGCGAGATGGTGATATGCCCTGACTCAATGGGTTCGCGCAGCACTTCCAGCACCCGGCGATCGAATTCCGGCAGCTCATCCAGAAACAGCACACCGTTGTGGGCCAGCGAGATCTCACCGGGGCGTGGCTGGCTGCCGCCACCCACCAGGGCAACTCCCGATGCGGTATGGTGCGGGGCGCGGAACGGGCGTTTGCCCCAGTTTTTGATATCGAATCCCGCATCGCTGATGGATTGAACAGCTGCGGTCTCCTGGGCTTCCTGCCCAGTCATTTTGGGCAAGATGCCAGGCAGGCGCTTCGCCAGCATGGTCTTGCCGGTTCCCGGCGGGCCGGTCAGCAGCAGGCTGTGGGAGCCGGCAGCGGCGATCTCCAGCGCGCGCTTAGCAAGATGCTGACCGCGTATCTCGGAGAGATCTTCCTCTGTTTCAGCTGGGGTCTTGATATGCCGTGCAGCGTAGCCAGTGAGGGGTTTGCTGCCGTTGAAGTGGGCGCAGATCTCAAGTAGATGGCGTACAGCTACTACCTTCAATCCCTCCACTAGTGCGGCCTCTTCAGCGTTCGGTTCAGGCACTACGAGGATACGTTCTGCAGAGCGAGCTTGTCGTGCTGCAGGTAGTATTCCACGAACCGGCCGCAGTTCCCCACTGAGTGCCAGCTCGCCAAAAAACTCGAATTTATCCAGTGCCTGAACCGGAATCTGCCCCGAAGCCGCAAGGATCCCGAGGGCGACAGGCAGATCAAAACGGCCTCCCTCCTTGGGCAGATCGGCGGGAGCCAGGTTGATGGTGATGCGCTGCATCGGAAACTCGAAGTGGCTGTTCAGGATTGCGCCGCGTACCCGATCCTTGCTCTCCTTGACTGCCGCCTCGGGGAGACCGACGATGGCCAGGCTGGGCAGACCGTTGGAGAGGTGTACCTCAATAATGACGGGAGGCGCATCAATACCTGCCTGCGCACGGCTGTAGATGGTAGCCAGCGGCATTCCGGCTTCAGCTGCCGTTTTTGAGCTGTCCTTCCAGTTCAGCTACCTGTTGTTCCAGCTGCTCCAGCCTGGAACGAGTACGGGCCAGCAGCTCGGTCTGCAGTTCAAACTCCTCGCGGGTTACCAGATCCATGCGGTTGAACACGCCCTGTATGGCAGCGCGAAGGTTTTTCTCCAGATCCTTTGTCAACTGGCTGTCAGTGCCAGGCAGGGTTTGCATTACTTGGCGTACGAGATTGTCCAGGAAGTCTGTATTCATCATGGGGGAAATTGTACCGGGAACTGCGCCGGGTTTGTAGCACTGTTTTCTTCGGCTTTTTTTTGGGCATGAATTCGTGTTTTGCACCATTATGGTGCGGCCGATCACCGTGACTGATGTCAAGGGCTTCAGGCGCCAGAAAGGGCATACCGAACTCTACCGTGGCGCCGAGTATGTGGTGGATTTTTTGCCCAAAGTAAAAATCGATGTTGCTATTCCCGATGAGCTGGCTGAGAGGACGATTGATGTCATCAGTCGTTCCGCCAACACCGGCAAGATTGGTGATGGAAAAATCTTTGTGATTGAGCTTGAGCAGGCAGTACGCATTCGCACCGGGGAGTCGGGGGAGGAGGCGCTGTAATCCTGAAGAGGTGCCCTGAAGAGTTGTTTTGGCCTTTTTCTTTTTTGCGGTCCATATTGGTGCATGATTGACAGGTAGCGCACCATGGTGGCGCGCCGCTTATGGCTATATGGGTGCTCTTGTTGGTTTAACTAACTGATAATAAAAAAAATATTTATGTCTGGCACAAGCCGTGCTGAACTCCCTTTCGTCAAGTTCCAGCAATGTGACATCAATCGAGTAGCAGACGAGCCGGACAAACGGTTTCAGCGTGACAGGAGAACTGAATATGAAACTAGTAACAGCCATCATCAAGCCTTTCAAACTTGATGATGTTCGTGAGGCGCTTTCCGAGATTGGGGTACAGGGTATTACCGTAACCGAGGTCAAGGGTTTTGGCCGGCAGAAGGGACATACCGAGCTTTATCGTGGAGCAGAGTATGTGGTGGATTTTCTTCCCAAAGTGAAAATTGATATCGCTGTGAGTGATGACTTGGTGGATCAGGTTATCGATACCGTGTCCAGGGCGGCCAATACTGGCAAGATCGGTGATGGCAAGATTTTTGTCGTGGGGCTGGAGCAGGCGGTGCGCATTCGTACCGGCGAGTCCGGTGATGAGGCACTCTAAATTATATTAATATCCCGGTGGGAGGGCAGCCAAGTGGATGTAGCAAATAGCATTAAAGATCTGAGTTATGCGCTGGACACATTTTATTTTCTGATGTCCGGTGCGCTGGTTATGTGGATGGCGGCCGGTTTTGCCATGCTGGAGGCGGGGCTGGTCCGTGCCAAGAATACCGCCGAGATTCTGACCAAGAATATCGCTTTGTTCGCCATCGCCTGTATCATGTACATGCTGGTGGGTTACGGCATCATGTATCCGTCGGGCGGCAACGGCATTTTCCCGGCACTTGATCTCTCGTTCATGTTCGGTGGTGATAATGACCCCGCTGAAGTGCTGGCGCAGGATCTGGCTACCTGGTATGACGGCAGTTACTACTCCGGTATGTCGGACTTCTTCTTCCAGGTAGTCTTTGTGGCAACCGCCATGTCCATTGTTTCCGGTGCGGTGGCGGAGCGGATGAAGCTGTGGAGCTTCCTGGCCTTTGCCGTGGTGATGACCGGTTTCATCTATCCGTTGCAGGGTTACTGGAAGTGGGGCGGTGGTTTCCTGGATGGTCTGGGTTTCAGCGACTTTGCCGGTTCGGGTGTGGTGCATCTATGCGGTGCATCTGCTGCGCTCGCCGGGGTGCTTTTGCTGGGTGCGCGCAAGGGAAAATATGGTCCTAACGGTCAGGTGAATGCCATACCGGGCGCCAACATGCCACTGGCTACCCTGGGTACCTTCATTCTCTGGTTGGGATGGTTCGGCTTCAACGGTGGTTCAGAGCTGATTATCTCCAACGTGGGTGAGGCCAATGCCGTTGCTGCTGTATTTGTTAATACCAACGCGGCGGCTGCGGGCGGTGTGGTTGCTGCGCTGATTACCGCGCAACTGCTGTTCGGCAAGGCAGACCTTACCATGGCACTGAACGGTGCGCTGGCCGGGTTGGTAGCTATTACCGCCGAGCCACTGGCTCCATCACCGCTCTGGGCGACTCTGGTGGGTGGTATTGGTGGTGTGCTGGTGGTGTTTGCAATCATCACGATGGACAAGCTGAAAGTTGATGATCCGGTTGGCGCCATCTCTGTCCACGGCATTGTGGGTATGTGGGGTCTGCTGGCAGTGCCGCTGTCAAACAGTGATGCTACTTTCCTTGCCCAGATTATTGGCTTGGTTACCATCGCAGCCTGGACCTTCACAGCCAGTTATGTGACCTGGTTCATCATCAAGATGATCTGGGGGATCCGGGTCAGCGCGGAGGAGGAGTACGAGGGTGTCGATGTGGGTGAGTGCGGTCTGGAGGCTTATCCGGAGTTCACCAACAAGTAGATGCTTTTCCCGCCAAATCGGCAACAACTGTAAAAACGGGTACTTCGGTACCCGTTTTTTTTGTGTGCGTGTCGTGCTGCCGGATACAATGCGCGGATGAGAAAAATTCAGTCAGGGGAACTACGCTGAGCCGGTTGCGTATCGAGAGACTGGTTACCCATCATGTCGGACCGGTAAGTCTGGTGGTGGAAGCTGCCCGGTGTGTCTGTCTGTCGGGACCATCCGGTTCAGGTAAAACGCTGCTGTTGCGGGCGATAGCTGATCTTGATCCTCACCAGGGAACTGTCTGGCTGGATGAGCGGTCGTGTGAGTCGTTTCCTGCGCCGGAATGGCGCAGGCGGGTCGGGCTGTTGCCAGCGGAGAGCAGGTGGTGGTATGAACGGGTGGGAGATCACATGGGAGCGCTGGAGCCGGGCTGGCTGGAGCAGCTGGGTTTCGCCGCCCAGACGCTGGAGTGGGAGGTAAGACGCTGTTCAACCGGAGAGCGTCAGCGGTTGGCGCTGCTGCGGTTGCTGGCCAACCGTCCCCGGGTGTTGCTGCTTGATGAGCCTACCGCCAGCCTCGATCCTGCCAGCGTAGGGCGGATGGAGACCCTGCTGGAGAGATATCGCGTGGAGTATAGCGCAGCTGTGCTCTGGGTAAGCCATGATCCGGCGCAGATACGGCGTGTTGCCAGCCAGCATTTCGAGCTGCAGGATGGCAATTTACAGGAGTGTACGCCGTGAATATCATCCCGTTAACACCGCTGGATCTGTCGCTGGCCTCTATTCTGGTGATCCTGCTGGCGGTACTCAGCCGGGCATTGCGTCTCGGTGTGGGAAAGCAGTTGCTTGTCGCTGCATTGCGTACCACAGTCCAGCTGCTGCTGGTTGGACTGGTACTCAAGTCCCTGTTTGAAAATGTGCATCTGGCGTGGCTGGGGTTTGTCTCGCTGGTCATGCTGCTGATGGCGGGGCGGGAGGTTATGGTGCGGCAGAAGCATCGTTTCCGGGGCTGGTGGGGGTTTGGCCTTGGTACCTTGTCGATGTTTGTGTCGTCATTTGCGGTGACCATTCTGGCGCTCACGGTTGTTATCAACAACCAGCCCTGGTATCTGCCGCAATACGCTATTCCGTTATTGGGAATGCTGTTGGGGAACACCATGAATGGCGTGAGTCTCGGGCTGGATCTGCTTACCCGGAGCGCCAGGGAGCAGCGTGATGTGATTGAGCAGCGCCTGTTGCTGGGTGGTGGCTGGAGTGAGGTTATCGCAGATATTCGCAGAGAGGCGATGCGGGTGGGTCTGGTGCCGATTATCAACGCCATGGCAGCAGCCGGTATTGTCAGTCTGCCGGGGATGATGACCGGCCAGATTCTGGCGGGAGCTCCTCCGGTTGTTGCGGTAAATTATCAGATTCTGATCATGTTCCTGATCGCCGCCGGGACAGGATTTGGCACTATGGTTGCGGTATCTCTGGGTGCCAGACGTCTGTTCGACAAGCGGCACCGGTTGTGCCTGGAGCGATTGAGTTGATTCCCGAATCGCGTCTTCGCTGGCGCTGCAGACGGGGTATGCTGGAGCTGGATCTGTTGTTTAATACCTTTCTCGATCGAGAATTCGAGGGGTTGAGTGCTGCGGAGTGTTCCGCCCTGGAGCAGCTGCTGGAGTATTCCGACCAACAGTTGATGGAGTATCTTTTCGGCCGGACTGTTCCCGCCGATGAGGAGATTATCCCGATTGTCGCAAAAATCCGTACCGCTGTATCTTGAGCTGCATCCTTCCCGGATCTTTGCCGCCGTGTTGCTGGTTGTGCATGGAGGTGCGGCGGGGTGTGTGCTGATTGTCCCCTTGTCCTGGCCGGTTCGGGTTCTGCTTGCCGCTCTCATTCTGCTCAGTCTCCGGTACACCCTCTCCCGTTGGGGGCTGCTTCGCCACAACAGGGCAGTAACCGCGCTGCTGTGGGATGATCTGGGGGAGTGGAAGCTGTTTTCCAGAGACAGGAAAGAGACGGCAGTGCGGCTGGAGC
>Ga0256839_1005693_pt1 | contig 11351 bp, 6 predicted proteins | sample 354166metaG_FD_185968 | JGI IMG/M metagenome (GOLD analysis project Ga0256839, IMG submission 185968) | Hydrothermal vent microbial communities from Mid Atlantic Ridge, Atlantic Ocean - 354-166 | ecosystem: Environmental > Aquatic > Marine > Hydrothermal vents | place: Atlantic Ocean: Mid... | reverse complement strand
AGGGCCCCGTGACCCGCGCCAACGCGATCCCAGCCGAGACCCTGGCAGGCGCGCAGCTGGCCTGGTCCGCGCTCGAGTCGCCGTGGGTACACCACGTCGCGGACGAGGTCTTCGCCGCGAACGTCGGCGAGCTCGCGAAGGCCGACCCTGCGTGGATCCTGTCGGCCCACATGGCGCCGGCGGAGGGCCTTACGCACACCTTTTGCAAGACCCTGCTCAATCTCCCCGGAAGCGAGCCCTTCATGGGGCCCAATCAGGCGGCGTTCGAGGCGATGCTCGCGCAGATGGGGCCGCCGCCCGGCGCGTAGGCTCCCGCGTTCCAGGGCAGGGGCGGCGCGTGGGGTGGCGCCGCCCTTCCCACGCCGGCGCGGGCTCGCGTGGGCTCCGCAGAGGGACGAGAATCTCGTCCAGGGACGCGCGGGGCAGGTCGGGGCGCACCGGAATGGGGGGGCGGGCGGGGGCGAACCGTCCCAGGAACACGGCGGCCGGCTGCGGCCCGTGTCGGCCTTGACCGAAGCGATCGCGCGGGTACCGTCCCATCATGGCGCGACGGGACCTCGTGTGCGGGCGCTTTCTCCGCGTCCACGATCTGACCAAACGATCGGAGGGATCATCCGCGGCGGCCGAGCCGCCGCGGCTCGGGTGGGTGTACGTAAGGCACGACGCTCTGGCCCCTCCGTACGATGAGAAGGCGGCGCGCAGGCGCCTTCGGGGGGCGCTCGTGGCCATCCGGTGCAAGAAGTCGGGCCGGACGATCCACCGGCGGATCGCGTTCCGCGCAATACTCAAGAAGCCGGGTGACGGGACGCCCGGCGAGATTGGACTCGACTGGGACTCGTGGATCGCCTTGACCGACGCCGATCCGGCCCTCGAAGACCGAGATCTCGACCTCGAGATCCGCCGGTCCCGCGCGCCGCTGGCGTGGCTGGGCGTCGGGCATCCCGACCCCACGGTGCACGCGGCGGCCGTCCTCGGGGTGGTGGCGCTGTCGCTCGGGGTCTTGTCGCTCGGTCTGGCCGCGGTGCCGCTGCTTGCGGGGTAGCGGCTCAGCGGCGCCCGGTCTTCTTCTTTGTGCCCGTCCGCTTGCCGCCCGCGGCCGGCACGAGGCCCCGCCGCACCAGGAGGGGCTGCACGCTCGGCTCCCCGCCGCGGAAGGCGGTGTACATGGCCTTTGGATCGACGGTGTTGCCCTTGGACAGGATCGCCGCCCGGATGGCGTCGCCGTTTTCCCGCGTAAGGCCCCCGCGCTCGCGCAGGAAGGCGAAGGCGTCGGCGGCGAGGACCTCCGTCCAGAGGTAGGCGTAGTAGCCCGCCGAGTACCCGCCGGCGAACACGTGGGCGAAGTACGACGAACGATAGCGCGGCGGCACCGCCGGGTGACGGACCCCGTATTTTTCGAGGGCCTCGGCCTCGAAGGCCGCCGGATCGTCCACGTCGGCGCCGCCGCCTTCGTAGGGCAGGCTGTGGAAGGCCATGTCGAGCAGGGCCGCCTCGATGTACTCGAGGCTGTCGAACCCCTTGTTCCAGCGGTCCGCCTCGCGCATGCGGGCGAGCAGGTCCTCGGGGATCGGCGCCCCGGTCTCGTGGTGCTTCGCGTAGTGGCCGAGCACCTCGGGGTCGATCGCCCAGTCCTCCTCGAACTGGGAGGGGAACTCCACGTAGTCGCGCGGGACGTTCGTGCCCGCGAGGGAGGGGTAGGTCACGTCCGAGAACAGGCCGTGCACGGCATGGCCCATCTCGTGGAACATCGTCTGCACCTCGTCGAGGGTCAACAGCGCCGGCTGTCCCTGCGGGGGCTTGGGGATGTTCAGGCAGTTGACCACCACGGGCTTGCGGCCCAGCAGCTTGCTCTGTCCCACGATGGCGTTCATCCAGGCGCCGCCACGCTTGCCGTCCCGCGCGAAGTAGTCGGCGTAGAACAGTCCAATGGGCGTGCCGTCGGCGTCGAAGACCTCGAAGGTGCGCACGTCCGGGTGGTAGACGGGCAGGTCCGTGCGCTCCTCGAACCGGATCCCGAACAACTGGTTCATGGCGTAGAACAGGCCGTCGTGGAGCACGCGCTCGAGCTCGAAGTAGGGCCGAACCGCGTCGGCGTCCACGTCGTAACGATCGGCGCGGACCTTTTCTGCGTAGAACAGCCAGTCCCAGGGCTGCACGGGGCCGCGGATCCCATCCTTGCGCATGGCCCCCTCGATGGCGCGTGCCTCGTCTCGAACCTTCGCCACGATCTGCGGGGCCAGTTCGCCCAGCATGTCGAACACGGCCTGCGGAGTCTTGGCCATGTTCGGCGCGAGCCGGTAGTGCGCCCAGGTGGGGTAGCCCAGCATCGCGGCCTTTTCGGCCCGCAGGGCCACGATCTCGCGGATGATCGGGGTGTTTTCTTCGATCGCCCGGTTGGCGGATGCCTCGAACAGGCGCTTGCGCAGGGCGCGGTTTTCGAGCTTCGACTGCAAGGGGTGGCGCGTCGTGTTCTGCAGCGTGATGAGGTAGCCGCCTTCCTTGCCCGCCTTCTTGGCGGCAGCGGCGAGCGTGGCGAGGTCGGCCTCGCTCAAGCCGGCGAGGTCTTCCTTGCGCTCGACGAACACGGCGCGGGCCTCGGTGGCCTTCAACAGGTTCTGCGAAAACGCGGTGGTGAGCTCCGAAAGCCGGGCGTTGAGGGCCTTCATCCTCGTCTTCGCGTCGTCGTCGAGCTTCGCACCCGCGCGCACGAACCGCTCGTAGACGATCTCGACCAGCCGCTTCGCTTCCGGGTCGGCGAGGGCGTCGCGTGCCTCGTACACGGCCTCGACCCGCGCGAACAGGGAACCGTCGAGGGCGATGGTGTCGTAGTGGGCCGAAAGGCGCGGCGCCATGTCGCGCTCGATGGCCTGGATGGCGTCGTCGGAGACCGTGCCCGACAACGATCCGAACACGTCCTCGACTCGCCCCAGGAGCAGGCCGCTGCGCTCGAGCGCGACGATGGTGTTGTCGAAGGTCGGCGGTTCGTCGGTGGCCGTGATGGCGCGGATCTCCGCCAAGTGCTCGGCCATGCCCTTTTCAAATGCCGGCCGGAAATGCTCGGGGCGGATCGTTGCGTAGTCTGGGACCCGGTAGGGCAGGGGGCTGTCGTGGAACAGAGGATTGTCGGGGGCCATGTCGTCGTCTCCTGCGGCCGGACGGGCTTCGGGCGGGGGCGCCGGCGCGCGATCGGCGGGCGCGCAGGCCAGCAGCGCGAAGGTGATGGGAAGCAGCGACGTGCGTGCGGAAACGAGGCGCACCATGGCGCGATGGATACCACGGGCGCGTGGCGGTGCGTGGCGTCCAGCGCGCATCTTTCCCGAACGAACGACGGCCCGCCGGTGGTCCGGCGGGCCGTGACGTTGGTAGCGGGGACAGGATTTGAACCTGTGACCTCCGGGTTATGAGCCCGGCGAGCTACCTGGCTGCTCCACCCCGCAACAGGCGGGAGGACATCTAGTCCACGAACGCGCCGGCGTCAAGGGGGGCTCTTCCCATGGGGGTCCCGCCGTCCCTGGCCACGGGGTCGGCCCGCGTGTGGGGGGCGGGGGACCGTCTTTCGGGCCGGGCGGTGGCGGACGGTGGGAGCGATCGCGGGATCGCCGGCGCGCCTGGCGGCCTCCGGGCACCACCACGGGCGAGGTTGACCGGCTGCGGCGGCCTCCCGTAGCGTTGCGGTTCCCGATGAGCGCGAAACCGACGGGTGGGCCGCATACGCCGGCGGCCGACGATCGCATCTCCCCGGCGCGGATCGCCGAGGCGGTCGGCCGGGTCCTCGACAAGGATCCGGCGGAGGTGCGCCCCGTGCTCGAGGCGCTGGCCGAGGGCCTGCATCCGGTCTACCTGGCCCGCTTCCGGCCCGACCGTGCGCCGGAGGCGGAACCACGCGACATCGAGACCATGGCGAGGGTGGCCGCCGACCTGGCGCGTGTGGAACTGCGGCGCGCGGCGATCCTCGGGGAACTGCGGCGCGCCGGTTTCGAGGGGCCGCGCATGGAGGCCCTCGTCGAGGCGTCCACCACGGCTGCCGAGTTCGACGACCTGCGGGCGGCGCTGCGGCGCAAGCGACGGGGGGCTGCCCGCACGGCGGCCGCGGCGGGGCTCGTCGGCCTGGCCGACGTGATCTGGGAGGCCGGCGCCACCGTCCGCCCGCCGAAGCGCGTGCGTCGCAAGAAGACGCCCGCCAGCCCCGCTGCCGCCCCGACCGGGCGGACGTCCGGTGCGGGGGCCGAAGTGGCCTCGCTCGAAAAGGCGCCCCCACGCGCCGGGTCCGAGGAAGCGGGCGGATTGCCCGGCCCGGCCGAGGCTTTGCCCGAGGCGGTCACGGCCTCGGACGCGGGTACGCCCGACGGAACGGTCCGTCCCGGCACGCGGGATGCGCCGTCGCCCGGGGTGGCCGGGGCCTCGCCCGCCGATGGGTTCGATCGGGCAGCAAGTCCCGCGTCGCCCGCGTCGTCTTCGCCCGATGTGCCCGCGGGGCCGCCCGGCGGCGGGGGCGAACGAGAAGCCGGACCGTCGCCGTCCCCGTCTTCGTCGGAAGCGGCCGCAACCTCGGACGCGGGGACGCCCGATCGCACGGAAAACCCCGCGTCGCCCGGGGCTTCCGTGGCGGAAGAGACCGCGTCTTCACCGGACGGGGGGCGCGGCCGAGAGGGAACGCTCGCCCCCCGGAGGCTCTTGGGTGGAGGCGGGCCGACGGGCTCGGGCGCCGTGGCGCGGCCCCTTTCGGAGGTGGCCGCCCGCTTCGTGCGGGGCGAGGTCGCGGACGTGGAGGCGGCCCTCGCGGGCGCACGGGCCATCTGCGCCGACGACCTGGCGCGCGTCCCCGAACTGCGCCGGCGGCTGCGCGAGGTGCTGTGGGCCGAAGGCGCACTTCATGTGTCGGTCCGGCCCGAACCCGAGGAGGCGCACCCCGTCGCGCCGCCGGGACCTGCGAAGGCCGGACCCGTTCCGAACGGTGACCCGGCGCCGGACCCGGCCACCGATGCGGGCGCGTCGGCCAGCGACGTTCCGAGCCTCGCGGGGGCGCCGGCCGGTGAGAACGCGGCGAACGATTCGGCCGATGCGGGCGCGGCGTCGGCCCGTGCCCCCGAGCCGGCGCCCTCGTCCGAGGCGTCGGGTGGGGCGGCCGGCGCGTCGGCGGGCGAGCCGACCGGGGCTTCGGGGAACGGGGACGGCGGTCCGGCGGGCGTTCAGCGTGATGCCGCGTCCTCCCCGGCGCCGGGCGCCGCCGGTCCGGGGCCCGGGCCCGCGAAGGCGGGTCGCTCGAAGCCGAGCCGGAAGGCCGACAGGCGTGCGTCGAAAAAGGCCAAGGCGCGACGGAAGGCCCGCCTCGATGCCCTGCGCAGCCAGGGGCTTTTGGAACGGGCGCTGCCCGTGGCCGACCTGGACGCCGCCAAGGTCCTTACGATCTGGCATGGGGTGCGCACGGGCCTGTTGCACGTGGAGGTGCCGTTGCCCCACGAGGCGCTGCTCGACGCCGGCTGCAACTGTCTCGGAATCGACCCGTCGAGCGAGCACGGCGCCGTCCTGTATCGAGCCCTCGCCGAGGCCCTGTCCGGTGAACTGGGGCGTGCGCTGGCGGCGGGCCTGCGCCGTGACCTCAAGGATCGGGCCGACGACGAGGTGATCGGCCAACTCGCCGCCGCGCTCGCCCCGTTGCTGCTCGCCCCGGCCCAGGGCGCGGCGCCGGTCCTCGGGGCCGTGCCGGGGTTCACCCACGGTTGCCGGCTGGTCGTGCTCGATGCGGAGGGGAGCCCCGTGGCCGAGGACGTGATCCACCCGCTGCCGCCGAAGCTGCAAGGCCCCCAGGCGGCGGCCACGGTGACGGAACTCATCGACGCCCACGGTGTCCGCGCCATCGCCGTCGCGGGCGGGCGGGGCGGCCGGGCGCTGCTGCGGTTCCTGCGTGACACCGTGCGCGGGCGCGACGCCGAGGCCCGGGTGCCCGTGGTGGAGGTTCCGGAGGACGCGGCGGTCCTTTACGCGGGGAGCAAGGTCGGCCGCGCCGAGTTTCCGGATCGCGATGCCGCGTACCGTCGCGCCGTGTCCATCGGCCGGCGCCTTCAGGATCCGCTGGTAGAGCTCGCAAAGGTGGATCTTCGCCACCTGGGGCTTGGCCCCCACCAGCACGACGTGGATCCACACCGGCTCCAGGAGGCCCTCGACGAGTCGTTCGTCACGTGCCTGCATCGGGCTGGGTTGCCCCTCAACCGGGCGCCTGCGCACCTGCTCGAACGCCTCACCGGGCTCGGCCACGCGCTGGCGGGAGCCGTGGTGGCGCACCGTGAGCGCCACGGCCCGTTCCGCACCCGCGCGGGCCTGCTCGACGTGCCGGGGGTTCCGGGGCGCGCGTTCCTGCTCGCGGCCGGTTTTCTGTGGCTCGAATCCGGCGAGCATCCCCTCGACCGGACGTTCGTGCACCCCGAGTGGTACGGCCTCGTGGCCGAGATGGCTCGCGTGGCGGGGTTCCCCCTCGCCGACGTGGTCGGCGTTCCCGAGCGCGTGGACGCCGTGGCCGCGGTGGCCGAGGCGTTCCTCGGGCGCCCGAGCGCCAGCGGTGAACGGCTCGGTCCGAAGACGCTGGCGCGGTTGCTGGGCGAGCTGCGTTCACCTCGCGCCCAGGGGCGGCCGGCGCTGGCGGACGTCTACTTCGAGCCGCCCCCGAGGACCTTCGACCAGGTGCGCGCCGGGGAGGAACTCGAAGGGGTCGTCACCCACGTGGCGGCGTTCGGGGCCTTCGTGGACGTGGGCCTGCCCGTGGACGCGCTCCTGCACGTGCGCGAGTTCGCCGACACCTTCGTGGAGGATCCGTTCACGCACCTCGCGGTCGGGGAGCGGGTCCGGGTCCGCGTCGTCTCGATCGATCCGAAGCGCGAGCGCGTGGCCGTCAGTCGCCGCAGTCCGCGCAGCCCGCGCAAAACCCGCCGCGGTGCCGGCAAGCCCCGCAGGGCCCGGGGCGAGGAGGCGCGTGGGCGTGGAGAAGACCGCCCCCGCAAGGGGCGCGCACGAGGCCACGGCCGCAAGAAGGCGCGCCGTCCGCGCCAAGACGAGGGGATGACCCTGAGCTTTCGCATGGACCTGGGGCATCTGCTCGGTCATTTCGGCTCGGACGACGAGGACACCTAGGGGCCCAACAAAAGAAAACCGGGACGGCTGACCAAGCCGTCCCGGTACGAAGGTCGTTCAAGCTGTGATGGTGAGCACCGACCCGGTTGCGCTGCGGCATCCCGTATCGCGCAAAAGGCCCCGAAGTTCGTCAGATCAAGGGAAGTTGCAGGCCAAGTTGAAAGGAGAAGGCGAAGGAAAGCAAAGGTTCCGGCAAGTCAATCGAAGAAAAAGGTCGTGCAAGTCAAGAAAGTCAGGCAGTTCAAGGTCGAGCGCCTCTCGGCGACGCCCGTTGTACGTGCATGTGCTGGTCCAGTCTTCTTGATTTGTAAAAAAGTCAGGTAATTTCAATGTCTTCCTGGAATGACCCGGATCCCGTAGGGGGGCGTCCATGGCGGAGGCGTCCTAATTGGCACCAGTGGACGCCACGGCCCATGACACGGATGTCGTGATTTTCCTCCTGCCTTTTGGACAGCCGCCTTTACTCGGCGACGGCTCGCGTACAAGCTTCCGGCCCCATGCCTCCCTCCCCGACCCCCGTCGCCATCGTGGGCGGCACCGGCTACGGCGGCGCGGAACTCATCCGCCTGCTGGTCCCGCACCCCGCCGTCCGCGTCGTCCGCGTCACGAGCATCGACCACGTGGGGCAGCCCCTCGAGGCGGTCCACCGCAACCTGCCGCCGACCGGGCTGCGGTTCGAGGACGTGCCGCCGGCCGCCGCCGCGGCCGAGGCCGACGTGGTGTTCCTCGCGCTGCCGCACAAGGTCAGCGCGACGGTGGTGCCGGACCTGCTCGACGCCGGCTGCCGGATCATCGACCTGTCCGGCGACTTCCGCCTGCGCGACGCGGCGGCCTACGAGCGCTTCTACGGCCAGCCGCACCCGCACCCGGAGCTGCTGGGGACCTTCGTCTACGGCCTTTGCGAACTCAACCGCGACCGCATCGCCGAGGCCACCCGCGTGGCCTCGCCCGGCTGCTTCGCCACGACGATCGCCCTGGGACTTTTGCCCTTCGCGCACCGGGGTGCGCTGCGCGGGCCGGTCCACACGGTGGCGGCGACCGGGTCGTCGGGCAGCGGGGCGTACCCCAAGCCCGCGACCCACCATCCGATCCGGGCGCAGAACCTCAAGATCTACAAGCCCCTCGCCCACCAGCACACCCCGGAGATCGAGCAGGCGGTCGCCGACGCCGCCCGCCGCGGTGGGCACGAGCCGGCGTTCTCGCTCCAGTTCGTGCCGGTGTCGGCCCCCTTGCCCCGCGGGATCCTCGCCAACAGCCTGTTCGAGGTGGACCCCGCCGTGGACGCCGACACCATCGCCCAGTGGGTCGCCTCCTACTACGAGGGGTCGCGGTTCGTGCGGGTGCTCGGCGGCGGGGCCGTGCAGGCCGAGGTCGTGGCGGTCAAGGGCAGCATGTACGCCGAGCTCTCCTGGACCGTCGGCGCGGTGGACCCCGTGTCGGGCAAGCGGCAGGTGGTCGTGACCACGGCCCTCGACAACCTCGTCAAGGGCGGCGCGGGCCAGGCCGTGCAGTCCATGAACCTGATGCTCGGGCGGCCCGAACACGAGGGGATCGACGCGCCCGCCCTGTGGCCATGAGCGCGTCCGGCGAAGGCTCGGCGCACGCGCGCCCCGAGGTCCTGGTCGTCAAGTTCGGGGGCGAGGTGGTCGCCGACCCGGCGCAACTGGGCGCCGTCCTGGAGGACGTGGCCGCCCTGGTGAGCCGCGGGGTGCGGGTGCTGCTGTGCCACGGCGGCGGCCCCCAGGCCGGGTGCCTGCAGCGGGCGCTGGGTCTCGTCCCGCACAAGGTGGCGGGGCGGCGGGTGACCGACGAGGCCACGCTCGGGGTGGTCGTGCGCGTGCTCGCGGGGGAGGTGTCCGTGGCGGTCGTGGCCGCGGCCCTCGCCCGCGGGATCCCGGCCGTCGGGATCAGCGGGGTCAGCGGCCCCACCGTCGTGGCCGACCGCCGTCCCCCGATCCACGTGCCCGGCCGGGACGAACCCGTGGACTACGGCCTCGTCGGGCGGGTCCTGCGCGTGGAGACGGGGCTCGTCGAGCACCTGTGGGCCGGGGGCTTCGTCCCGGTGGTCAACCCCCTGGGCGTGGAAGTCCCGCCGCCGCCGTCCCGGGACGCTTGCCCCGTCTACAACATCAACGCGGACACGGTGGCGTGCGAGTTGGCCGCCGCCGTCGAGGCCGATCATCTGTTCTTGTTGTCCGACGTGCCCGGTATCCTGCGCGACGTGGACGACCCGGACAGTCGTATGCGGACCGTTGCGCCCCACGAGGCCCAGGCCGCCATCGCGGACGGCACCATCGCCGGCGGCATGATCCCGAAGGTGCAGGGGGCCCTGCGGGCCATCGAACGGGGCGTGGGCACGGTGCACGTGTGCGGTGCGCGGGCGGGCGTCCTCGCCGCCGAACTCGACGCGCCCGGCGCCCGCGGGACCGCCATCACCGGCGGAGGCGGCGCGTGAGCGGCGTGCCGGCCGAGATGGGGCGCGCCCTCGACGACGCCGTGGATGCGGCGTTCGAGGCGCGACAACTGCCGTTCTTCGAGCGCCTGGTCGAGACGCCGAGCCACACCCACGCGCGCGAGGACGTCGAACGCGCGGCCGCCCTCGTGGACGAGCTGGCGGCGGAGGTCGGCCTTCGGACCGAACGGGTGCCGGACCCGCAGGGGCGCTTTGCGGACCACCGCGTCCATGCCTCCCCGGCGGCCGCGGGGGACCGTCCGGCCCTCGCGCTCGTGGGACACGTGGACACGGTGTTTCCGCGCGCCATGGGCTTCTTGCACATGCGGCGGGGCGAAGGGGACGAGGCCGACCGTGTGTTTGGGCCCGGCACCCTCGACATGAAGTCGGGCCTGTCGTGCATCCTGTTCGGTCTGCGGGCCGCGCGGACCGTCGTGCCCGACCTGCTCGAAACCCTGGCGGTGCGTTTCGTGTGCAACACGGACGAGGAGGTGGGGTCGCCGTCGAGTGCGCCGCTCCTGCGTCGCCTTGCGGCCCACACCACCCGCGCCCTGGTGTTCGAGGGCGGCCGGGACGGCGACCGCATCATCACGCGGCGCAAGGGCGGTGGCAGCTTCTTCGTGGAGGTCGAGGGCGTGTCGGCCCACGCGGGCAACGAGCACGAAAAGGGCGTAAGTGCGATCCTGGCGCTATCCTTGCTGGTGCCCGTGATCGAGTCCTGGACGAACTACGAGCGCGGCACCACGCTCAACGTCGGCCTCATCGAGGGCGGCACCGCCAAGAACACCGTGCCCGATCACGCACGCTGCGTCGTGGACGCGCGCTTTACCTCGCTCGACGAGGCCCGCGCGGTCGAAGCAAAGATGCAGGCGCTCGCCGACGACCCGTTCGCCGGCCGCGCGGTGCCCGAGCGCGTCCGCACCGCGCGCGTGCGCGTGGGCGGGGGGGTGACCCGGCCGCCGATGGAGGCCACCGAGCGCACCCAGGCGTTGCGCCGGGACTACGAGGCCTGCGCGGCGGCCGTGGGGCTCGGCACCGGCGAGGCCCCGCTGCAAGGGGGCGGCTCCGACGCCAACCTCCTCGCCGCCGAAGGCGTCCCGGTGATCGACGGGCTCGGCCCGTGGGGGCGCTACTTTCACAACCCGCGCGAGTTCTCCAGCTTGGAGAGCCTCCGGCGCCGCACGAAGGCCCTCGCGCGGTTTCTCGCGGCGGAGCGGTTGCGGCAACGCGGCTAGCGTGAAACTCTCACGGAACCAGCGATGAACGACGCGGACACCCTCGGGGTGATAACCATGGCGTTTTGCCTGGCCGGGAGCATGTTCTTCTCCGGCAGCGAGACGGCGTTGACGGCCCTCGACCCGCGCCTGGCCCGCCGGATCGTGGACGAAGGCGGATCGTCGGCCAAGATCATGCGCGAGTGGGTGGAGCATCCGGTCCGGGTCCTGTCCACGATCTTGGTGGGGAACAACCTCATGAACACCCTGATGGGGTCGGTCGCCACCGCCATGGCGATCCGCCACCTTTCGGGGGGGCGCTACGCGGACTATGCCGTGCCCATCGCGGTCGCCGTCACGACCGTGCTGCTGCTCGTGTTCGGGGAGATCACGCCCAAGGCGCTCGGGCGCATCTACGCCCGCCGGGCGGCCTTGCCGCTTTTGCGCGCACTCGTCTGGCTCGAGCGAGCCCTTTCGCCCGTGACCTGGCTGCTGACGAAGGTCACGAACCTGCTCATCTCGCCGGCCCTCGACGACGCCGATCTCTTTCGGCAGGTGAC
>Ga0256839_1005691_pt1 | contig 11353 bp, 16 predicted proteins | sample 354166metaG_FD_185968 | JGI IMG/M metagenome (GOLD analysis project Ga0256839, IMG submission 185968) | Hydrothermal vent microbial communities from Mid Atlantic Ridge, Atlantic Ocean - 354-166 | ecosystem: Environmental > Aquatic > Marine > Hydrothermal vents | place: Atlantic Ocean: Mid... | reverse complement strand
TAAGCGGGAAGCGCGATAGCGCTTCTGCTAGTCTTTCGGTAAAGATTCTGTGTGTACACCCAGTTGCAAATACCCTCAAATACCCTAAAATACAGCAATAATACAGGTATTGCAGGTGCCACGAAAAAGTGGCGAATACTCGAAATGACTTCCAGCACAAGTTATCCAGAAGGCTAGTCGACGAAAACCAAGCGATTGCACTGGAAACGCTGAAAGTCAAAAACATGCTTAAGAGCATGGATCGCGATATAAACGCAGCCCTGAATATCAAACAGCAGGGCATTTTGAAGTTAAAGGCGGAAGGGCTGTCCGTCTCTGCCAATGGAGGCTTGCGTAAGACTGGCGAAACGCCAGCAGTGGCCTGAGAAGTTGGAAGCCTCACCCGTTAGGGTGGGGAGCAGTCACTGATGCAACCCCTCAACCACCCGTTTTGCTGCAATAGTCTGACTGGTGCGCAAGATAACAATCCTCACCGTTGTTCAAGTACCGAGCCAGTTTATGCTCTGCCTCATACAGGGATAATCCAGCTTCGATAACCTCATTCTCGTCTGTAACAATGCAGTATGTATCGCGGGTATCAGATGTTGCGCCCATAGTGTTCTCGCTAATGTCTGTGATGATCTAATTTTATCGTGTGTTTGGTCGATGCAACCCCTCACCCGCCAGTAGGATTGGCTTTATAAGTTTACTTCTTATGGATTGCGAAGGTGCGTAACAATTGTTTTGTGTAAACTGTTGCTACTACCGGTAATCAAAGGGGTGCGGATGAAGGTGTTGACAACAGATGAAAAGAAAAGTCTCGCGCGGGAATATAATTCAATGTCGGTTTTAACAAAGGCGCTTCCGTACCTTACGTCAGGAGGTGTGTACGTCGAGGCGATTTACCCTAAGTGTCCCTGTTGCGGGAGAATCATCGATGGAAACTTTGTACGAGTAAAAATATCCGAATATCCGAACGGCGTGTCGCGTATTGATGCGATTGGCTTGTGTTGTCAGACGGCAACGCGTTATCTGTGGCGTGTGCGCCCTGAAGGGGTGTTTGAGATGTACGGGACTGGCGGATGGTATAGGCAGGCGCTTGGATCGAAGTTGAGATGGTGGGATTTGCTCGGGAGATTAAAACAGCTTGTTCGTTTTAAGGGGTTGGGGTGATCGACCTGCGGAAGCAGGTCGATACCAGTTTTACCAGCGTGAGGGCCGGGGTGGTAGAATATCCAGTCCATAGCCCTCTTTTTCGGCCAGCGCCTTGAACAGTTCCTGCTCTTGCGGGGCGCACGACCGGTACTGCCGCCGGCCCAGGCCATCGATCCATGCGACCTCTTGGTCGCCATAGACTGTCAGGTCAGGGTCTTTCCCCCAGCGTTTTATGTTCTCCAAATCGTTTTGGAGTTCAATAAGCCACCGGGGGGTGCCGCTTTCTGCTGCTGCTTCATCTATCGACGCCTGGTAGGCGCGGCTAGCCGCTTCAGCTTCAGCGCGTTGCTGGGCGCGGATCTTGTCCGCGTCACGAGCTCTCGGCGTTCGTCGTTCGCGCCCCTCCCCTGTCCATGCGATAGAGGAGGTGGTGCCGCCTGATCCTGGGGCTGGAGCTGGAGCTGGTGCCAGCGCAGACCAGTCGGGCGACTCCATCGCCTCTCGAAGAGCCTCCTTGACCTTCTTGGGAAGGGATTTTCTCTTGCCGTCCTTTATTCTGACGGCTTCGAGATTATCCGCCCCCTGCAGGACGGCCGCGATCTTGTGCAGATCCGTTGTCGGATCGCCCACAAGATTTCCAGTCAGGGTGTCGATTACTGCGATTACAATGTTGCTCATGTGTATTTCCTCTTGGTTAGAGGGGCGAACACATACCCCAAGCGGGGAATGCGTTGTCCCCGGTTGGGTGAAATTGAATGCTGGTCAAGCCCAGCTGCGTGATGGTATTGCAGCACTGCAATACCTCAATGATTGTGATGATAGCGACGGGGTTATGGTCAGGCAACTATGCACCTTTCATCCAGCCGTGGATAAGCTCTCCCCAGGCGACCCCGCCGAAGGTGGCCCACAGGATCAGCAGTCCGGATAAAATATAGATGTTCACCGGTGGTTCTTCGGGGGAGTACGCTTTTTTTGCGATGGTTGCATAGGATCGTACAAACCCCCAGGCACACAGCATGAACACGATAGGCATTACCGGTGGATACACTGAGATGACAAGCCCCGTGAAGCTCCAGAGTATCGCAGACACCGTTGCTATGGAGAGCCATATCTGAGGCAGTCGATGCTTCATTTCACGAAACCAAATCATCATTACAGCGGCCGATGTAACAACCTCACCAAATGCCTTGGCTGGCCGCAGCGGGGTATCGGACCCATTGTGAACCGCTATCACGTCGAAGGCGAAGCTGCTTGCGATCCATGCCACGGTGAAGACCGCGATATTGAGGCGCGATGATGACATGTGTTCGGGCGATCCATCCCCCTTGATGATTCTTAACCCTTCGTAAATGGTCGAGAGGATGTTTCCCGGATTGCCGTGTCGCATGGCCATGATCCTCAAAACGAAATATCGGTAATCTTATCGCCATCAAGCATAATGGATACCACGTTCCCCGGCGCTATTGACGCTGTTTCCAGCACTCGCGCGGCGTCCTCACCCTTGACTCGTGTCCACCACTCGGTGCCATCCTTCCCCGACTTCCATCCCCCGAGTCCAGGGCATCCGCGTGGCTTGACGAAAACCACCAGTTTAGCCCCCATTGGACCTTCGTCTGTCACTGTTGCGAAAATCTCTTCTGTCATATCTCACCTCTCTTTGGGTTAGGTTGCTCTTTATAGCCATTGGCGATGATCTCGCTCAACGGGCGACGGAGTGGATCAAGGAGTGTCGACAACCCGATCACCTCTCGATCTCGGGGGGTGTACATCCCCCACTCCTTGAGATCCTCATAAGGTGGTAGTCGCTGGATGCACACTTCTCCTTCTTCATAAAAGGAATTGCGGTATTCCTTGACTACCTTGCCTTCAGGATGGAGTCCACTGGCATCGACGTGAACTTTCTCGCCATTATCCAGCGTAATGCGAAGCTGGAGGTGGTCGGGAATGCCTCGCCGGCCAACCGCAACCACTTCCGCATCTGGAAGCAGGCGTTGGAGAGCAAACGCCACCATGCTGCATCCGCCCGCCATCCAGTCACCATCTGCAAGGAGGGACCATGCCTCGTCCGTCGACAGAATCTCCTTTATATGGGCTGCTATTTGTTCGCGCATAGCGACTCCATGGTTCGTGTTGTGAAAATGAAATACCGAATGGCATGCGCCCATAGGGAGGGAACCGATTTTCGTTTTTCAAGCCGTGTGATGGTTCGTGTCGATACGCCGAAGAATGCTGCCATTCCCGTTTTACCAACCCCTATTTTTTCCCTTTCCGCTACTACATCGTTGCCATGCCTGATGGCGACATTCGATAGCGGGTCGTCATGCTGAATCGCGTGCATGGTGTTCTCGATAGCAAGCCAACGGACGGCGCTGACGTACAGTGGTGCCGGATTGTCGCAATTCTCATGCTTTGAGACCGTGACCATGCAAACTCCGAGCGATTCGGCTATCTCGCGTTGCGTCATGCGAAGAACTGACTTTCTGATGCCAGCCAGTTCCACGCCTGATATTTTTCCGGTCATGCCCCTATACGTCCTTGGTTTTCCCTGTCAGCCTCCCTTCCGGGATTGGGTCAAGGCGGTTGCGATATAGCGTTGCCAAACCTTTGCTGTGGGGATAGAAGTGCGATTCCGGCATAGGTTCCTGTATCCCCCGTTGATCCGGGCATACCGCAACCCCATCGCGTGTAGCGAAGACATGAATCACCATGTCTTCGTCTTCCCCGTTTCCAATATGAATGCAAGGAACCCCATTGTTTATTTCGACCATGATTTCAGCTGTAAGCTGAGGGGTCTCCGTATTGGCAACACGCACTCGCATCCCTGCTGCCTCCGTTTCTGTTGTCAATATGTACTGGTCAGCATGATCGTCTGGAACATCCATGCCTTCGTTCAACCGCCAGTCCTGGATGGCGATTTCAGTTCTTGGTGATGCGTTCATAGCGTCTCTCCCCTATTGGACATATCTGTATTTTCCCACGCATTTTTCAAATGCAAGTGTCTTGCAGATGAAAAAGGGCTGTCATTTCCGACAGCCCTTGAGTCCCTAGCCGATCTGATCCCACGTCCCCGCCTCGAAGGTCGCCATCAGCTCGGTGTTTGTTTCTGTGTATCGTGTGCTGATGTCCACCTCGACGGTTCCCTCATCGACGTGCAGCGTTACATCACCGAAGCCGCCATCATTGTTGTACCAGTCGATGCCTGTGGTTTCGAGGTACTCGTAAACAATGGCCTCAATAGCATCATAGAGGGTGCCATCACGATACCCGTGCGGCTGCGCGATTCGACCATAAGTAACGTCGAAGGTATAACCACCGGGTTGGAATACCTGGGTTGGAATTTGCTCAAGAGAGACATCTGTATCAGCACTGATATACTCAATACTCCCGGAATCGCCATACCCGCTGAACTCGACCCTGACATCGCCGGTATTGTTCTCGCGCATCACCCCAATGACCCGCTCAAACTCGCGTGAAACCGTGGTGGTTCTGTCAGCATGAGTGACGCCATTCGTTTCCACCTTCTCCGGGGTTTTGTCCTCAATACCCAGTGACTCCCGGATTTTGGTTACTGTTCCACTCGGAGGGTTTTTATTGAAACGGCTTTTTATCTGCCCGAGCGACAACGCATCACCACGGCAAAACAGCTCGACCGTCCATCGCGTCTTTTCGACGAACACAACCGCGATAGCCACCCCACCGGTTCTTACTCTGGTATGCCAGGAGGCAACACAATGGCGTTGCCGTAATCCCTCCATTCCCAGTCGCCGGGAAGTACGTATCAGGTAGCCAGGCCAGTTTTGCGGCAGATGCTTCTCAAATTCCTTGAGATCGTATGTTTCCGACGCCTCCCGCAGTTTGGCAAGGGTTTCGTACCGTGAAAGCGCATCATGTTCTTCACGCCACCGGTTTTGCGACCACAGCGCATTGACTCTGCGCCCGTACTTCGCTGCCATGTCGATAGTATCTAGCACCATCGACATGTTGATGCCTCTGGCGAGAATCGACATCGTGACGCCCTGTAGTCGCGCCTCTTCACCCGAAAGGAGTGCTGCTTTGAGTGCGCCTTTCAAGGCGCTTCCGGGAAGAATCCCTTTTTCATGCAGCGCGAGTAATGGCGCAGCGGCTTTTTTCGGGAATGCCGTTTGAAGGATCTCAACAGCGTTTTCCTCTGTGATTTGATTGGGGTTGATGCGGCTCATTACTTCACCTCCATACGATAGCCGTGGTTCATCCAGACGGTGGGGTTGATATTCCTCACCCATTCTTCGAGGGTCGGAATACGCCCAAGCATCTGCTGAACGTGAAGCTCGCCAATCAGTCGCACGGGGACCTTTCGACCGCTGGTGCTTTGCACAGTCACGCCAAAGGTTTCCTCGCACCAGAAAATGCCCTCCGAGTGATGGCGAATGGCCAATGCCTTGATGGGGTCGAATGCGTATGTCCGCGGCTCAAGAAACCACTCATGGATTTCCCGGTATGCTGATGGCAAGCCACCAAACCGCGTGGCCGCGATGCTTGAGAGACTGTGAACATCATGGACATTTCCGCTCAGTGTCCAGGAAGGCGTTTCCATCTGATCCAGCCAATCGTTGAGTGATGGCGCTTCACCGCCCAAATCCTCGCGGATATGCTGCTCTCCAATCACCCGCACAGGAACGTCGATGCCATCTGAGTTGGTAATGGATCTACCGAACACGTCCTCAGCCCAGAGGACGCCCTCGATGTGATGCCGAGAGGCCCGATGTCGGAAGTCACAAGTAGATCGCTTGCTGGCGTCGAACCACTTGTGAATGTCGAGATAATCCTCAGCGATACCGCCGAAGCGTTTTGCCGATGATCCGGCATGAAAATAACAATGAGACATATTGCTCCACCTTTGTTGTCGAATTAAAAAGGTGGTTTATCAACGCGGTGTCCTCGCGGCGACCAGAGACCTGATCGACTTAATACCTGCGTGGTGCAGATACCGACTACTTTACCGGCTATTTTCCCAATGCAAGCCCTGATTATTCATCTTCGTGTGTTGAAACAATCATGTCATCGACTTCCATGCTGTCCGGGTAGAATTGGATATGCACGGTTATTCTGACCTCCCTGCTCCCGTGTTTACCCTTCAAAAGCATCGACTTCGACCATGTATCGACCGCGCTATGCCACGTTGTTTCCTTTTCGACGGCGCTTACCCCTTGAATCTTGCTGGTGACACGCTCATGGAGCATCGCTTCACACACATCTTCTCGCCCAATCTCCAGCTCAAGGCGCAATCTTTCTTGTGGCAGCAGTTGGGTAATGGTTTTTCCGTTGTGCTGGTGGTTCTCGGATAAAACGCGTTTTGCGTTTTGCCTGCTCGTCGCGGCAACAAAGATGCTTTCTCCCGGCTTCCCCACTGCCTCCGCTGCATAGATGCTGAGAGTGGGGTTCGTTGACACCAGTTGAAGCGTGTCCCGAAGATTGTGCGTGGTAGCCATGACTGTTTCCGTGGTGCGCTGTTTAATGGCTCAAATCTACCCATTATGCACGGCGCAGCGCATGACTTGGCCATCGTGTTTCGCGGCAAATCCGCCAATCCATCAACATTGTGACGCTTTTTTACAGTCTGCTGTTCAGGCAGAATATGGGCTTGCCGTTGCGTCAGCGGACGTAATGTGGGTGTGAATGGATAGGGAGGTCTGTGCGATGAGATCAGTGATATTGGGTGTGTTGGCTGCTGTCTTTCTGGTGGCGGGATGTTCGTCTGGAGGAAGTGGATCGGAGGATGAGGACAAGGCGGTTGCCGCAGACACTGGATCACGAATTGCACCATTTGGACAGCAGCGGACTGCCACATCCGACTCATCAGGGATCGCAACCCTGGCATTCGATGGTGCGTCGGTTCCAATTGAGGTGATAGCACGTGACGGAGGCGAGAGCCTGCCTGGCATAGAGGTTCATGGCGCGGCCTTGAGCCAGGGAATTTTCGTTTGGTCAGAAGACGGGGGGGCTGACTATCTTCCTGGTTCTGGCTTCATCAGCTACGACAAGGTGGCGCGGCGCAGCCATCCGCAGATGAAACCTAAAGTCGCTCCTGCCGTGGTCCTGGTGCTGGCTCTGGCGAGGGCTGCTTCAGTCGCTTCTACGATTCATGAGTTCGTGACCGACCCACCGGGGATCGAGGAGGTTTTTGCTGACAACGGAATCACCACGAAATGCGCACACTATGACATCAATGACGCATCATCCTTGCTAGGAGTGTATGAAGGGGTTGGTATTGTGAAGGGGTTCGTGCGGGTTGTCGGGAAGGCGCTTGATTCTGGTGTTACGGTGGCGAGGAACTACGGGTTTCTGGCAGCGCTGAACAACTACGAGGCCAAGGAACAGTTTTTCAGTTTTATTCTTGAGAAGTTTAATCCGGAATTGGACAAAGAGCGTTATTCTTTTTGTTTGGTTTATGCGGATGATCGTGTGTTGCCTATTAAGCTCCTCAAGGTGGATGGTGTGGCGGTATCAGGGTTGTCGATCACAGACATAAACTTTCCTGATCAAGTGGAGATCGCGCCAAGCAAAGCGGAACGAACTGAGCAGCTTGAGGTGTCCTGGTCTGGCACCCCACTATTTCCCGTCACGCTGGAGCTGACCGCCATCAAATGTCCGCCTTCCTGGGTGTGTCCATCTGAATCCGTCGCCATCCAAGAGAACGACAGCAATCCCTATTCGCTTCCTTGGGGGTGTTGGTCAGTCGACGGTGACACTGATATTTCATCAGCAGAGTTCATCTACGCGGCTCATCTTGTTGCGGCAGACAGCAGTCAGTCGCCCCCGGCCGCATTCGCCTATCAGTGCGTCTCTCCTGGTACCCTGAGTGTTCCTGACGGGAAGTGTGGCGATGCAGTAAACCGGACGTACTGTTCACGACCCGTTTCTCAACTGTGCGCCGCTCAAACGCCTGCATCAGTGTCATACAATCCACTGCTGTTGCGGTGGGAATGGCATTGCGGCAGTACCTCCTGTTCAGCACCAAAGCGATGCGGGGTCACAGAGTCGCAACCATGATGGTTTGCATGGGCGAGATGGTTAGAGGGCATGGAGGGTGGTAAGGTAGTTGATCAGTTGCCAATCAACGAACTACCCTGCCATTCCCTCTCATGCTTGGTTAGATGAGGCCGCTTTCTGCAAAAGAGAACGTCTCCGCTGCGCCTAGTACGATGTGGTCCAGTACGCGGACATCAACCATATCCAGGCATTCCTTCAGCTTTTCTGTAAGCCTCTTGTCTGCCTGTGATGGCTGCGGATTCCCCGAGGGGTGGTTGTGAAAAAACATTACTGCTGAACACCCTCGTTGCAGTAGAACATTTTTCACAACCTGGCGCGGGTATACTGAACACCCGTCGATATCCCCTTGAAACAAGATTTCGATGTCGATGACACCATGCCTGGTATCCAGGTAAATAATCCCAAATACCTCATGGGCGTAGTCCCGATACTTCGCCAGGAGATACCTCTGGCTGATGGTGGACGACTTGAGCCTCCCTTTCCGCTCCATTTTTCTGGCTGCATACGCTTTCGCGAGCGCCAGGATTTCCTCGCCTTCTTCGTCCGTGATCGTTTCCGGATCAATGCCGGAAAACCGATTCTGGTGGATGTACGAGACGGAAGCAGGCTCGGCGCAGAACATATCGAATTGTTGTTGAGTCATGTGTTTATCCTCTTTGAAGGGGTAAACACACGAACCCACAGGGGCAAGGTGTTTGCCCCGGTTGGGTGAAATAAAAAAATGATTTCCGGTTACGCCCGGTAGCGATTGCGAGAAATGCACAAAGCAATTCTCACGAATCCATGGCTGACAGGTGATACATAACAGTCGTTTGGTGTCAGCGCTGTTGTAGGGAGCCCGAGCTGGGTGTTTCCCTGAATGGCCGGATGAATGCCAGTGACCACTGGACTGATAGTTGTATTCTGCTTGCCCGATGAATGATGAATCAAGCGTCCTGATGGGCTTGCATTGTAGATTGCTGCGATAGACTGGAAATAAATCAGCAGCAATGAGGAGTGACCCATGCGGGTAGTATTCGAAGACAAGTCAGCACTCGAAGGTGTTGTAAAAGACGTTCTGGGTGCGGTGGGGAAAGCGATGCCCGTGCTGGAGGGCATCCTCCTATCGGTTTCTGAGGGGAAGGTTCACGCCAGGGCAACGGATCTGGAGCGGGAGATGCGTTCAGAGCGAGCGTTCATGGGTGATGCGGATGGCCCTATAAGCGTTGTCCTTCCAGCAAAGAAGCTGGACAGCATACTGAAGTCGTTGCGTGATGACGTGGCGGTATCGTTCAGTCTCTCAGATGGTGATGAGCGTGTTCGGATCACGGCGGGGTCTAGTCGGTTTTCACTGGCGTCAATCCCGGCTGATGAATTTCCTTCGATCAGCGATGAGCCGGATCAGGTCTTTCGCTTGCCGATCGACGTCTTCCGTGATGCCCTGGGGCGCGCGTCGACCGCCATGGCGAATGGCGATGTACGCTATTATTTGAACGGCGTATATCTCGCTTGTGGGAATGGCGAGATGGTGGTTGTCGCCACCAATGGGCACATGCTCTGCAAGGAAGTACGTGAATGCGACTCTGGCATCTCCCTCGATGGCGTGATTGTCCCGCGTGAGTCGGTTCTCCAGCTGCTACGCTTTCTTCAAGGTTCTGATGGTGATATTGAGCTATCCGTTTTTGGTGACAAGCGGCTGGCGTTCTCCCTGCCGGATTCTGGGCGGATGCTCGGAACGAAGCTGGTGGGCGGAAAGTTTCCAGACTACGATGCATTCATCCCTTCCACCAAGGAAGCGTTCTCTTTGACGCTGGATTCTGCTGTTATGCGTGGTCTTCTGTCTCGTGTGGGCATTCTTGCAGGCGAATACCGCGGAACCAGATGCACGATTGAGAATGGCGTACTGAGACTTGAAAGTGAGAGCCAGGGGGAGCAGGCGGTTGATGAATGCCCAGTGGAGTACAAGGGTGAGGGCGTATCCACTGGGTACAATGTTGGCTATCTGGCAACCGCACTGGGATTGGGGGGTGAAATCATCCTCGAATACCGTGACAGCGAAACGGCCACCCTCTTCCGGTATCCCGATTCGCCAGGGAGTACCTGCCTGCTGATGCCAATGCGGTTGTAGATGTGTAAATTGATTATTTATCGGTTTTTATCTATGACAAGTACAAACGCCACGTCTACAAGGAATTTAGGGCTAGTGAGGGGGCTCTTCTTGGTTGAGTGACTTTCGCTGTCAATATCACCATGATCATTAGTTGCTTTTAAAAGGAATTTAGGGCTAGTGAGGGGGCTCTTCTTGGTTGAGTGACTTTCGCTGTCAATATCACCATGATCATTAGTTGCTTTTAATATGAGTGACGCGATAGATCCTTCCTTGCGGTGACGTTCTTTAGTTAACCTATTTAATGAGGACTTCTTCGAGATATGAATAACTTCAACACTCTCATCGTAGTTCTTTTTGCATATAAACTCGGCCAAGAAGGTGTCCGGGCGGAGCTTGTAGAGCCGGTGAGCTGGCGTTATCGGTAGCAGTTGCGAGCCCTTGTCCTTAAGGAGTTCCGAAGCAAGGTCGAGGATTATAAATGGATCTAAATCAGAATCCGAGGATAACCGTCTTAATTCACTGATAAATCGTTTCCGGAATATATTGTCACTGACACTTCTGGATTTGAACGCCGGCACGAGCGCCGGCGCATCCGCTGATCGATACGTTATCTCGAAGATCGTTAGGCCTTCCGATTTGTGGGTTATGTCGGCATCTGTATCAGCTTGTTGCCTATATGTCTCCATAATCCTATTCGCCTGCTTTTTCCCCGCTTCATGGATTGCCCGATGATCTCTATGTAAACGCCGGAACTTGGGTGGGCGCTGTATTGTCCTGATGGGAACTGCCGTGCCATCCTTGCCAATTGGTACAGGTTTCCCATAGAGGGTTCTTTCTGGCGCTGTTTCTTCCGATAGTTTTATCTTCATTGGGGTGCTCCTGCTGTTTCCCCTCGCATCCAATGCGCGCTGAATATAAGCGCATACACGGTGGCGCTAAGGGCTTCGAGGCGTAGTCGAAACGACTCGTTGTTCTCTAGTGTAGTGTAACAAATAATATGATCATACCAAGGTAGCTTTCGCACGCTCAATTTTCTCGAGGATTGCTTCCGTCGTTTTTGTCCACTTGAAGGGTTTAGGGTTGGCGTTGTGATCCTCAATA
>Ga0256839_1005690_pt1 | contig 11355 bp, 8 predicted proteins | sample 354166metaG_FD_185968 | JGI IMG/M metagenome (GOLD analysis project Ga0256839, IMG submission 185968) | Hydrothermal vent microbial communities from Mid Atlantic Ridge, Atlantic Ocean - 354-166 | ecosystem: Environmental > Aquatic > Marine > Hydrothermal vents | place: Atlantic Ocean: Mid... | reverse complement strand
GTTTACTCTAACATCCATAATTGTCTGCTCTGCACTTTGCAAAAAATACTTAATTCCCTTCACTCCAAGCACATTTGCAATTTCATGCGGATCGCAAATCACTGTGGTAACGCCATAGGGCAGCACACATCTATCAAATTCTAATGGGGTAACAAGAGAGGATTCAATATGTAAATGTGTATCGATAAAGCCTGGAACAGCAAACCGCTCACTGCCATCAATTTCAACCTTGCCTTCATATTGCTCATGTGTTCCAACAATTCGATCGTTAACAATTGCTATGTCAGTTTTGGTAATTGTACCGCTAATCACATCAAGTAGTTGAACATTTTTAATTACAAGATCAGCTTTTTGCGCACCCTTGCCAGCCATAATCATATTGATTAGATTTTGCTTTTCACTCATTTATTAAACAATCTAGGCAATATCCCATACTTCAATCTCATCATTCATTTCACTATGTTTAGCAATGCTAGCGGCAGAACTGCCCCTTGCTGCAATATCTAACCATTTTTGCTGATTTGCATTTGAAAATAACTCGCCTTGAAAGCTCATGCAACCCATTCGGTGTAAGAATTCTTTTTGGGCATTGCTGTCAATTCCATCGGCAGATACTTCAACCCCGATTGCTCGAGCTAACCAGACAACTGCATGAGTAATTGCCTCTGGGTCAGGAGACTGCTCCATTTCAGCGATGAAGGAGCTGCAGATTTTTATCCTATCAACCTGAAATTCTTGTGCTAATCTTAGAGAAGTAAACCCAGATCCAAAATCACTGATCGCAATGCGAACTCCTGCTACTCTGAGGTCACGAAGGTTTTTAGCTGCCACCTTCTCATCGTCACTGAGCATTTCTTCGTTTATTTCTAACTCAAGGTCATTTGGGTTTATTCCAGTTTCCTTGATGATTTGCATCACAAGATTAACATAATCTAGGCCTCGCAATTGTGAAGAAAATGCTCTAACTGCAATAAAGTGGCCAGAATTCTCTGCTCCTCTTTTGCAGGCTTCTCTTAGTAAATAGGTGCCAATTGTTGAAATAAGTCCGCAATATTCAGCTACAGGCATGAATGTTTCTGGCGGAACTCGTCCAAGTAACGGGTGTTGCCAGACGATTTTTGCTTCAAAGCCCAATAATTCCTTACCGTCATTTCTTACTAATGGGTCGAATTCAACATTAATTTGATCTTTTGAATTAAGGGCAAAGCGTAAGTCTGTTTCAATTTTTTGACGATGTGCAACGCTCTCACCCATTCTGTCTTCATATAATTTAAATTGGTTTCTCCCACCATTTTTTGCTTCATAAAGTGCAATATCTGCTTTTCTTACCAATTCTTCGCCACTATCGCATGCATTATCTATACTGACAGAAACACCAATACTAACTCCAACAAATGCTTGACCAGCTTCGAGTTCAAACGGCTCTTTAATGCTGTTCACCATGCGTTGACATATAGTTTTTATATCTTTTAGACAAGTAAATTCTGTAGCAATTATTGCAAATTCATCTCCACCAAGACGGGTAATTACATCTGTGCTACGCACTAATGGTTGCAATCTTTTTGCAACTTCACAAATTAACTCGTCGCCCGCCTGATGGCCAAGTGTATCGTTGACCTGCTTAAACATATCAAGATCTAAAATTAACAAAGCAAGTTCAGATTCCCCTGGCTCTGTCTGCTCAATTGCCTCCTCAATGCATTTTTCAAACATTGCTCTATTGCCTAAGCCCGTTAACTTATCATGATAGGCTAAATGGTGCGCCGCAGCTCTTTCTGCCTCAAGATTTGCCGTTGATCGGCGAAGTCTAAAGATTAAAAGTGAAATGATTAACAAGGCAAATAAAACGCCAGCTGCAATTTCTGGTCCTATTTCGGTATAAATTTCAATTCCAGCTCTGCTCGGCTTCCACGAAAAATAGGTAATTGGTGTTCCTCTACTATTAAAAATTGTTTGCGAGGAAAAGCCTTTTTCTTGAATTGCGATAGTGCCGAAACTTGGATTATTAAGCAATAATAATTCAGCTATTTCTTTTGCAATAGCATCATCGAGATATTCAACACTGATATGAATATATTCTAATCCAGCGGCTTGATTGCCAACTAGCTTATTTGTAGCAATTGGCATAAGAGAGATTATTGCAGGAAAGCCGTCTATGTTTATAAAGTCAACAATGTGAGGAATATTGTCATTATGTCCATAAATATAAGTTGAAAAAGCGCCTTGCCAATTGATTTCTTTAAGGCGCTTTGCAAGTGGCGCAATATTTACGCTAGACTGAGTGTAGTAACTAGGGTCAACAGTTTTTCCAGCAGCCATTGCATAAACAGGCTCTAAACTTGGGTTCAGGATAAATACATTATCATGCCCAAAATAACTATTCATCGCTATGCCAAGATTTTCTTCTATCCACTTTAAATCCGGCTCTCCTTGCAAAGCATTTACTGCTTTTTCCCAAGCAACTACGCTTTTTTGCTCTTTAACGATAAGATTTTTCTGCTCGTTTAAACTTTGAGTGATTAGCGTATCTTGGCGAGAGATAGATGCCGCATCATTGCGAGATGAGGTCCAAATTATAAAAGAAACAACAACAATCATAGTGCTAATAAATACCAGTATGATAGGTAAAAGCACTCGGTAAGAAAATTGCCAATTTTTATTCGTTCTAAGCTCGCTAGGCATTGTATAGGTTACTCCATTCCCAAACAGCAGAATAGAGTAGCATAATTATAGATTTATTATCAAAAACACCTAATGCGATTTGTGGTTAATAAATACTTGATAGGTTAATAAAAGTCGCCAATATCTTGCAAGATAGCAGCTCGCGACCTGTTTCTAGGCGAGGAGAGGTGCTTGGGAATAGAGTGGAGCAATGCTCTCACTAACACCTCTCCTCTATAGGGTGCAATTAAGGACGCTGTGATTGCACCCTAATTTATAAGAAAACTAATAATAGTAACCTGCTTAGAGCTTGTTACTTTTAAGTTGTTATGATTCTAAAAAGAATTGCTGTCAAGTTATTTTTAGAGTGATTCTAAGGCTGTAAGGAATTGTTTGATTTTTTAAAAAAACATGATTTTGCAAAGGTAAAATTTTGCATTAGGCGAGGAAGAGCGCTTGGGAATATAGGCGGAACAAATTCCACCAACGCTCTTCCTCTTTAGAGTGAAGCCTAGGACGCTAAGGCAACACTCTATTTTTTGCAAAAAATCAAAACATTTGATTCAGCAATTTAAAATTCTAATTTGCTATAAAACGACATCTTAGCAGACTTAAAAAAGAGAGCACGCCTAATTATAGCGCGTGTTTTTCTTAGATGACTTATGTGGGGTTATGGCCTATAATGAGCAAGAATATTTTGTGAAGTTTAGTAAAAATCTTGCTAATCTTCGAATAAAATCAAGGAAAATTAAGAAAATGCGCAATAATTTACAAATTGATAATATTGACAGGAAACTCCTTAGAGTAATCCAGAAAGATTCTCGTAAATCTGTGCAAGAGCTTGGTGTTGAGGTGGGCTTGAGTGGTTCAGCTTGTCATCGCCGATTAAAGGCAATGGAAGATCATGGTTTAATTTGTAAATATAAAGCTATATTAAACGCTAAAAAATTAGGTTTTCAAATAATGCTTTTTATTCAGGTCTCGTTATCATCTCAAAGTGAAGAGGCGCTGATTGCATTTGAAAAAGCTGTTCTAAATGTGCCAGAAATTTTGGAATGTTACTTAATGGCTGGGAATTCAGACTTTTTATTACGTGTTGTTTGTCGAGATCAAGAGGATTTTGAAAGATTGCATCGCAGACTACTTTCCCGCCTCCCTGGTGTGTCGCAATTACATACAAATATGTCCATTAGAACATTAAAAGCCGACAGTGGACTGCCAGTTTAGAGCATCGATAGCAAGAAGTAGTTCAGGCGAGCAAGATAATCTAGGCGAACAAAGGAGTTTAGGCGAGGAAGAGTGCCTGGGAATAACGGTGTTAAAAACACCTGACATTCTTCCTCTGAAGAATGTGGCCGAGGACGCAAATGGCCACATTCTATTCGTTTTATCGTTGGCGATTATTGATTAGTTTTTCAACAATGCTTTGATCTGCCAGTGTAGAGATATCTCCTAGGTTTGTGAAGTCATTTTCTGCAATTTTACGCAAAATTCTGCGCATTATTTTTCCAGACCTTGTTTTTGGCAGTTCAGGAGTAAAATGAATAAAGTCTGGCGTTGCAATTGGCCCAATTTCTTTGCGTACCCAGCGAATCAATTGTTTTCTTAATTCCTCATTGGCGTTAATATTTGGCATCAAAGAAACATATACATAAATGCCCTGACCTTTTATATCATGAGGAAAACCAACCACCGCTGCTTCAAAAACATCTTCATGCGCCACAAGGGCACTTTCTATTTCTGCAGTTCCCATTCTATGTCCCGCAACATTCAGTACGTCATCAACTCTACCCGTAATCCAATAATATCCGTCTTCATCTCGTTTGCAGCCATCGGAGGTAAAATATTTGCCTTTATATGTAGTAAAATAAGTATCCACAAATCTCTGGTGATCATGATAAATCGTTCGAGCTTGAGCTGGCCATGATGAAAGAATACATAAATTGCCCGATGCCTCTCCCTCAAGTATATTGCCATCATTATCAACCAATTGTAAATCAATGCCAAAAAATGGAAATGTTGCCGAGCCAGGTTTAAGGTCTGTTGCACCAGGTAGGGGGGTAAGTAGCATACCACCAGTTTCTGTTTGCCAATAATTATCAATCACTTGGCAATTCCCATTACCCACTTTATGATAATACCACTCCCATGCTTCTGGGTTTATTGGTTCGCCAGCAGTTGCTAAAAGTTTTAAGCTTGAGCGATCAGTTTTGTTGACATATTCATCTCCCGCTCCCATTAAGGCACGGATTGCAGTTGGAGCAGTAAAAAATTGATTGACCTGATATTTGTCAATTATTTGCCAAAAACGAGAGGGGTCAGGATAATTTGGTACGCCTTCAAACATCACAGTGGTTGCGCCATTTGACAATGGAGCATAAAGGCTAAATGAATGTCCAGTAATCCAGCCCAAATCCGCTCCGCACCAATAAATATCACCCTCTTTATAATCAAAAATCACCTCAAATGCTAAGCTGATATAGGTGAGATATCCACCCGAGCTATGCACCACTCCTTTTGGCAATCCAGTTGAGCCAGATGTATAAAGAATAAATAGCGGCTCTTCTGCTCCCATCGGCTCTGGCGCGCATTCGCTTGAGACTTTTTTTATTTCCTCATGAAACCAGACATCACGCTCTTCAAACCAATCAATATCAGCACCGCTATGTTTTACTACCAAAACATTTTTTACTCCAGGTGCAGATTTTATACAATCATCGACATTCTTCTTTAGGGCAACGCGTTTGCCGCCGCGTCTTCCTTCATCGGCGGTGATTATTATTGTGGAGTTACAATCATTTATACGCGAAGCTAAACTATCAGGAGAAAATCCTGCAAATACTACTGAATGCACTGCGCCAATACGCGCGCAAGCTAGCATAGCAAATGCCGCCTCTGGTATCATGGGTAAATATATGGTGACATTATCGCCTTTTTTTACGCCAAGATTTTTTAATATATTGGCAAAGCGACAAACTTCATCATGTAATTGTTTATATGTGAAAATGCGGTTTTCTTCGTTAATTTCATCTGGCTCCCAAATCAATGCTATTTGATCAGCGCGATTTTTTAAATGTCTGTCGATGCAACTTGTAGTGACGTTTAGAATGCCGTCCTCAAACCATTTAATATCCACTGGGTCAAATGAGGCATTTTTTATAATAGTTGGTTTTTTTACCCACTCAACTCGACAAGCTTGCTCGGCCCAAAATTCATCAGGACTATTTAGTGATTGAGCATACATATGCTTATATTGATCTGTGTCAATATAAGCATTTTGTAACCATTCCTGTGGAACTTTATAGAGTTTATCACTCATGAAATTTCCTTAAATTGCTAAATATTCATGCCTTAAGTCTTCATTATCCAACACTTCTTGTGCAGTGCCAGTAAAAACAATTTCACCAGTGTCAAGAATTGCCGCACGATCAGAAAGGCGCAACGCTGCAACGGCATTTTGCTCAACAATAATAGTGGTGATACCTAGTTTTTTAATAGAAAGTAAAATTTTCTCAATTTCCTGCACAATTACAGGCGCTAAACCTTCATAAGGTTCATCAAGTAATAATAATTTTACATCACGAGAAAGAGCGCGCGCCACCGCTAGCATTTGCTGCTCACCGCCAGAAAGGGTTGTTCCCTCTTGTTTGCGTCGCTCACCAAGTCTTGGAAAATGATCATAAACTTCTTCAAGTGACCAGCCATGACCAGGGGCAACTTGCGCAAGGGCAAGGTTTTCTTCAACCGTTAAACCTTGAATTATATTCCTACTTTCTTGCACCAATTGCACGCCACTAAGAGCAGCCTCGTGAGTTTTAAGTTCATGCAAGGCCACGCCATTTAGCCAGATTTCACCAGACTTTACTTCTGGATCATCAGTGCGTGCAATGGATCTTAAGGTAGAAGTTTTACCTGCGCCATTACGACCTAAAAGAGCTAGAATCTCTCCCTCTTTAATATCAAAGGAAACCCCTTGAACAATATAGCTTTCACCATAATAGGAATGCACATTTTCAATTGAGAAATATGGCCTTTTGTCATTAGTTGGTTCAGATTTTGTTTCTTTTTCACTCATTCTTGTGCTTCTCCTAAATAGGCTTCTTGAACTTTAGGGTTGGCGCGCACTTCATCTGATGTGCCCTCAGCAATTATTCGCCCCTGTGCTAAAACAGAAACTTTATCTGCTAAAGAAAAAACCACATGCATATCATGCTCAATAATTACTTTTGTCATGCCGCTTAATTTAATTTTTTTAAGCAATTCAATAGTTGTATTCGTATCATGACGAGACATGCCAGCGGTTGGCTCATCAAGCAATAGAATCCTTGGCTTTTGAATAAGGCACATTGCAAGTTCAAGTCGGCGTTTATGCCCGCGCGATAATGCCCCCGCATGAGTGTTTATCATTGCATCAAGACCAAAATCGACAATGATTTCCTCAGCCGCATCAGCAATGGCTTTTTCACTTTCAATTGATTTGAACATGTTCATTTTGAACGAGCCATCTCTTTTTGCAAAAGCTGGAGCCATAACATTATCAAAAACAGATAATTCAGGAAATATTTCAGGTGTCTGAAATACGCGGGCAACACCCATTTGATTTATCTCATAAGGTGACTTACCTGTCAGCACTTCGCCATCAAGCACAACCGTGCCTCTAGTTGGGGCAAGTTTTCCAACAATTACGTTTAACAGGGTAGATTTACCAGCTCCATTCGGCCCGATTATGGCATGTGTTTTACCTTCTTCAATCGCCAAATCAACATCAGCTAAAGCGTGTAACCCCCCAAAGGTTTTATGAACATCTGCTACGTGGAGAACGGTGTTATTTACGGCTTTTACCATGACTATTCTCCTTTGCCTGAAGTTGATTTAGGAATGTTATCTGGGTCAATCACTTCTTTTTCAGCATCATTATTTTTCTTAAACATAGCGGAGATGCGCCTCACGCCCTCCATAATACCACCGGGAAGGAAAACAACCACTAAAACAAACATTAGACCAAGTGTTAAATGCCAGCCCTCACCAACAAATTTAGATGAAATCAACACGACAAAGCTCTCAATATTATCAGGTAAGAAGGAGAAAAAGCCATGTAGAACGCTTTCATTCCAAGCTGAGAAAATATTTTCAAAATATTTAATAATCCAAGCGCCAATCACTGGGCCAACTAAAGTGCCAACTCCACCAAGTATTGTCATTAGAACCAACTCACCAGATGCAGTCCATTGCATACGCTCAGCACCTGCAAGTGGATCGGTGATTGAAAGCAATCCGCCGGCAATACCAGCATACATTCCTGAAATAACGAAAGCAGTGAGCATATATGGCTTGGTATTAAAGCCAGTGTAATTCATACGGTCTTCGTTAGATTTTATGCCCTTAAGCATCATACCGAAAGGTGATGATGTAATTTTTTGAGCGATAAAAAACCCAATCAATAATATAATTGCGCAGAAATAAAATCCAGCATAACCATTCATTGGTATGCCAAAAAAGCTAGAAACTGGCAAAGAACTACCACGCTCAATAAACATTAGATCAATTGCGCGGGGATCTTGCAAAGTAAGCTGCAAACCATTTTCACCATGAGTTATTGGACTTAGCACCGAATAGGCTAATTTATAAGACATTTGCGCAAAGGCAAGGGTAAGAATTGAGAAGTAAATCCCTGAGCGTCTTAGTGAAACAAAGCCGATAGCTAAAGCAAATATACCAGAGAAAACCATAGCAAAAACTAATGCCAAAACTGGGTTCATTGATAATAGTTTAAATGACCAAACCGCTGCATAAGAGCCGACACCTAAAAAAGCTGCATGGCCAAAGCTGAGATAGCCAGTAAGGCCAAATAATATATTATAGCCAACTGCAAGCAGTGCATAAATTGCAAATTTTTGTAATAGGCCAGGATATGACGCTCCAAGTGGGGCAAGCCATATTGGCATAGTGAGAACTACAATCGAAAATAGCAAAAAGGTAATGGCATCTTTTTTTGAAATATTAAACATATTAATTCTCCATCACGCCGCGCTTGCCAAACAAACCGCGAGGACGCACTAATAAAATAATCACAGCAACAAGGTAGATGATGATCTGGTCAATACCGGGGATAATATCTTTAACCACAGTCATTGAAGCAAGAGATTGAACCACCCCAAGTGTGAAGCCAGCCAATACTGCACCTGGCAATGAGCCCATGCCACCAACCACCACAACGATGAAGGATAGAACTAGAAAATCCATGCCAAGCGTATAGTCTGGTGGTAAAATCGGGGTGTACATAACGCCAGCAAGGCCAGCAACAATTGCCGCTATGCCAAACATTATAGTAAAGCGTTTGTCGATATTTATACCCAGCATAGAAACAGTTTCTCTATCATTCATGCCAGCTCGAACTACCAGTCCAAAAGTAGTAAATCTTAAAAATGCAAAAACTGCTGCAATTACCCCAAGTGAAAATAGCAGATAAACTAAACGCCATATAGGATAGGTTATTGTGTGTTGAGCCATGCCAACTAACACTCCTAAGTCAGCAGCTCCTTGAAATGCTTGTGGAATTGGTTGTGGGTTTGGATTTGCTCCAAAAAATGTTTTAACAATTTCTTGCAAAACAATAGCCAAACCAAATGTAACCAATATTTGCTCAGCGTGCGGGCGTTTATAAAAATGTTTAATTAAACCACGCTCCATAGCAATGCCAATGAATAACATAACAGGAATTGCCAGCAATAAGGAAAAAGGCACCGAGTAATCAATTAACACCTTGCCAAAATCACCAAACCACATTTGTGCATAAGGAGTGTGAATTTCTAGCGGCGTTCCCCAAGGGCTAAGCTCCGTCTCACTTAAGGCAACTTGTTGTAATGTAATGATTTTTCTAAAAGTAACAGCGCAAAATGCGCCAATCATGAAAAGCGCACCATGGGCAAAGTTAACAACGCCCAAAGTACCAAAAACAAGGGTCAACCCCAAGGCGATCAGCGCATAAGCTCCACCCTTATCAAGACCGTTTAAAACCTGTAGAAAAAACGCATCCATAAAAATCCCCCCTCGAGATAAATTATCAGATTATTGGAGCGACCGTTAATGACCGCTCCAATATTATGTGTGTAAAATTTAAAGCCTTAATCCTTTAAAACACTTCGTATGCTTTTAAGAAACTTCGTATGGCCCGAGTTCTCCACCAAAGATTTTCGCATCATACTCAACCTGAGAACGAGGAACTTCTTGCACAACTTCAAGAAGATCAAATTGTGAAGTTGGGTTAGCATTGCCCCTCACAACTAGAACATCTTTGAAACACTGGTGATCTTCAGCACGATACTCAGTTGGACCATTGCCCATGCCATCAAACTTATGACCTTCAAGCGCCTTAATAACTTCAGGCGGATAAAGAGTGCCAGCACGCTCGCACGCATCAGCATAAAGCAAAGCCTGCACATAACATGTGTGAGCCGCCTGACTTGGCGGGAAGCCATATTCAGCACCAAATGATTTAACAAAGGCTGCTGAGCCTTCATTTTGCAATGACCAGTTCCAGTTTGATGTGCCAAGGATACCTTTGATGTTTTCACCAGCACCCTGCGCCATAAGACGTGAGAATAATGGCACAATAATTTCGATATTCTTGCCGTTAGCCTGACGATCACGAAGGCCAAACTGAATAGCTTGAGTAAGCGAATTCACCATGTCTTTACCATAATGGTTCAAAACAACAACATCAGCACCAGAGTTTAAAATTGGTGTGATATATTGGCTAAAGTCACCCGCGCCAACTGGAGTAAGAACATTTTTTTCAGTTTCCCAACCAAGCGCTTCAGTAGCGTTTTGGATTGATTCTTGTTGTGTCCAGCCCCAGTTATAATCAGCTGTTAGGTGATATGCTCTACGATCATTGCCATATTCTTTTGACAACACAGGAGCGAGTGCTGCACCAGACATATAGGCGTTAAAGAAATGCCTAAAGCCATAGCGTTTTTTGTCTTTACCTGTTGTATCGTTAGAGTGGGTAAGACCAGCCATAAAGATTGTGCCCATTTCTTGACAAAGCGCTTGCACAGCAACCGCCACACCAGAAGATGAACCACCAGTAATGATTAAAGCGCCATCACGCTCAATCATACGACGCGCGCTATCACGAGCAGCATCAGACTTGGTTTGTGTATCACCAGTTACATAAGTAACCTTTTGACCAAGAATACCGTTTCCTTTAAGATTTGATGGCTGCATAGTGTTTAGCATTCCGCCATCACCCTCACCATTTAAATGTTTAACGGCTAGCGTATAAGCACGCAATTCGTCAGCACCCTCATCAGAATATGGACCAGTTTGTGGCACGTTAAAGCCAAGCACCACGTCGCCACCTTTAGGGTCGTTGCGGAAATCTTGCGCCCAAGCGCCCTTTACAAATATAGATGGCGCAATGCCAGCGGTAATAGCGCCTGCCGTTGCTCCCTTTAGAACCTTACGACGGGTAACGCCGTTTTTCTTTTCACTCATTTTAATCCTCCTCCTAAAATGACATGGCTTGGAATTAGCAACAGCCAACCTCCCTTCCATGAAGGACTCACTATTGCTATATTTGAAAATAAATACAATAGGGCATTGTAAAAGCTATGAAATTTTGTAAATACTTGTTATAATAACCGTAATATATTGTAAATTTATTGACAAAATAGAGTGAGAAATGCGCGC
>Ga0256839_1005689_pt1 | contig 11355 bp, 10 predicted proteins | sample 354166metaG_FD_185968 | JGI IMG/M metagenome (GOLD analysis project Ga0256839, IMG submission 185968) | Hydrothermal vent microbial communities from Mid Atlantic Ridge, Atlantic Ocean - 354-166 | ecosystem: Environmental > Aquatic > Marine > Hydrothermal vents | place: Atlantic Ocean: Mid... | reverse complement strand
CTTGCGCAGGGTCTGTTGCAGCGTGTCCAGAATACCGAGGTCCGCCGTCACGCCCGACAGGTCCCATTGTTCCTCCAGCGCCGCGACCAGCCGTTCCAGATCGCCCGAGGGGTCGTGCATGTCCGGCTCTGCCACCTCGACCAGATACAGCCGTGTGGCGGCATCCAGCGTGATCTCGCGCGCCTCGGCCCGTTTGCGCACCACCTGTTTATGCACCTGGCTTTCCGGCGGCACGTCGATGATGACATCGCCCTGCACCGTCGCCTGACAGCCCAGCCGCCGCCCGTCGATCAGGTGGCGCTTGGATTTGTAGCGTTCCTCCACCGCGTTCCATTCCGACAGGGCGTCGGGCTGCACGTTGACACCGTGTTTCGGAAAATCCCCGAACATCGGGGTGATCTGGCATTTCGAGCAAATCCCCCGCCCGCCGCAAACGGAATCGAGGTCAACGCCAAGCTGGCGCGCCGCGTCTAGCACTTTGGTGCCGACAGGGAACCGGCCGCGTTTGCCGGAGGGGGTGAATATGACGAGGGGGTCTTTGCTCATGGTCTCTCTTTCGCTTTGTCCCGTTCATACGACAGCCGCGCGGGGAAGCCAAAGCGAAAACGCGGCTATTCGGGGAATTCCAGCGACACGGGCAGAACGACGATATAGGGCGTGCTGCCGCGCTCCAGCACAACGGGGGGCAGGGCGCGGGCCTGCGGGTCGATGGCGCGGGCCATACGCAGCAGTTCGGCGGCAGCGGCTTCGGTATCGGCGGCATAGACAGGGCGCAGCAGCAATCCCCTGCCACCGGTGCGCGGGCCGGACATAAAGGCGAAATGGTGCGGCGCATCGTCCAGCACCCGCACCGGATAGGTCCCGCCGAGTGCGGTGGAAACGATCCCCGCATCCTGCCAGTCGGTCGCGGCCAGCAGTTCTACCCCGTCAAGCGCGCCGCTCTGTTCCAGCGCCGGTTTCAGGGCGCGCCAATCGAAAACCTCGCGCGTCTGGTCCCATGCGGGTGGCGGGTCGGGGGTGAACAGGCCGGTGCGCGCCTGCACGGCCAGCGCCGCGACCAGCAGCCACGACAGCGCCCCGAGCGCGGGAACGAGGCGCGGCGCCGGACGCGCGGCCAGCAGCACACCGGCCAGCGGCAGCGCGAACAGCCAGCCGGACATGGGCCAGTGCGGCAGCGAGTCGGAGGTAAACAGATACAGCAGGTTGAAAACCGCCACGGGAGTTATGGCCACAAAGGCGGTCAGGCGCAGCGCCGGCGTTTTCAGCCCCCGCAGCATGGCGCGCAGGGCAAGAACCGAGACCGGCAACAGATAGAGCGTCTGCCCCAGAACCATGCGCGCGAAATTCAGCGGATCGAAGCCGAAACCGCCGCGCCCGCCCTGAAAGGCAAAGGAAATCCAGCCGTTCTGCGCATTCCACACCAGCACCGGCAGAAACCCGAGCAGGGCCACGGCACTGGCAATATACGGCCCCTTCTGGCGGAACCAGACCCGGGCCGACGGGGTGGCCAGCGCATAAAGCACCACGGCCAGCGGAAACAGCACCGCCTGATACTTGGAGGCAAAAGCCACCGCCAGACCGATCCCCACCCGCAGCCAGAACCGCGTTTCGCCGGTTTTCGCCGCCCGCAGCAGGTTGAGCATCGCAAAGGCCAGCCCCAGTTCCAGCGGCCCGTCCGGCACCACGGCCATAGCGCCGGAGACCACGAAAAACGGGGTGATGTTATACAGGGCGGCGGCCCACAGACCGGCACGCGCCCCGGCCAGTTCCGCCCCGATACGATACAGCAGATAACCGGTGCCGAGACCATAGAGCAGATAGGGCAGGCGGAACGCCGGATAGCTTTCGCCGAACAGCGCGCCGGACACGGCCGCCGACCAGAACCCCAGCGGCGGATGGTCGAAGAATGACCAGCTGAATTCCCGCGACACGGCGATGGCATAGGTTTCGTCGATGGCGAGCGGCAGATAGACCGCCAGCAGGACCCTGGCCAGCAGACCGGTGCCGAGGATCAGCCAGAGTGCCCGCACCTGCCGCCCTGTTGCCATCTAGCGCGCCCGCCAGGTTACCAGCGAACTGGCGAGGAAATTCCACAGCGCCCCCATGAAGGCGCCGACGATGCTGGCAAAGGCCCAGTTGCCGAAACTGGAATAGATCAGCTCGGCCACGCCGACATTGGCAATCGCGCCGATGGCGCTGACCACATAGAAGGACAACAGCCCCCTGAGCATTGCCACGCCTTTCAGCGCCCGGTCGCGATAGGTCAGCATGTTGTTGAGGAAAAAGTTGGTGGTCATGGCGGTGAACACCCCGACCGTCTGCGCGATGGCGAACTGCTCCGGCACCACGCGCAGCATCAGCCAGACGGCCAGAAGCTGCACGAAAATTCCCGAAACCCCGACCATGCCGAACAGCACGAACCGGATCGACATCAGCCCGCCGGACAGGCGCGACAGCAACAGCCCGAGGAATTCCAGCGTCACGGCGCTGTCCATCTTGCTTTCGCCGTGCCGGCGTTCGCGGAAGGTATAGGGCACCTCGCAAATCTTCCACTTGCCCTTGCTGGCCGACAGCATATCGGCCAGGATCTTGAACCCCTGTGTCTGCAGGCCCAGCACGATGGCGTTGAAGCTCTCGCGCCGCACCATGAAAAACCCGCTCATCGGGTCGCTGGCGGTAATGCGCAGCATTTTCTTGGCCAGCGTGGTGGCCAGATCGCTGCCCCATTTGCGCACGCTCGACAGGCCGGTGCCGCTGGAGCCGCCCTCCACATTGCGCGAGCCGATCGCCAGATCGAGCGCGGGATCGTCGCGGAAACATTGCAGCATCTCGGCCAGTTTGGTCTCGTCATGTTGCAGGTCGCCGTCGATCACCGCCGCCAGCGGCGCGGTGGAGGAGAGTATCCCCTCGATACAGGCGCCCGCCAGCCCGCGCCGTCCGATGCGGTGCAGCAGCCGGACATAGGGTTTTTCCGCCGCCAGCGCGCGCACGGCCTCTGCGGTGCCGTCGGGGCTGTCGTCATCGACGAAGACCACTTCCCACGAGGTGCCCGCCAGTGCCGCCTCCAGCATTTCCACCATCGGCGCCACATTGTCCCGCTCGTTATAACAGGGCACGACGACGGTAAGTTCGGGGGCCTGAACGGCGGGGATTCTATGGGGCACGTCAAAGTCTCGCTGGTTTGATAATATGCGCACAAAAATACCAAACCGCCCGCAGGTGCAAGGTTTTTCGCGATTATTCCACCGGATCGGCCCAAAGGCAGCGGTCGAAATCGGCGTATTCCAGCAAATCGACCAGATCGCCGGCCCGCGCCAGCCGCGAACAGCCCTCGATGGCATCGGGGCTGGCGAAGACGCTGACGAATCCCTTGGCCGGGGCGCCGGATACCGCCGTGCAGAGCATCCCGCCGCTTTCCAGTTCCGCATAGCTGCGCCCGCCGTCGCCCGCATCGGTGGCAAAGAACAACGGCTCCTCCGTCAGGTTGCGCACGCAAAAGCCGTTTTGCGGCGGCGTGACGGCAAGGGCGAGGGCAAGCAGCATGGCGGACATGGGGGCACCTCCGGTCGGTTTCCGGCACAGTCTGGCAGGTTTCGCACGTCCTGCGAAGCCCTCTGTATTCACGAAAGCCTCACGTCGGTTCACGGAATTTGTGATCGGGCGTGTGTGACAAGTTACCACACATGGCGCGCGGCTTTGTTAGGGTCGGGTATCGTTTTTAACGGAGGACACGATGAAAAAATTTATTGCTGGACTGGCGCTTGCAGGCGCATTGGCTTCGCCGCTTTCCATGGCGAGCGCACAGGATATGGCCCCGTTCGGGAACCCCGAGGACGTGGAATATGCACAGCTTCTATGGGACCTGATGGAGGCCTCGAACCTTGCCGGTGACAACGCCATTACAACGGTTCCCTACGAAGGCACCGATCCGCACGGCATGATGCTGGAGACCTTCTATACCAAGGGCACGATCAACGGCTGGACCGGCGACCTGATCGTCAAGCGCAACTATGGCCCGGTGGGTGTGACCGCCGAACAGGTGCAGATGGAGCCGGAAAAACACCTTGGCGCGGTGACCGTGATGTTCCGGCGCGAGGCGGGCTATGATCCGGACAACCAGGACTGGTTCTGGGCGAAATTCCTGCCCGACGGCACGCTGGATAAAAACCCGAAAGGCATGGCGCTGGCCGGTATGGTTGCCAAGGGGGCCGATGTGGGCTGTATCGCCTGCCACTCGGGGGCCGGTGGCGACGACTATGTCTTTACCTCGGATGCCATCAAGGGGATGTAATCCGGTTCCGGCATGTGCAAAGGCGGGTCTTGCGGCCCGCCTTTTCCATGCGCCGGAGCGACCGTGCGACGGGTTTCCGGCAAGCTGCGGTAATACATCCGTGATGCCGCGCCGGTCATGTTTTGCTTGCTTTTTCCGTGCCCTTCCGGTGTATCTCGTGGCTGTGCTATACTAGCCGGCGCAACAGGAGACCGAAACAATGGCCGAAGCCCGCAGACATATCCACCCCGTCGATCCGGTGTGGGAGGACATCACCGCCGAAGCGCACGCGATTATCGAGGCCGAGCCGCTGATGGCCTCGCTGGTCTATTCGGCGATCCTGACCCACAACTCTCTGGCTTGCGCGCTTTCCTATCGGATGGCGCATAAACTCGCGTCGGGCGAGATGACCGAGTCGATCCTGCGCGATGCCTTCGACGAGGCTTACGGTGCCAACTGCGGCCTTGGCGATATCGGGCGTTCCGATCTGCTGGCAACGTATGAACGGGATCCCGCCTGTCACCGGCTGATCCAGCCGCTGCTGTATTTCAAGGGCTATCAGGCGGTGCAGGCCTATCGCATGGCGCACTGGCTCTGGGCGCAGGGGCGTCAGGATTTCGCCTATTTCATCCAGATGCGCGCATCCGAGGTTTTCGGCGTCGATATCCATCCGGCGGCGAAAATCGGGGCCGGACTGATGATCGACCACGCCCATTCCATCGTTATCGGCGAAACCGCGGTGGTGGGGAACAATGTTTCCATGCTGCATTCGGTGACGCTGGGCGGCACCGGCAAGGCGGAGCAGGACCGGCATCCGAAAATCGGCGACGATGTGCTGCTGGGGGCAGGGGCCAAGGTGCTGGGCAATATCTCCGTCGGCTGTTGCAGCCGTGTCGCCGCCGGTTCCGTGGTGTTGAAGGACGTGCCGCCAGGCAAGACCGTGGCGGGGGTTCCGGCCAGGGTGGTCGGGGATGCCGGATGCAAGCAGCCGGCCAAGGATATGGACCAGCTGATATAAAAAAGCCCCCGTTTCAGGGGGCTTTTGTTTGACGGATCAGTCGCGCAGGTCGGGCGGTGTGGCCTCGGCCACCAGTTCGGCGACCACTTCGTCGATGCCCAGAACTTTTGATCCCTTGTCGCCAAGGCGGCGCATGGAGACGGTTTTTTCCTCCACCTCTTTCATGCCGACGGCCAGAATGACCGGAACCTTGCCCATGGAATGTTCGCGGACCTTGTAGTTGATCTTCTCGTTGCGGGTGTCGGCCTCGGCGCGGATTCCCTTGGCGCGCAGCCGTTCGACCACCTCGTTCACCCAGCCGTCGGCGTCCGAGACGATGGAGGCCACGACCACCTGTCGCGGCGCCAGCCAGAGCGGGAATTTTCCGGCGTAGTTCTCGATCAGCACGCCGAGGAAACGCTCGAAGGAACCGAGCGTCGCGCGGTGCAGCATGACCGGCGTGTGTTTCTGCCCGTCCTCGCCGATATATTCGGCCTCCAGCCGTTCCGGCAGCACGAAATCGGCCTGTAGCGTGCCGAGCTGCCACTCGCGCCCGATCGCATCGGTCAGTTTGAAATCGAGCTTCGGACCATAGAAGGCCCCCTCGCCCGGATCGACCTCGTAGGGCAGGTCCAGCGCCTTGATGGCGTTTTCCAGCGCCGCCTCGGCCTGGTCCCAGACCTCGTCGGAACCGGCGCGCACCTCGGGGCGGGTGGAAAATTTGATGTCGAAACTGTCGAACCCGAGGTCCTTGTAGACCGAGGACAGCAATTCGATGAATTTTTTCGTCTCGCCGGCGATCTGGTCCTCGGTGCAGAAAATATGCGCATCGTCCTGCGTAAAGCCGCGCACCCGCATCAGCCCGTGCATGGAGCCGGAGGATTCATAGCGGTGACACGATCCGAATTCCGCCAGACGCAACGGCAGGTCGCGATAGGATTTCAGGCCCTGGTTATAGACCTGAACGTGGCACGGACAGTTCATCGGCTTGAGGGCGTTCACCCGTTTCTCGTTGGCGTGTTCCTCGTCGATTTCGGTGATGAACATGTTCTCGCGGTATTTCTCCCAGTGGCCCGAGGCCTCCCAGAGTTTGCGGTCGACCACCTCGGGCGTGTTGATTTCAAGGTAGCCGTCGGCAATCTGGCGGCGGCGCATGTAGTCCTGCAACACCCGATACAGCGTCCAGCCGTTGGGATGCCAGAACACCATGCCGGGGGCCTCTTCCTGGATGTGGAACAGGTCCATGGTCTTGCCCAGCTTGCGGTGGTCGCGTTTCTCGGCCTCTTCCAGCATGTGCAGATACGCCTTCAGGTCCTGCTTGTTGCGGAAGGCAACGCCATAGATGCGTTGCAGCATGGCGTTGTTGGAATCGCCGCGCCAGTAGGCACCGGCGACCGACATCAGCTTGAAGGCGTCGCCCGGCACCTGCCCGGTATGGGCAAGGTGGGGACCGCGGCACAGATCCTGCCAGTGGCCGTGCCAATACATGCGCAGGTCCTCGTCGCCGGGGATGCTTTCGATCAGCTCGACCTTGTAGGGCTCGTTGTTGGCCTCGTAGAATTTGATGGCGCGCTCGCGGTCCCAGACCTCGGTGGTCACGGGTTCGCGCTTGTTGATGATCTCGCGCATTTTTTTTTCGATCAGCTTCAGGTCGTCCTCGTGGAACGGTTCCGCGCGGTCGAAATCGTAATACCAGCCGTTCTTGATGACCGGCCCGATGGTGACCTTGGTGTCGGGCCACAGTTCCTGCACGGCGCGGGCCATGATGTGGGCGGCGTCGTGGCGGATCAGTTCCAGCGCCTGTTCCTCGTCTTTCATGGTGAAGATGCGGAAATCGCTGTCCGCGTCGATCGGGATCGACAGGTCCGAGAATTTTCCGTTGATCTCGCAGGCAATTGCCGCCTTGCCGAGGGATTTGGAAATGTCGGCGGCGACCTCGGCGCCGGTGATACCGGCGGGGTAGCTGCGCTTGGCGCCATCGGGAAGGGTAAGGGTAATATCGGCCATGGTCGGGCCCCTTTCGTGTTTTGGCGCCTACGAAACGCCCGGTTCCTGTTGCGGACGGTTTAATCCGGTGGGCGCGGGTGTCAAGGTGCGCCGCGGGGTTTTAGCAGGGTGGCAAGCAGGGTTGCTGTCAGCACCGGCATCAGGACCAGCAGGAGTTTTTCGCCGGAGGTCACGATAAGGGCGCTCCAGACCGCAAGCTGCGCGATGATGACGATCGGGGCAAACGAGCGGTATCTGATCGTGGCGAGGCCCGCGAGACCGAGGATCAGGGCCTCGGGCCGCAGGGGGGCGACCCCCGCCAGTCCTGCCACAAACAGCCAAAGAGCGCCGGCGCCGGTCAGGATCACCGCGAAATACCAGAGCAGCACTCCGGCACGGTCGGCAAGGCCGGTGATGCCGTTGGCGGTGATATGGTGCCATGCGGCCAGCGGGACCAGCAGCAGCGCGTAAACAAGGATGCCGAACAGCGGCCATTGCGCGGCGATCCACAGGAAAAGCCCGGTCAGCGGCAGGGCGCGTAGCAGGATGGCGGGCCAGAGACCGCCGGTGCCGACATGGACAGTGCGGCGCAGGATCGGGGCAAAGGGAACGACAGCGTCGAGCTGGCAAAGCAGTTTGTTCATGGCGCGAGGGTGGGCCGCGGGCAAGGGAGTGTCAAGCGTTCCACTTCCACTAAACCGGTTTAGTGGAAGTGGAAAGGGGCGGTCTGGTCGTGTTAACCGGTTGGAAAATTTGCGGTAATGTGTTCCACTAAACCGGTTTAGTGGAGGGTGTTGTGATGTAAATTCATACGGTTACGCGGCTTTTCGAGAAAGCCTGCAAAACCACTAAACCGGTTTAGTGGTTTTGTCCCGTCACAAAAAAACGCCCCCGGAAAACCGGAGGAGCTTTGCGATACGTTGTCCGGAAACTATCCGCGACGGCGGCGCCGGCCACGGGTGCCGCGGGCGCCGGCCTCGACCTCGCCCTCGGCCAGTTTCGGCTTGTTGGCCTGAATCCACGCTCCGCCATGCGGGTCGTTGTTGGTCAGCAGGTTGGCGGCGCGGATAGCGACCATTTCCAGTTCGTGCGTCGGGTTCATGATCGCCGATGTCATGCCCGAGGCAATCGCCATCGGCAGGAACGCCGCGTTGACCCCGTGGCGGTTCGGCAGGCCGAAGCTGATGTTGGAGGCCCCGCAGGTGGTGTTCACGCCCAGTTCGTTGCGCAGTCGCCGCACCAGTTCGAACACCTGCAACCCTGCCGTGGCCATGGCCCCGATCGGCATCACCAGCGGATCGACCACGATGTCATGCGCGGGGATGCCGTAGTCGGCGGCGCGCTCGACGATCTTCTTGGCGACGGCGAAGCGGACCTCGGGGTCCTCGGAAATGCCCGTGTCGTCGTTGGAGATCGCCACCACCGGCACATTGTATTTTTTCACCATCGGCAGGATCTGCTCCAGCTTTTCCTCCTCGCCGGTGACGGAGTTCAGCAGCGGGCGGCCGTGGCAGACTTCCAGCCCGGCCTCCAGTGCCTCGGGGACGGATGAATCGATGCACAGCGGAACATCGACCAGCGCCTGCACGCGGCGGATGACTTCCTGCATCAGCGGCGGCTCGGTCTCGTTCGGGTTGGGGTTGGAATTGTAGACCACACCGGCGTTGATATCGAGCATGGTCGCCCCCGCCGCCACCTGCGCCAGCGCGTCGGCCTCGACGGTGGAGAAATCGCCCGCCTCCAGCTCGGCGGCGAGCTTCTTGCGCCCCGTGGGGTTGATGCGTTCGCCGATAACGCAGAAGGGCTGGTCAAAGCCGATGATGGCGGTTCTGGATTTCGATTCAACGATGGTGCGGGTCATGTGGCTATCCTCTATGCCCGGGCCGCGGTGCGGCCGGAATGTAAATACTGCGCCGTGTATCCGGCGGTTCTGGAGATGCCACCTAGCGGGAAAAAGTGGACCTGTTCAATCGGAAAATCCGGATTGGCGGCTTTGTGCCGCGCAAGGTCGGCCAGAATTTCGGTCGGCTCGAAGGGCAGCATCAGCTTGCTCACGTCCCTGGCGCGACGGGTCAGGACGCGGACCGAGGGGCCGACGCCGCACATCATGGCGAACCGGATCATGGTTTGCAGCTTGGCCGGTCCGGCGATGCCGATGTGGACGGGCAGGGCGATGTTCTCGGCCTTCAGGCGGCGGGTCCAGGCGATGACGGGGTCGGCCTCGAACACGAATTGCGTGACGATGGCCATATCGGCGCCGGTGCGTTCGGCAAAGGCGTTTTTCCATTCCAGCGCCTGCATCACAGCCCGGTCGGAGCCGTCGGGGTCGATGTCGCGGTTGCCCTCGGGGTGGCCGGCGACATGCAGGCGGGTGAAACCGTGTTTGTCCAGCAGGCCGGTTTCCAGCAATTGCATGGAATCGGCAAAATCCCCCTGCGGCCTGTCCAGCCCGCCGGCCAGCAACAGCGCCTGGTCTATGCCGAGGTCGGCGTAGCGGCGCAGCCGGTCGTCCAGCGTCGCGCGGTCCCTGATGATGCGGGCGGGCAGGTGGGGCATGACGGTGAAACCCTCGGCGCGCAGACGGCGGGCGGTCGCCAGCATCTCGTCGAACGGGGTGCCGTCGATATGGGCGATATAGACGCGGGTGCCTGCGGGCAGGATGGCGCGGAAATCGGGGATTTTCGCGGCGGTGCGCGGCATCACCTCGATGGAGTAGCCGTCGATGAACCCTGCGATGGAGCTATCCTGCGGTGCGGGTTTCTTTTTGCCGAATTTCAAAATGGTCATCCGTTTCGCCTTTGATTGGGGGCGATCAGGCCCAACCGTTATTGTCGATCAGGGCCTTGATCCTGTCCCGATCGTATTCGGCCTCCAGACGGGCGGCTTCGGTATTTGCGACCTCTTTGTCGTCGCCATCGACAGAATACGGCGTCGCTTTTCGCCATTCGGCCAGATAGTCGCCGGATTCCGCCGCGCCGGATTTCATGGCGGCGCGGTCGATGGCCTGCTCGAATCGCTCCGGCAGCTGCACCTTGTGCGCGCGCCGCCCCTTGCCGACGATGACCTGTGCCGGAATATCCCGCCAGTAAACAATAGTGACCTGTGCCATGGTGTTCCCCTTGTGATTTTCCCTGTGCATATGGGTTTTGACGGGGCGCTGCCAAGGGGAAAAGCCGCCTGCGTCGTTTTTTGGCTTTGATCGGTCGCTATTTTCCTGTATATGAACGGGACTGCAAAACTCATTGACGGTATGGACCGACGCATATGACACATGAACACAAACAGACCACGAGTCTGTCTTTCGAATTTTTTCCCCCACATAATGCCGATGCAACAGCGCGCCTCTGGCGGTCTGTCGAGCGTTTGGCGCCGCTTGGCCCCAAGTATGTCTCGGTGACCTACGGCGCCGGCGGCACCACGCGCGAGCGCACGGTTTCCGCCATCAAGACCATCCGCGAGCGCGCCCGCCTGAACGTCGCCGGCCACCTGACGGTGGTAGGGGCCACGCGCGAGGAAACGCTGGACGTGGCGCGCAGCTATGCCAAAAACGGCGTGCGGCGGATTGTGGCCCTGCGCGGGGACGCGCCCAAGGGGCAGGAGTTCTTTGCCCCGCATCCGGGCGGTTTTGCCAATGCGGCGGAACTGGTCGCCGGATTGCGCGAGGTCGGCGATTTCGAGATTTCCGTGGCGGCCTATCCCGAGAAACACCCGGATTCGCCCGACATGAAGGCGGATATCGAGAACCTGAAACGCAAGATCGACGCGGGGGCCAGCAGCGCCATCACGCAGTTTTTCTTCGACAACGACGATTTCTACCGTTTTCGCGATGCGGCGGCGGCAGCGGGGATCGACGCGCCGATCATTCCGGGGATCCTGCCGGTGGAAAATTTCTCCAAGATGGTGAATTTCGCCAAACGCTGCCATGCCAGCGTGCCGGACTGGATGCACCAGGCCTTCGGCAATGCGGGGGATGACGCCGACACGCTGGCGACGGCAATCTGTGCCGAGCAATGCGACGACCTGCAGGCCAACGGCGTTGACCACCTGCATTTCTATACGCTCAACAACCCCGATCTGGTCTACAACATCTGCCGCGCGCTGG
>Ga0256839_1005688_pt1 | contig 11356 bp, 10 predicted proteins | sample 354166metaG_FD_185968 | JGI IMG/M metagenome (GOLD analysis project Ga0256839, IMG submission 185968) | Hydrothermal vent microbial communities from Mid Atlantic Ridge, Atlantic Ocean - 354-166 | ecosystem: Environmental > Aquatic > Marine > Hydrothermal vents | place: Atlantic Ocean: Mid... | reverse complement strand
AATGGCTGCCACGCGGCGGCGCGCGAGGCGACCTGCTGCTGGCTCGGATCCGCTGGTCGAAGCCCAACCGATTGACGCGAAACGGTCGCCCGAGATGATCGTGCGAGCGAGATCGCCGTTGTGCTCGGGCGTCTGCCGCAGGCCGTAACGGCAACCGCCATGCTCGGGTCACCACATTACGTAACTTCGTGGTCGAATTCAGAGGCTATCGCCGCGAGGATGCCCAGGACAAGAAAGCGGCGATGGAAACCCACTGGGTTCCCGGCGTCGACAACCTGGGGACGTTCGGATGCGGGGAATTCGCCGAGTTGTGTGACGTCGATGGTCTGTGTGCCAACCGTCCCTTCCTGCGTCCCGCCATGGATCTCGAGTTGGTAGTGGTGAGTCGCCTGCGCAAGGGGATGCCGGACTGCGTGACCTGCCGCCGGCGAACAGCCATAAGAACCGTATTTGCGGACAAAACAAGATCGACCTGAGCAAACGGCCGCTGTCAAGACTCCGTGTCCTCTGTGACTCGGTGTTTCCATCTCTTCACCTCCATCACCAAGCATCTCCAGATTCGGGCGGATGACGGGCAAGTCCCAAATTATCTCAACCGGATAGGACCTGGATGCGTTTTCGGTCTGGATCGAGAAACCGGCATCGCCGAAGTGAAAACCGAAGTAGCCGGCTCGACGGGACCAACGATGGTGGACAACCGAACGAGACCGAACCGGCAAAGCGGCGTCCCGTCTCCATGGGAATCCACCAACACCCCCCAGTGGCATTTGAATGCGGCGCGCATCACAATAATTGGTTTGTACGGCTACGACGAATCTTGAGGTGCTGAGAGGATCGACGATGCCAGCGGCGTTGCATGCACAGTACAACGAGCTTTGGCTGTCGGGCGACGAGTATCCGATCGTCGTGCTCGTCATGCCGTTGGTATTGAGCGGTTACAGCCGGGCTACCGACCTCGCGGTCGCCGAGGTCTTCGCACCGCTGGCCGAGTGTGTGCTATTCCGATTGGCGGTTGGCAAAGACGAGTCGACACATCCTGCCAAGAACCGCCGAGCGCTGGCTCGCGACTTTACCGCCATCATCGGCGCCAATCTGGCTTCGTTTCTCGCCGGAGAAATCGCGTACGCCGCGTGGTGGTGAGGGGAGAAAACGAACAGGGACTCGAGTCGCACACGGTCCCGTTCGCACCGGGTTGTGGCCGTTTGTTCGCGCCATATACTGACGGCTGCTGGCAATTGGGACCCCGGTGATCGTGCCGCAGAGAGAGGAAGCAGACATGGCCGAGCCGACTCCGCAGCCGACGTTCTTTCAACGTCACGAGTTTCTCATCCGCCGCCTGCATTCCCTGAGCGGTCTGATTCCCGTCGGCGCCTATATGTGCGTTCACCTGATGGTGAATGCCAGCCTGCTCAACAGCCCCGCCAGCTATCAAAAGGCGGTCTATCAGATCCACAGCCTGGGGAGTTTTCTCCCGATCGTCGAGTGGGGATTCATTTTCATCCCCATCCTGTTTCACGCGATTTTCGGTGTAGTGATCATTGCCGGCGGGCTCCCCAACACGGGCAACTATCCGTATAAGGCCAACATCCGCTATACGCTGCAGCGAGCCACCGGCGTGATTGCGTTCTTCTTCATCGTATATCACGTGTTCCACATGCACGGCTGGTTTCACTGGGACTGGTGGTTGGACAACGTGGCGCGGCCACTGGGGGGCGCCCGCTTCGCACCCTACAACGCGGCTTCCACGTTGACGCTGGCGTTTCGGGGAGTCGTCATTCCGCTGGTCTATGCCATCGGCGTTACTTCTTGCGTGTATCACCTTGCCAACGGAATCTGGACGATGGGGATCACCTGGGGCGTGTGGACCAGCCCGGCAGCTCAGCGACGAGCCACGGCCGTATGCGGTGTGTTCGGCCTGCTGTTGCTGGCGGTCGCGTTCGGTTCATGGTCGGGACCGCTTCGCACCGATCCCGAAGATGCTCGAGCCGTCGAACAGAAGATGTACAACGCCAAGGTCGCATCGGGTGAACTGGATCCTCAGCAAGCGGAACACAAACGCGCCAGTGGCCATCTGGGCGAGGAGACGGCGGCGGCCGCAACAGAAGACTCGCAACAGAGCAACGGCGGAGCAACCAAGTCGCACTAGGAAGGCTGGAAAGATCGAATCATGGCAGCAAGACCGCGCGTGATGATTGTGGGTGGGGGGCTGGCCGGCTTGGCGGCCGCCATGAAGCTGGCCGAGCTGGAAGTCGACGTCGACCTGATGAGTCTCACGCCGGTCAAGCGCTCCCACAGCGTGTGTGCTCAAGGCGGTATCAACTCGGTCAACGACCAGACGCGCCAGTTGGGGGACGACGAGTGGAAACACTTCGACGACACGGTCTACGGCGGCGATTTTCTTCAGCACCAGCCGCCGGTCAAAGAAATGGCGTACTGGGCCCCCCCGGTCATCGACCTGATGGACCGTTTGGGGGTAACGTTCAACCGCACGCCCGAAGGTTTTCTCGATCGCCGGCGATTCGGTGGCACGCTTTACAAACGAACGGCGTTTGCCGGTGCCACCACGGGGCAGCAGCTTTTGTACGCACTCGACGAACAGGTTCGTCGCTGGGAAGTGGCCGGACGGATCCGCAAGTTCGAGTTCTGGGATTTCCTCGCACCGATCCTCGACGAACAGGGTCGCTGCCGGGGCTGCGTGGCTCAAGATCTGGTCACCATGGAAATCCGCTCGTTCCCCGCCGACTTCGTCGTGCTGGCGACGGGCGGCTGCGGCCTGATCTTCGGACGCTCGACGATGTCGATGGTCTGTACGGGGAGTGCCGTCAGTCGCTGTTTTCAGGCGGGAGCCAAGTATGGCAACGGGGAGTTCGTGCAGGTTCATCCCACGGCCATTCCGGGAGCCGACAAGTTGCGGCTGATGAGCGAATCGGCTCGAGGCGAAGGGGGCCGCGTCTGGGTGCCTCGTAAACCTCACGATTCGCGCGACCCGAGGCAGATCCCCGAGGAGGAGCGTTATTATTTTCTCGAGGAACGCTATCCGGAATACGGCAATCTGGTGCCTCGCGACATTGCGACGCGCGAGATCTTCAGCGTCTGCGTCCAGGAAGGACTCAGTGTCGACCCCGACCGGCAAGCCGTCTATTTGGATCTGACCCACATTCCTCGGGCCGAGCTCGATCGGAAGCTGGGCGGGATCCTGGAAATCTACGAGAAATTCCAGGGTGTCGATCCTCGAGACGTCCCCATGAAGATTTTCCCTGCCGTCCACTATTCCATGGGGGGATTGTGGGTCGATTACGAGCGGACCGCCGACGGTGGACTTGTGCCCGCTCATCCGAAGAACCAGGCCACCAGCATCCCCGGGTTGTACGCCATCGGCGAGTGCGACTACCAGTATCACGGCGCGAACCGTCTCGGGGCCAACTCACTGTTGAGCTGTATTTTCAGCGGCCTGTTCGTAGCTCCCGGACTGGCCGACCAACTGGAGAATCTCACCGGCGGTGTGGCCAGCGAGTTGCCGGCGGGACTGTTCGAATCGGCGCGACGTCGGGAAGAGGAACGTCATGCCGAATTGCTGTCACGAGACGGCGGCGGTGAGAACCCCTATTTACTCCACCAGCAACTCGGCGACATCATGACCCGCACGGCCACGGTGGTCCGCCACAATGATCAGCTCGCCGAGGCGATCGAGCAGGTGCTGGAACTGCGCGACCGGGCCGACCGATGCGCGCTTTCGGATACCGGCAATTGGACTAACCAGAACGTGGTGTTCACCAAATCGCTCCAGGACATGTTCCCCATCGCGCTGACCATCTTGCGAGGCGCCTTGATGCGGGACGAATGCCGCGGGGCCCACTACAAACCCGAGTTCGAGTTGCCCGGACTGACGTCGGATGATCCGGCCGAGCGGCGCCGGCAGGCCGAACAGTGGGTCGACGCCTTCGTGGAGAAAAACCGCAAGTGGCTCAAGTCGACCATCGCCTGCTGGAACGCAGATCGCCGCGACATCGACATTTCCTACGAAGACGTCGACACTTCGCTGATCCCTCCCCGACCGCGGTTGTACGGCCTGGTCGGAGCGGAAACGATCGAAGAGGTGTGGCGGGAACGGCAACAGGCGATGGCCGAGCCGACCGGGGAGGCGGCGGGCGCCCCGGCCGGTACTTGATCGACGATTTCCCCGACCGACTACAGGAAGATACTGGCACGATGGCCGAACCACAGTCGAAACCAGCATCCATCGATTCGTTCGAAGTACGTATCTTGCGGCAAGAAGCACCGGGACGTGCCAGCTACTGGGAGCGGCATCGCGTCGACTACGAGCCGCAAATGAACGTCATCAGCGTGCTGCAGAAGATCGCAGCCAAGGCCACCACCATTGACGGACGTTCCGTCACTCCCGTCGCCTGGGACTGCAACTGCCTCGAGGAAATCTGCGGCGCCTGCACTATGGTGATCAACGGCCGAGTGCGCCAAGCCTGCTCCGCCCTGGTCGACAACCTGCTGCAACAGGAAGATCCCAACGAAATCCGCCTGGAGCCGATGAGCAAATTCCCGGTGGTGCGCGATCTGATGGTCGACCGTAGCCGGCTGTTTCGAGCCTTGGAGAAAGCGCGGGCCTGGGTGCCGGTCGACGGCTACTACGAACTGGGCCCGGGACCTCGGGTCTCCCCCGAAGTGCAGGAGCAAGCGTACCCGCTGAGCAAGTGCATGAGTTGCGGCTGCTGCCTGGAAGCCTGCCCTCAATACACCAAAGTCGAACTGACCCGCCTCTCCGGCGAGACGGACGAGGAGTTCCAGCAGCGCAAGCGAGCGACCTACGATCAGTCCTTCATCGGGGCTCACGCCATTAGCCAAATCATGCTGTTCAACATGCACCCCACCGGCAAGCACGAGGCAGCGGCGCGACTCGATCAACTCACCGCGCCCGGCGGTATCCAGATCTGCGGCAATGCCCAGAACTGCGTCGCCGTCTGCCCCAAGGAAATCCCGCTCACCACCTCGATTGCTCGGGCCGGCCGAGCCACCACTGCGCACGTGATCAAGAAGTGGTTCGACCGCTAGTGGCAGCTCGAGCCGCCATGCCCACACCGCGCAGCACGAGTTCCGGATCGTGAACGATCGGTCCGGCGAGATGGTCCAGCAGAGGCCGGCATTGCCCGCCCGACACGACATGCAATGCCGGTTCGCCATGCCGTCGCACAATCTGACGCACCAACTCACGAACGCTGCCCACCAGCCCCCAATAGAGTCCCGCCTGAACGGCCTCCGTGGTGTCGCGTCCCAACGGCGCCGGAGCGTCTCTGGGGAACGGCACCGACACCAGCGCGTCGGTTGCCGTCTCCAACGACTGCGCCGCCGGCCCTGGGCCAGGCAAGATGGCGCCGCCACGAAAGCAGGCCGATTCGCCGCTTATCGAGACCACATCCACCGTGACTGCGGTCCCCACGTCGATCACCACCGCCGACTGGCCGTCCTCGAGCCGCCAAGAGGCGGCCTGCGCCGCCGCCAATCGGTCGATCCCCACCGCGCGAGGCGACTCGACATCGATCTGCATGGCAAAACCATCGTGGGCAAGAGAACAAACGGCATCGCCAGGCCGATGGCGGGCGATCCAGTCGATGAGGCGACTCGCCGTTGGCCGGTGCACGCTGCTGATCCACCACTCGGCCCTCGCATCGCGCAGAGGACCGACGAAGTCGGACCACTGTTCTGCCGTCAAGGAACACGACACGATCGTGTCTGCCGGTTCCCAGACCGCCCCGTCGACGACAGCCGCCTTGCAGCGCTGATTGCCGATGTCGACCAGTACCCAGGGACGGGCGAACGAGGAGCGATCAAGCATGTTGCGTGGCTTGCAGCCGACGGAGAATGGCCTGCAGCAACCGATCCAGCCCCGCACCGGTTACCGCCGATATCAGCAGCACTTCCGTGCTAACGTCTTCCTGCAAACGCCGATGGACGATCTCCGCCTCCGGCAGTTCGGCCTTGGTTACCGCCACAATCTCCGGTCGCTCTTCGAGCGATTCCGAATAGCGCACCAACTCGTCCCGGATCGCATGGTAGTTGGCCACCGGGTCGGTACCATCCATCGGCGCCGGCTCCACCAGATGAACCAGGATCCCCGAGCGTTCAATGTGACGAAGGAACTCATGCCCCAACCCGACTCCCGCATGGGCTCCTTCGATCAACCCGGGAATGTCCGCCAACACAAACGACGTGTTCCAATCCACGGTGACCCGGCCCAAATGCGGGTGCTTGGTGGTGAAGGGATAAGCGGCGATTTCGGGACGAGCCTTCGTCAAACGACTCAGCAGCGTGCTCTTGCCCGCATTGGGTTTTCCCACGAGTCCCACATCGGCGATGACCTTCAATTCCAGCGTCAATCGCCTCACCTCGCCTTTTTCCCCCGGCGTGTGCTCGCGCGGCGCCTGGTTGACCGCTGACTTGAAGCGGGCGTTGCCGTAACCGCCCTTGCCTCCCCGAGCCGCCACCAGCCGATCACCCGGCTCGACCAGGTCCTTGAGTACGAACTCGCCTTCCGCGTCATAGACCAGCGTGCCGGGGGGAACGTAGAGCACGATGTCCTCGCCCCGCTTCCCCTGCCGGTTGGCTCCCATGCCATGGCGCCCGCGCGGCGCCTTCCAGGTCTTCTTGTGAGCGAGCGCGACCAGTTGGTCGACACCGGCTCGAGCCTCCAAGATGACACTGCCCCCGTGACCGCCATCGCCGCCGTCGGGACCGCCTCGCGGTACGTACTTCTCGCGGCGGAAGCTGAGGCAGCCATTGCCGCCATCGCCTCCAATACACTCGATCGTGATACGGTCCACAAACATGAGAAAACGAAACAGATGCCCGCAGCTTGGCGCAGCACAAGGTGAACCCGGGCTTCGGGCAGGAGACGAGCCGGGGAACGCTCGTCGTCAGTTGGCTTCCGGCTGAACGACGTTGATCCGCCGTCCCTTGCGGTCGAACTGAACCACGCCGTCAACCAGGGCGAACAACGTGTAGTCCTTGCCTTGCCCTACATTCCGGCCGGGATGGAAACGGTTCCCCACCTGCCGTACCAGGATGTTGCCGGCTCGGACGCGCTGCCCGCCGAATTTCTTGACTCCGCGACGCTGGGCATTGGAATCGCGACCGTTGCGACTCGAGCCTTGACCCTTCTTATGTGCCATGATCTGCCTGCCTTGTAGGTAACCGAGCTGCCAAGAGCTGAAATGACCAATGCGAGCTACCCATTGTTAACGGTAGATCCACTCGTAATCAACCCGTCTTTTCACTCCGTACACCCTCAGCAAAGCTGCCTGGCGGTCCCGGTCCTCCTCCACGGGAATGCCGAAATGAACCTCGTCGTCGGTCTCGTCGACGGTATCGCCCGGTTTCCAGAAATGGAGTCGCAGCGTCTTGGTCAACAACTGACGGCCGGTTCCCGGAGGATCGCCGGCCTTGTAGGCCCCCGGCGGATCGATCGGGCGGTAGGCATTCGTCAACCCCTTGACGTCGATCGAAAGAAAATCGATGCGAGGATCGACGTCCTGCCACATGGCCACGCCCCACACTCCGGGCGCGTCCTCTTCGCGCGTCAGAGGAATCGGCTTGGAGGCGATCGTCACCGAATCGTGCAACGGGCCGTCCGGTTTTTCCCGTTTGGCAATCGCTTCCATGGCCGCGGGAATCGCCTGGTCGAAATAAGTTTCCTTCAATTCGTGTGCCGTCAGCAGAAACTGAGGCATGAACAGACGGCCCTCGGGATGCTCGGTGACGATCGGAGCCACCGTACCGTCCTCTTGCGGCTGAGGAGCCAGATTGCCACCTCGGTATCGCACTCGGTAGACGAGGTACCACACCGCCTTGCGTTGCATTTTCCCGCTCGGCTGGGGGACATCCACCATGAGTACCCGCAGCGGCTTGAAGGCAAACTCGAATCCCCAAATCTCACGGCGGAGGATCACCTTTTGAGCTCGCTCGTAGGCCGTCTGGGACTTGGCGGCGAAATGAGGCTTCCAGTTGAGCTGCGACTGCGTGGTCAGCTCGACCATCTTGTCAGGCCCGCTGAAAGTCTCGCTGACTTCGAGTTGTGGTTGGATGACTCGCAACACGCCCAACGCCAACTGGCGCGGCTGCTGTTCTTGACTCGATTCCTGACCGCCAACCGTGCCCGCCACGCAGACCCACGTGAACGCAGCACACGCACTCAGGACGCAGGCCCACCGGAAGGGACAAAATGAGGGGAAACGCATCAGGCTTGCTCCGAGAACTGCCAAACCCGCCGACGTCATGAGCCGCGAGCCCCGTACTTGGCGGGAAACGGGAGAACACGCGGCAACCGATCGCCTGTCACAAAACTCGATGCTGCAAGCCCCCCGAGGCCAGACAGCCACTCGGTGGTGGTTGCGACAAGCACGAAAACTGCCCGACTTGCAGTCTAGCTAGTATAGTCAGGCAAATTGTCCAAGGTCAATCAATCGCCGGGTTTCTGCCGCTTTTCTGTCCGGCTGGCGCGATCGTAGCGGCCGGGGGGGGCGAAGCGCCTTAACGAGTCGCTCGCGACGTGTCTTCGTCCGCCTTGGCCTGTTGAGGAGTCGGAAGCGGCGTCACTCGCAAGCTGGCCAGCACCCGCTCGTCGAAGCCGGCGTGCTTCTCCACCAAGCGGGCATCGATGCTGATCACCGCGGTGACGGCCCCGTGCCCGTTGCGGAAGTGACAATACATCCACTGGATCGGCAGCGACTCGACCGCTCCGACGACGATCACTCGGTAGACGCGCGTCCCATCGCTCCGGTCGTCTTCGCTGGCCGCCACAAACCGCTCAAATGAGTCCCCCAATGCCCGCTTCACTTCCTGCTGGAACTGTTGCAGCGTCGGACGCTCGGTCGATCGGATTCGAGAAAAATTCGCCTGAGCGATCAGATCTCCGTCGTGGATCAGACGGAAAATCGTGCGACTCGGGCCGTCCACCATCAGTTTCCACGAACGGTCGTGCATGATCTCGAACCCTTGGAACCGCGAAGCGAACGCGAGGTACAGATCGGTGGCCTGAGGCGCTGACGGGATGGCCGCCAAGTGCGACCGCAACTGGTCGTCTTCAATCGGATCTTGAGGCACGGCCTGGACTCGGATGCGAGCCTTCACCTCGAAGCCCGGTGCCACATGACCGATCGCCCGCTTTTCCTCGATCAGCACGTCCGCCCACACGCATTGGCCCAAACGGGGATCATAGTTGAGCTTGCCTCGCAACTTGGCCTCGCTCGTGGACCCATCCACGGCACCCAGCAAGTCGCCACTGATTTCGATCAACACGACTCCTCGTTCGGTGTCTCGCCGAACCACCTTGCACTTGAGCGTCTGATGGCTGCATACTTCCCAACCCAACAGGGCGGCCCCTACCCCTTCGGCCACTGTCCATGTTCCCTCGGGATTGGATTGTGCCAGTTTCGTCCGCCGGCCAACGGGGATCAGGCGGTCCAGTGCCAGCGGGTCGACCTGCAAAGCGACCACATCCAGGTCGCGGGAACTCAGCGGAGACCGGGCGGAATAAATCTGCACGGCGGCACCGCCCCAGCGAGCCACTAGCGGAACGCCGCGTTGGGAGAACTCGGGCGAGCTCGTCCACTTCCCCACGACGAGGCTGGCCGTCGAATGTTCGACATCTCGTAAGGTCTGTGCCAGATGCCCGTCGTCCACACGCAGCACGGTTTCGAGATACTCGAGCCTACCACTCAAGCGAAGGGATCGCCGGCGAACCCCGCTACCATCGGCATTGAACAGCAGCTTTCCCTCGACGTCGGCTCGAGCCACGATCCGCCGCCGCATACCGGGAACCACCGTAGCCGGGTCCGCAGCCGACGCACACACACTCGACAAGACCCACACCACGAGAAGACCAGCCCCTCCACAAGATCGGAATTGGCAACCGAATTTTCGTTTTTTTGGGATAATGGACATTTTTCCAGTGAATAAACGGAGTTCAAAGCGCATCTACAGATAATGCAGGGCGAGGTTATCTTCCTGGCATACATCGACACGCCAAGTGTCCGTCGATTAGGTCGTTTGCAGCGCCCCCCCGCGGGCTTGGCGGTCGGACCCGGCGGCATAACGTTTGCACTGTGGCAGGACTATCCAGCGGTGCGAAGAGCCGTCTCGTCGGTCGGGGCCGTCGATAGCCGGGAATTGGGGAAACCGAACTCAAGGTGAAACCGAGCTTGAGGAAGTGGAGTAAGTACTGTTTGGAATGAGATTTACAGTTCGAGTCGATGTGTTGGGCTCGATGGTTTTGGAGGTGAGAACTGCCACTAGCGGGAGCGGGTGGCAATAGACTGGCCGGTGTTGGCGGTGGGTATTTCCAGCGCTAACGGGTGTAGCCGAATACGGCACTGGAGTGAACGATTTTACAGAACCGAACGCAGGCCAAGTGCGTAGAGAGGGCAGAACGGTTTGTCAAGAGCCGGCAGGCGAACTGGCAAACGCAAGTGCGGCATCAGGAAGGTTGCCGGAAGAGGATTGCGGCTTCTGGAAGTGCGGTGGACTCGCATGGACGGCTTCCGGGGCTGGAACAAAGAGGCAATGGGTGAGAGTGATGAGGACCAACTATCGGAATGATGCCATGCGGGCGTTGCGGGACCAGCAAGTGCGCTATGCGCCTCGCGACCGCAAGCTTGAGCAGATGGTGGCGGCGGAGAAGCTGTGGGGCGAGCTTGAGCCGACCCGGCGTTATAGTTTCGAATACATCTGTTTTCGGGTGACGGGCTACCGCCCCGAGGCGATGCCGCCGGCCACGCTGTCGGGGGAAGAGGCTCGGCACGATTTGCTGCTGCTGATCGAAGATCTCTCGGACTCGGCGGACGTACGTCCCGACGAAATGAGCGAGCCGGTTTACACGATCGACCAGATGGCCGAGATGTTCAACGTCTCGACCAAGACCATTTCACGCTGGCGTCAACAGGGGCTGGTGAGCCGCCGGTTCGTGTTTGACGGGCGAAAACGGGTCGGGTTTCTCCGCAGCAGCGTCGACCGCTTTGTGACGCTCAATCGGGATCGAGTGGAACGTAGCGAGCGGTTTCGGCAGTTGACCGACGCCGAGCGTCAGGAGATTGTCCGGCGAGCTCGGTTGTTGGCCGAGGAAGGGGGTGGTCCGACCGAGGTTTACCGCCGGATTGCCCAGCATACCAACCGGAGCGTGGAGACGATTCGCCATACGTTGAAGCAGTTCGAGCAGAGGTACCCCAATCTGGCGGTCTTTCCCGGTCATCCCGGACCGCTGGACGAGGAGACGAAAAAGCAGTTGTACCGGCTCCATCGCCAGGGGCAGAGCGTCGAGAAGCTGGCTCGCCGATACGGCCGGCCCCGGTCGACC
>Ga0256839_1005687_pt1 | contig 11357 bp, 10 predicted proteins | sample 354166metaG_FD_185968 | JGI IMG/M metagenome (GOLD analysis project Ga0256839, IMG submission 185968) | Hydrothermal vent microbial communities from Mid Atlantic Ridge, Atlantic Ocean - 354-166 | ecosystem: Environmental > Aquatic > Marine > Hydrothermal vents | place: Atlantic Ocean: Mid... | reverse complement strand
CGCGCAGGATCGAGAGACAGTCGCCCAAGCCGGCGTAGGGAATCACCTGCTCGGTGCCCCGGAAGTGGAGCCGGCTGAGCCCGCTCCCGTGGATGTCGGCGCCGATGAGCACGACGAGGGGAATGCTGGCGGCGCTCAACTGCTGGGCCAAGGAGGGGGCCGGCACGAACGATTCCGGGTCGAGGCCGGCGTCCAGCAGGCTGCCGGCCACCCCCTTGTGGGCTGCCTGGAGCTCGATCATCTGGGCCACGAGCCCGAACTCGCGGAGCCACAGGGTGTAGCCCACCATGCCGTGGCCGGCCGGGGAGGTGCCCGTCCAGATGGTCGTCAGGGCGGCTGCGGTCGTGCTCGGGAAGACGGAGGTGATGGGCTCCACAACGGCTCCCGCGCGCTCCAGCCACGTGGCCGTGGCCTCGTCCTGTGCCAGGGCCTGGCGCATCCGGTGCCAGCCCACGGCGTCGAGCAGGAGGAAGAGCACCCGGTCCACTCCGTCCCCCACGAGGGGCTCCCAGAGCTCCGAGACCAGCGGGGGCAAGGTGCCCACGGGCACGTGCCACATGGCGCCGAGGGTGGCCGCGATGTTGGCAATGCTGCGCCCGTCGTAGCGGGGCACCACGAAGGGGGCGGGAATGAGGCGTGCCAAGGAGCTCATGGGCTACTCCTGCTGGGAGAGGGCTGTTTCCAGCAGCTCGATGGCCCGGTCCACGCGCGCGAGCACGCGCTCGCGCCCCAAGTGGTAGAGCGTGCCGAACAGGGGCGGCGCCACCCGCTTGCCCGTCGTGGCCACGCGGATGGGCTGGAAGAGCTGGCCGGCCTTCAGGCCCAGCTCGCCGGCGAGCTGGCGCAGGCGGCTCTCGATGGCTTCCTCTGTCCACTCGACCTCGGCCAGCGCGTCACGGGCGGCCTTCAACGCTCGCAGTGTGCTCTCCACGTCCATCTTCTTGTGGACCAGGAGCTCGGGCGGGGGCACCTCGGCATCCCGGAAGAAGAAGTCCAAGTAGGCCGGGGCGTCGGCCAGGGTCTTCAGCCGCTCCTGGACCAGGGGGATGAGGGGCAGGAGCGCTTCGGCCGTGACCTCGATGCCGGCCCGCGCCATGAAGGGCACCAGCCGGCGGGCGAGCTCCTCGGCGGGCAGGGCGCGGATGTAGACGCCGTTCATCCACTCCAGCTTCTCGTAGGAGAAGACTGCCGGCGCCTTGCGGATGGCCTCCAGCTCGAAGCGGGCGATGGCCTCGTCCACGCCGAACACTTCCCGGTCGCCGCTGTAGGCCCAGCCCAGCGTGGCGATGAAGTTGAAGAGGGCTTCGGGAAGGTAGCCGGCCTCGCGGAACTCGCGCACCATAGTCATGTTCTCCTCGACGTGGCCGTCGGCGCGCTTCTGCTTGCGCTTGCTGAGCTTGCCCTTGCCCGTGGGGTCGAGGATCATGGGCAAGTGGACGAAGGTGGGCAGTTCCCACCCCAGCGCCCGGTAGATGAGCGCGTGGAGGGGGAAGCTCGAGATCCACTCGTCGGCCCGCATGACGTGGCTGATCTCCATCAGGTGGTCGTCCACCACCACGGCGAGGTGGTAGGTGGGGTAGCCGTCGCTTTTCAGGAGCACCACGTCCTCGAGGGTTTCGTTCTCGAAGGTGATCTCGCCCCGCAACAGGTCGTGGACCGTTGTGGTGCCCCGCTCGGGCACCTTCAGGCGCACGACCGAGGGCGCGCCCTCTGCCTCGAGGCGTGCCCGCTCCTCGTCGGCGAGGAAACGGCAGTGGCGGTCGTAGCCGGGCGGCTCCCCCCGCCGCCGCCGCTCCTCCCGCACGCGGGCCAGGCGCTCGGACGAACAGTAGCACCGGTAGGCAGCTCCCCGCGCCAGCAGCTCCTGGGCGTAGCGGTGGTAGAGCTCCAGGCGCTCACTCTGGAAATAGGGGCCATAGGGGCCGCCCACCCCGGGGCCCTCGTCCCACTCGATGCCCAGCCAGCGCAGGCTCTCCTGGATGTCCTCGAGCGAGTCGGGCACGAGGCGCTTGCGGTCCGTGTCCTCGATCCGCAGGATGAAGGTGCCCCCCGTGTGGCGGGCCCAGAGCCAGTTGAAGAGGGCCGTGCGCGCCCCGCCCACGTGCAGGTATCCCGTGGGGCTGGGCGCGAAGCGCACGCGCACGTGGTGTGTCATCGTTCACCTCGCGTTTTCCGGTCCTGGCGTTGACAGCTCGTCGGAGATGGGAACGATATTATACCATCCTCCCCACATTTGCCCACTTCTTCTGCCCACAAGTGGACATGACCTGTTTTGTGGCCTGGCCGGTTCTGGCCTAGAATGCAAACGGCGCGGTCTTCTGCGGTGCAACCTCACGTGGGAGATCGCTCGTATCCGGTGAAGGAATTTGGTAGACCAACCGCTGAAGCCGTGACCTCACGACAGGTGGGGAAAAGGAGGACGATCATGGGCGACGAGAAACGTGTGGAAGCGACCCGAATCAGCGAGGAGTTGCGGGAGATGGGCCGGCAGTTGGCCGACGCCTTCCGCGCCCTGGCCGGAAGCGAGGAGGCGCGCAAGCTGCGGGAGGAGTTGGCCGAGGGGCTCAAGACCTTGGCCAAGGAGGCGGAGGAGCTGGCCGAGAAGCTCCGCGAGCGCGAGGAGGCCCAAAAGCTCCGCGAACAGGCCGGTAAGTTGGCCGAGTCCATCAAGTCGGGCGAGGCCGCCGGCGAGCTGCGGGAGGAGCTGGCCGAGGCCCTGCACGCCGTCAACGTGCGGCTGGGCCACCTGGTCGAAAAGCTCCGCGCCCGGGCCGAAGCAGGAGGCGAGCCACCCGCCGAGGACAGGGCGCACTCGGCTGACGACGGGGCCGAGTAAAGAGCACGCCGAGGGCCGGGAAAGCAGGGTGTTCCCGGCCCTCTTGATTTGGTGTCTTGGCGCCGCTGCAGAACGTGGTTGACATCTCCTGTGGGAGGAGGGTATGTCCGTGCCGGCCATCGCGCTCGACGGCGTTCACAAGTGGTACGGCCCCGTCCACGCGCTGCGGGGACTCAACCTGGAGGTGCGGCCAGGGGAGATCTTCGGCTTCCTCGGGCCCAACGGGGCCGGCAAGACCACGACGATCCGCTGTCTGCTCGACCTGATCCGCCCCCAACGGGGTACTGTGCGCGTGCTGGGCTTGGACGTGCAGCGCCATTCCGTCGAGGTTCGGTCTCAAACGGGATACCTGCCGGGCGAACTCCACCTGGACGAACGCTTGACAGCCGCCCAGCACCTGCGCCTGTTCAACCGCGTGAGGGGCAATCGGGCCGACTGGCGCTACGTGACCGAGTTGGCCGAGCGGCTGCGCCTGGACCTGGACCGGCCCATCCGCAATCTCTCGTTGGGCAACAAGCAGAAAGTGGGGCTCATCCAAGCCCTCATGCACCGGCCGCGGCTCCTGGTGATGGACGAGCCCACCACGGGCTTGGACCCCCTCATGCAGCGCGAGGTCTTCGCCCTCCTGCGCGAGGCCCGCGACGCGGGGGCCACGGTCTTCTTCTCGTCCCACATCATGAGCGAGGTGGAACTTTTGGCCGAACGGGTGGCCATCGTCCGTCAGGGACGAGTGGTGGAGGTGGCCGTGACCGACGCCCTCATCCAACGCGCCCTGCGGCGGGTCTTCGTCCGCTTCCGGGAGCCGGTGGACCCGAGGCCGCTGGCCAACCTGCCCGGCGTCACCCTGCTGGAACAGGCCGAGACGGACGGCCGGGCCGTCACCTTGCAGGTGCAGGGCACCATGGACGAGCTCCTGCGCGCGCTGGCCGAGCTGCCCGTGTTGGACTTGGACACCGAGCGCCCGTCGTTGGAGGAGGTGTTCTTGGCCTACTACGCCGAGGAGGAGGAACCGTGAGCACCTTGTTCCTCTATTCCCTCTCCAGAATGCGGGGGGCAATGGCGGGATGGGGGGTGATTTTGGCGTCCATGGCCGCCCTGTTGCTCCCCTTCTACGAGGACTTGGGCGACCGGCGCGCCCTCGTGGAGGAGCTGTTGCGCGCGTATCCGCCGGAGCTGTTGGCTTTCTTCGGCGGCGATGTGCAGGAGGGGCTGCTCACGCCGGAGGGGTTTCTGCACTTGGAGCTCTTCTCGTATTTACCCCTTCTTCTGGGCATCTTCGCCCTGCTGGCGGGCAGTGGCCTGATCAGCGCCGATGAGGAACAGGGAAGGCTGGACCTGTTCTTGGCCCTTCCCATCACCCGCACGCGCTTCTACGTGGCCCGGCTGGCGGCCATGTGTGCGGCCACGGCTGCGATCTTGATCCTGATTGGGCTCGGGGTGGTCGTCGGCCAAGTGATCTCCGGCATTCCGATCAGCCGTGTCGGCCTGGTGGCCGTGCTGGTGGATCAGTTCAGTGTGCTTCTGCTGGTCGGCTGTCTGGCCGTGGCCCTGAGCCAAGTGGTGCCCAGCCGGCGCGGCGCTGCGATAGTGACCGGGCTCATCGTGGTGGCGAGCTTCTTCCTGAACGGCCTCTCGGAGTTGAACGGGAGCTTGGAGCCCGTGGCCCGCCTGCTGCCCCTCTACTATGCCCAGGGCGGCGACGCCTTTTCCGGGCTGCGGTGGGATTGGCTGGCGGGCAAGTTGGCCGTTGCGGCCGCGCTGGCGGGCATTGGCGGGTGGCGCTTCCAACGGCGGGATGTGCGGGTGAGCAGCGAGGGCACGTGGTGGCCCCTGGCGCTCCGCCGGAGGAGAAGGCGCGCCGGCGAGGCCGTGCAGCGCCTGGCACAGGGGTGAGGGGGCTCTAGGCTGCCTCTGGGGGCTCGAACTCGGACGTGAGGTCGTCCTCCTCCGGCGGGGGGATGTTCTCCGGCACGGGCTCGATCTCGATGGGGGCGAAGGGGCCGGCTTGATGGACCCGGGCCCGCTGGAGCCGGATGAGCTCCAACAGGGCCAGGAAGAGGGCGATCACCTCCTGGCGCGACGGGGTGGTGCTCAGGGCCTCCTCGAACCTGAAGGGAGCACCACGGCGCAGCCGGTCGGTCAGCCGGCGGAGGCATTCGCGCACCGTGACCTTGATGGGGCGCACGACGGTGTCCACGGACTGGGGCGCCTCGGGCACCGAGGCCAGCACGCGGTGGAGGGCGGCCAGCAAGTCGGCCAAGCTGGTGCCGTTGGGGCTCAGCCTGGGCTCGAGGTGGGGGGGCGGGGCCTCGCGGATGTAGGCCCGCAGGCCGGCGGCCTCGCGCTCGTGCAGGAGCTCGGCCACGCGCTTGAAGCGGCGGTAGAGCTCCAGCGCCTGCACGAGGGCTTCGCCCTCGTCCTCGGCCTCCTCGTCAGGTGCCGGCTCCGAGGGGAGCAGGAGCCGGCTCTTGATGACCAACAGCTTGGCGGCCACGACGAGGAAGCCGGCCACCCGTCCCGGGTCTACCTCCTCCAGGTGGCGCAGGTACTCCAGGTATTCGTCCGTCACGGCGGCCAGCGAGACCTGCGCGATGTCGAGCTCCCGTTTCTCGATGAGGTGGAGCAGCAGGTCCAACGGGCCCTCGAAGACGGGCAGGTGGACGATGAACTCGTTCATGGGGCCTGGAATTGGACGATGCGGGCAAACTGGTCGGCGTCGAGGGAAGCGCCGCCCACCAGGGCGCCGTCGATGTCGGGCTGGGCCATGAGATCGTCCACGTTGTTGGGCTTCACCGAGCCGCCGTATTGGATGATGACCTCTTGGGCCGTTTCCTCGCCGTACCGGGCGCTCAGCCACCGGCGAATGAAGGCGTGCATGGCCTGGGCGTCGTCTGGGCTGGCGGTCTCGCCCGTGCCGATGGCCCAGACGGGCTCGTAGGCGATGACGAGCCGGCGAACCTGCTCGGCCGAGAGGCCCATGAGCCCCTTGGCCAACTGTTCCTCGACGACGGCCTCCTCGAGGCCGGCCTGCCGGTGTTCCAGCTTCTCCCCCACGGCCAGAATGGGCACTAGGCCGAACTCGAAGGCGGCCCTGACCTTCTCGTTGATGAGTTGATTGCCCTCCCCGAAGATGTGGCGCCGCTCCGAGTGGCCCACGATCACGTGGGTGCAGCCCAGGTCGGCCAGCATGGGCGGGGAGATCTCCCCGGTAAAGGCGCCTTTGGGCCGTGGGTACATGTTTTGGGCGCCCCACAGAATGCCCGTGTCGGCCAACACCTCGCGCACGGCCATGATGGCCGTGAAGGGGGGGCAAATGAGGACCGTGCGCCCGTCGGGGGCGCGCCCCCCGAGCCGCTCGAGCAGCCCGCGGGCGGTTTGTACGGCCTCGGCAACGGTCTTGTGCATCTTCCAATTGGCCGCAATCAGGGGCGTGCGTGTCATGGGTGTGCCTCCCACAGGGTTCGGGATTGGTGACGGACGTGCTCATCTTACCAAAAAGTGGGAGGATTGGCGAATGGTGGGCGGGGGTCAGCAGGGCTCCAGCACGAACCGCCCCTGGTAGGCGTCCCAGCGCAGGGCAACCCGTCCTTCGATGATGGCCACCAGCTCGTCGCCCACGGCCGCACGCCGCCACCCCTGGAGGAGGGGCAAGTGGCGGTGATGGCCCTTGCGATGGGCGTGGAGCAACAGGCGCAGGTCGTGCTCCGTGGCCAGGGCCTCGGGGGCCAGGTGCATCTCCTCGGCGCGCAGGCGCACCCACGTGCTCATAATGTGCAGGAGGGCCTGTTCGTCCTCGGTGAGGGGCGCGTGGCCGTGCGCGTGCCGGGGCCACTGTTCCGGGGGGAGCTCGTCGGCCCGGCGGATGACTTCGAGGAGGTCGTCGGCCACGCGTGTGAGCGTCCAGCGGTGGACGCCGCGTATGCGGCGCAGGGCTTGCTTGCTCCGGGGACGGCGCCTGGCTATGGTCACCAGGGCGTTGTCGCGCAGGATGAGGGGAAGAGCCCTGTTGTGCTCGCGGGCCACGCGCTCTCGCCAGGCGGCCACAGCCTGGAGCACGGCCAGCTCCTTTGGGGCCAAGGTGGAGGCGCCTTTCACGTGGCGCCAAGCCTCCTCGGGGGCTGGGGGCGCGTAGAGGGCCGGCGAGGTGAGCTGTCGCATTTCCTCCTCGAGCCACGCCGAACGCCCCATCGCCTCCAACCTCCTGTGGAGCTCGTGGTGAAGGGGGAGCAGGTAGCGTACATCGTCCAGGGCGTAGGCGATCTGGGCCTCGGTGAGCGGCCGGCGGGCCCAGTTGGTCAGCGTTTGGCTTTTCTGGAGGGGGATCCCCAGGAGCCGTTCCACCAGAGTGGCATATCCTGCTTGGGCGCCGAATCCGGCCAAGGCGGCCGCCACTTGGGTGTCGAAGAGGGGGGCGGGCACGCGGCGTGTCAGGTGGTGGATGGTTTCCAGGTCTTGGCGCGCTGCGTGGGCCACTTTGAGGGTGGCCGGGTCCAGGAGCACGTCAAGAAGGGGGTCCAGAGTGGGAACGGCGCGGTAATCCACCACGACAAGCACATCGTCGGTGGCCAGTTGCATCACTTCGAGCTGGGGCCAATACTGGGTTTCGCGCAGGAACTCGGTGTCGAATGCCAGGCGAGGGGCTCCTCGGAGTTGCCGGGCCACCTCTTCCAAGCGTGCCCGCGTGTCCACGTAGATGACGGGAATATCGGCAATGTGAACGGTGGGACGTCTGGGTTTCACGTTTGCGTCCTGTAGCGCCTCTCCGGACGGGCGTTCTTGCGGGTGCAAGGCTGCTCGGTTCACGGAAGTGTGATGGTATACTTTACCACATGGTCATGCCACATGACAATTTTCTATGGGGAGAGCGGTTTTCCCGCTCCACACTCTGGCCGCACACCGTCCACAGGCAGCGGCCCGCGTGAACAACCCAAGGACATCAGGGAGAACAGCTCTCCAAGCAGGTTCGACACCTGACGCTACAACAGCGCTTGACAGGGACGTGATACGGGCTATACTTGCACGTGCCCCCACATGGCGTGGCGGTGACCGCCCGCCAACGTTGTGAAGCCCCCGCGATGAGGGGCCCGGTGCCCCTCCTGTTGCGCCCCCCACATCGTAACGTTGGACGCACGTGAACCTCGGAGGCGGTATCTCCTGTGCGGACAGGGGATTGGGTGGTGACACGCCGGCGCGTGTCCTTGCGTCAAATTGCAAATCACATGTGGGGGGATGGCCATGTCCGAACAACGCCAGGTAGGTATCCTGCTCTTCGACGCTGTGGATGTGCTCGACTTCAGCGGCCCCTTCGAGGTCTTCGTCATTGCCGGCCGGCTGCTCAGAGAACAGAACCCCTTCCGCGTCTTCACCGTGGCCGAACACGCCGCCCCTGTGCTCACTCGCGGCCGGCTCAGCGTGAACCCGCGCTACACCTTCCAGGATTGTCCGCCCCTCGACGTGTTGGTGGTGCCGGGCGGGGCCGGCGTCCGCCGCGAGGAGGGCAACTTCGTGTTGCTCGACTGGCTCCGGAAGAGGGCCGGCCAGGCGGAGATTGTCCTGGCAGTTTCCACGGGCGTCTTCCTGTTGGCCCAAGCCGGGGTGGTGGACGGCCTGGAGGTGACCACCCACCGGGGTGCCCTCGACGCGCTCCAGAGGACCGCGCCCGGCGCCCTGGTCCGCTCCGGGGTGCGCCTGGTGGACAGCGGGCGGATCGTCACGTCGGCCGGCATCTCGGCCGGCATTGACGCCGCCCTGCACGTGGTGGGGCGCCTCCTGGGGCCACAGGTGGCCGAGCAGACGGCGCAGGCCATCGAGTATGCGTGGGCGCCCTTAGCCGCCGCAAACGGCGTGGACGCACCCTCTGCCCTCCCGTGAGCTGGGCCGCCGGCGCCGTCCCGGGCTTCGCCTCGGGCGGGGCGGCGCCGGACTCGCCTCCTTGGCCCGTGTGCCCACCGCGTCCGAGTTGGCCTGCTCCCGATTTCTCCCTATTATCTTATCCACTTCCTCACATTCGGCGTACCCTTTGGTCGCTTCCAAGCGTATATGGGATGAGAGTTCCAAAAATGAGCGGGAGAGAACGGGACAGGCCCATCGACGAAGCCACCCTGGTCGAACTCATCCGGCGCGCCCAGTCCACCGGTGATCCGACAGCCTTCGAGGAGCTGTACACCCTCTACGCGGACAGGATATACCGGTTTCTTCTGGTACGCCTGCAGGATGTGGACCTGGCCGAGGAACTCACGTCACAAGTGTTCTTGCGCCTGATCGAGCGCATTCACCAGTATCGTGTCCAGCCCCGCGACAACGTGGCCATCTTCTCCGGCTGGCTCTATCAGATTGCGCGTCACTTGCTGACCGACACCTACCGTGCCGAATCGCGTCGGGCAACGGTGCCGCTGGACAAGGCCATGCACCTCGCCTCGTCCCAAGAGGCGCCCCACGACGCGGTGGAGCGGAAGTTGACCATGGAACGCGTGGTGGCCGCGCTGGCCAACCTCAACGAGCGACAGCAGCAGGTCATCACCCTGCGTTTCCTCGAGGGGCGCAGCGTGGCCGAGACGGCCCGGATCATGGACCTGACCGAGGGGGCGGTGAAAGCCCTGCAACACCGTGCCCTGCGAAATCTGCAAAACTACTTGGCACCTGAGATGCGCCCATGATCACGATCGAAGAAGCCCTGGCCGATTGCCTTGAACGCATGGAACGAGGGGAGCCGCTCGAGGCGTGCTTGGCCCGTTACCCGGAGCACGCCGAGGAGCTGGAGCCGCTGCTGCGCCTGGCCCAAGGGCTCGGCCGGCTGGAGGCACCGCGCCTCTCGCCGGCGGCCTTCGCCCAGGGGCGCGCCCGCGTGGCCCGGGCCGCGTCGGCGGCCGGCCGGCCGCGGCGAGTCTTGGCCTTCCCCACGGCCGGCTCCCGGCGCCGGCGGCCGGCCAGCACGGCGGCCCGGTGGCGCACGTGGGCGGCCGCGGCCGCGGCCGTGATGATCTTCGCCGTGGCCTCCACTGTCTCGGCCGCCAGCACCAGCCTGCCCGGCACGCCCCTCTACGGCGTCAAGCGCGTGAGCGAGGACGTGCGCGGCCTGATTGCCTTCTCGCCCGAGGCCAAGGCCAACTGGCACGCCCAGCTCGTTGCCCGGCGCCTGGAAGAAGCTGTACGCCTCCAGGAGCTGGGGCGCCCTGTGCCCCCCGAGCTGCTCGCCGAGGCCGAAGAGGAATTCGAGCGCGCCGTGGCCGCCAGCACCGTCCTGCCTCCCGAACGGCGAGGGGCCCTCATGAGCCGGTGGTTGGCCCAGTATCAGGCCATCCAGGGCAGGACGGCCGAGGCTCAGCCCGTGGCCCGCGTGGTGGAGAGAACCACCGAGAACCTCCGGGCCCTGATCGAGACCATGGGCACGCCGGTACCCACGCCGGTGCTGGCCGCGACGCCAACGCCAATCGCAACGCCCACGCCCGAACCAGCGCCTCCCACGGCCACGCCAGTGCTTCCAACGGCCACGCCGGTGCCTCCCACGGCCACGCCGGTGCCTCCCACGGCCACGCCGGTGCCTCCCACGGCCACGCCGGTGCCTCCCACGGCCACGCCAACCCCGGTGCCGGCCACGGCTACGCCTGCGCCCACGGAGGCGGTTGCCGTGGAAGTAGTGTTCTCCGGCGTCGTCGAGGCCGTGGAAGGGAACACATGGCGTATCGCCGGACGCCAGGTGACGGTCACAGCCCAGACGGAGATTGAGGGGGGCCCCGACGTGGGCGATGTGGTTGAAGTCCGCGCGCTCCAGCAGCCCGACGGACGCCTCGTGGCCCTGCGCATAGAGCTCGAGCGCCGGGCGCCAGAGACAACCGCAACACCCCACCCGGAGGACGGCGAGGATCGCACGCCCGGCCCGCCCGAGACGCCCGGCCCAGAGGAGGGCGAACACCCAGAACCCACTGGCACGCCCGAGGCGGACGAGGAAGACGACGAGGACGAGGGCCATGCTGGGACGCCCGAACCCACGGCCACGCCCGAGCCCGACGACGACGAGGACGAAGGCCGCGACGACGGCCACGCGCCGGCGCCCACCCGCACGCCTTCGCCCGGCGGCCCGCCGCCCACACCCACGCCCGAACCCGACGACGAGGATGAGGACGAGGTTGCGCCCGAGCCAACGAGCACACCGGCCCCGCCCCCGGCCACGAGCACGCCGGCTCCCCCTCCGCCCACGGAAACGCCCGAGCCCGACGAGGGGGACGACAGCGGGCGCCCCACGCCCACGCCCGAGCCCGACGAGGGGGACGACAGCGGACAGCCCACGGAAACGCCCGAACCCGACGAGGGGGATGACAGCGGGCAGCCCACGCCCACGCCCGAGCCCGACGACAACGGCAACGACCACGGACGCGGCGGCAACGGTGACGACGATGAGGCCGGCCGCGGGCGCGACGGGCCGTAGCCTTTCCTCGCCCTTGGCCCTTCTGCTCAAGGGCCCGGCTCCGAGAGGGGCCGGGCCCTTGGCGTGTTGCCCCCCCCTGCTCCGGCTTGACACGTG